>Ga0153941_1000048_pt1 | contig 75888 bp, 76 predicted proteins | sample TSNJ025MetaG_FD_104733 | JGI IMG/M metagenome (GOLD analysis project Ga0153941, IMG submission 104733) | Attine ant fungus gardens microbial communities from New Jersey, USA - TSNJ025 MetaG | ecosystem: Host-associated > Fungi > Mycelium > Unclassified | place: USA: New Jersey, Brendan T. Byrne...
CGGCGCGATCGAGCTTTACGCGCGCCAGGACGACGCCATTCCGGACGGCGTGGTGTTCATCCCGTTCGCCTACGTCGAGGCCGCCGCCAATCTCTTGACCAACCCGGCGCTCGACCCGTTCGGCAAAATCCCGGAATTCAAGTTCTGCGCGGCGAAGGTGGAGCGGGTCGGCGCGGTGAAAGAGGCGGCGGAGTAGGGGCGCGGCTCGTTTGGTTTGTCCGGTTGGTGCCGATACTGTTGCAAATGTCTCCGGCACGCGCTTGGTACGCAACAATCGCATCCAAGGGGCCCGCCGCCTGAATCGATCTTGCTCGGCCTGCTGATTCTTTGAATCAAAATTGCTTCACGGCGGATTCAAAATCGTTCTGCACCACCATCTGCCCGGAGCGGTCATACGCTGCAGCTGTGACTCAATCTCCGGGTCAGTCCAACTGCACACGGCGCATAACTCACCCACTTGCACGTGCGTTCATCTCTCCATGCAAGGCAAACATTGACCCTTTCGGATTATTGTGTTACGATAAATTTACTGTCTTAGATTGCAGCAGGTGACCCGAGGGGATAACGCCGAGGCGACGCGGCGTACGCTTGTTTGTGCCGGTTTTGACCAAGTGGGGGTATCCAATGGCTGTTGCTGACCGCAATGAATTGAACCCGGCTCGCGCGGCCCACCTCAGCCCCGGATGGAAAAAGCGAGGAAATGCGGCGCGGTCGGCGCGGCTTGGCATCCCTTGCTTTTCCGCGGCGATACTGTGGCTCTTTGCAATGGGCGCGGTTGCGTCGGCGCAGCCAGCACCCGGTCTGCAATCGGCGGAACGGCCGAACCTGGGGCGCGAGAACTTCTACGCGATCAAGGAGCGGAAGGACGCCCAATTCGAGGCGTTGCGAAGGCAGCTAGGCGAGCGGTTTCAGCGTGAGGAGGGCACCGGGTTCTCGATGTACCAGCAATGGGTAGGCTACTGGCAACAAAAGCTGCATCTGCATGGCGACTTCCTGATCGCGCACGAGGCGATGAACCGCATCGTGCGGGAGCCCAACCCACCCGCACAGTCCGGACAGTCGGCGTCCTGCAGCGGCTGGAAGGAGCTGGGGCCATTCGATACGCCGGTCGGCACCAGCCCGGCGCGCGGGGCGGGCCAGGTCACCTGGATCGCTTTCGATCCCGCCAATGCCAACAACCTCTTCACCGGCTCGGGGAAAGGCGGTCTGTTCTATTCCACCGACGCGGGTGCCACCTGGCAAAGCGGCGGTACCGATTTCCTCCTGCCGAACATCGGCGCCGCCCATCTTGCCGTCGATCCCTCCGACGGCAATCGCTGGTTCCTCGCGACCGGCGACGGACGGGGTCTGAACGACAGCGCCTGGAACACCTCCCACGGCGTCTACCGCACGCCCGACAAGGGGATTACTTGGGAGAAGATCGGCCTCGACTTCAGCCAAGATTGGAGCTTCTACCCCCCCAAATATCCGTGGACCTACCAGATCAAGAAGCTCGTCATTGCCCCGAACAACCCCAAAGTGATCTTCGCCGCCACGTCATTCGGCCTGTATCGCACAGACAACGCGCTCGATCCTGCGGGGAGCGTCACGGGGAGCGTCACGTGGATGTTGCAGCCGACGGACGGGAACGCGTTCTACGACATCGAGTACCAGCCCGGCTCGACGAGCACCATCTACGCCTCCGGCGACTCCCTCGTGCGCTCGCTAGACGGCGGCGCGACATGGAGTCCGCTGCCCGGGATTCCGTTCCTCCCGGACCCCAACGTCGTGCGCATAGCCATGGAGGTCACGCCGGCCAACCCCGATTATCTCTATGTCATCGTCGTCACGAAGGAGCCCGCTGCATGCAATGGAATGAGCTACACCGACACGAACGGTGTCACACAGCCTATCCCCTCCGCGTGGCTTTACCGGTTCGACGCGAGCAGCCAAAAGTGGACCGACAAGGGGCCGATCTGCAACACCGGCAGCTATGATGTTGCTCAGCGGGGCGTCAGTTCGGGCCGCGCCGATTCGATCGCCGTCTCACCGATCGACGCCAACCTGATCTATGTCGCGGACGTCAGACCGGCGATCTGCACAACCGGGGGCGACGGTAATATCTGCACGTGGAGCCAGACGGCGAGCACCGTTCATGACGACATTGCGAAGGTGGTGTTCACCCCGGACGGTCTCACGATCTACGCCGCCTCCGACGGCGGCGTGTTCAAGACGGTTAATGGCGGCAGCACCTGGACGCCGCAGAGCAATGGCCTGCGTGTCGCCGTCGTGGAGGGGATGAGCGCCTCGGCGACCGATCCGTCGCTCATCCTGGCGGGGCTCTTTGATGAGGGGACCGTGCTCTACAACGGGAGCACCTGGACACAAGTGTTCGGCGGCGACGGGCTCAGCCCGATCATCGACCACACCGATCCCACATACATGTTTGCCGCGGCGCAAGGCGGCCCCATGGTCCGCTCCGACAACAAGGGCCTTGCTTGGCCCAACAACGTCAACCTGACTTGGCCCAACCACGTCAACCTGCTCTGCCCCAACTGGTACACCTACGCGGTTCTGAATTCGGGCAACCCCGCCACGGTCTTCGGCGCCTGCCACCCCGAGGTCCTGCGCTCCACCACCCGCGGCGGGAACTGGACGCCGATCAGCCAGTTCGCCTCGCAGGGCATGGGCAATTATGAAGTCTGGAAAATCTATACGGCGCCCTCGAATCCGGATTACCTCTATGCACACTTGGTGCCATTGACGGCGCCGCCGCCGGTCCTGCCGCAGCTCCTCATGCGCACGACCAACGCCAACGATCCGATCCCGGCAAACGTCGCGTGGCAGGCAATCGGACACCCGTCGAACCAATGGATCTCCGACATCGACGTCGACGAGGCGGACCCAAACAAATTCTGGCTCACCTATGGCGGGTTCGTGCCCACGGACAAGGTCTATTATTACGACGGTAACAATTGGCAAAACCTCACCACCAATCTCGCCAATATGTCGGTCAGCAGCTTCGTCCACGAGCGCGGCAGCGACCGGATCTTCATCGGGACACACCTGGGCGTCTATTCCGGAAACGGTACCTCGCCGAACTGGAGCCGCGTCGGCGCCGCCACCGCCGGGGAGTTGCCCTATGTCGAAGTACACGACCTTGAGATCAACTACGTCAACAGTAAGCTTCGGGCGGGCACGTACGGCCGCGGCACGTGGGAGATCGCGCTCGACCCCTGCCTGCCGACCGTCGCCGGGCCCGACGCGATCATCAAGGACAGTGCCGCGGACGTGGGTAACGAGCCCAACAACGACTCGGGCTTCGCGCTCTGGGCCAGTGACGACATCTGGGTGCGCAACGCGCCCGACCACCAGTTCACCTACGCGCCGATCCCCCCGCGCTATTCCCACGAGCACCAGCACGAGAACCCGGAGTACTCGGCAATTCCCGTCAACACACCGTACGTGTACGCGGCGGTGCGCAACCGCGGTAACCAGCCGGTATCGGGAAAGGTTCACTTCTATTGGGCCAACGCCTCCACCGGGCTGGACTGGCAGACCCCCGATTGGACCGAGATCGTCCCTGTCACCTCGTCGACCACCGACGTGGTGAATCTGGGGCCGGGCGGCGTTTGGGTGGCGCACCTGCAATGGACGAACATCCCCCAGCCGCAGCTGTCGGTCGGCGGTCATTTCTGCCTCCTGGCCCGCTTCGTCGCCGACAACTCAACGCCCGACCCCATCGTCGGCGAGGTCACCGGCAACGGCATCTGGGACAATGTCCACAACAGCAACAACATCGCGTGGAAGAACGTCACGATCGTCGATAACCTGCAGAATCTCGTCGCGGGCGGGCAGGTCATCGTCCGCAACATCTCTCGCGCGTCGTCCCGGATCCGGCTGCTCTTCGAGCTCGCTCCAGGGAGCGAGACCTTTCTCCCTTCCGGCGCCATCGAGGTGGATCTGGGCAAAAAACTCTTCGCGATCTGGCAGCGCGGCGGCAAGAAAGGTAGCGGCGTTCGAGCGATCGGACCAACGACGATTCGCATTCAGGAGCCGCGCGCCTTTATCGACGCTCTGAGGCTTTCGCCGCGGGAAGAGCATGTGGTGACGGTCCGCTTCCCCGGCCGCCCGCCGCCGCCGAAGCAACGCGAGTTCACCCTGCATTTCACGCAACTCGACCTCGCGAGAGCGCCCAAATCGCAGATCACCGGGGGCGAGACGTTCCTGATCCGGCCCACGTCACCGCCTCGGTAATCGCTCTGCTGGTTGTTCCTGGTCACAGGACCCACGGTAAAGACCTTTTCGTGCATTGGGCCCGCCCGTGCCAGTGGACCGCAAGGACCCAGCCGCTTGGACACGCGGCAGCGGAATCCAGGTAGGCTTGCCGGCTAGGCCGCCGGCGTTGCCGCCCACGTGCGGTTCGCCCTGACTGGCAAACATTTCGGACAATCCGCCTGACCGAATCGGGAGGCCGCATTTCGTCCCGCCCCGGCGTTCCCGCCCCCCGCCCGCCCCCCCGCCTCCGCTCCGGGCGTTGCGTCCCCCGCCCCGCGCCCCGCCCTCGCCCCCCGAGGCAGGCCCCTGCCCACGCTACGCGGCCCTGGAACCGGCGGCGCGGGCTGCTAGACTTGGGGCCGCGCATCCATCCTCCACCGGCAGATTTGCCGACTTCCGGAACCCCATGCCGCGCAAATTTGCCTGGGCCTCGCTGCCCGACGACGAGCTGCTGCAGCTTCGCTTCAAGGACCTCAAGGTCGGCGTCGAAGGCACCTGGCTCGAGGGGCGGCTCGCCGATCTCGACGGCGAGCTCGGCCGGCGCGGGCTGCGCATCCGGCCGCATGCCTGGATCTCGGATGAATGGTTCAGCCCCGACGTCACGCCGGGCATCGCCATTCCGTTTTATCTGACCCATCCGCGCCTGATGCGGCTCGAGCGCAAAATGATCATCGATGTCGAAGGAGGGTCCACGGCCGAGTGCATGCGCATCCTGCGTCACGAAGCCGGGCACGCCGTGCAGCATGCCTATCAGCTGCACCGCCGCCGGCGCTGGCGCGAGCTGTTCGGCCGATCCTCGACCCGCTATCCGAGTTACTATCGGCCGGACCCGGCCAGCCGGGACTACGTCCATCATCTGCGGCTGTGGTACGCGCAGAGCCACCCGGACGAGGATTTCGCCGAGACGTTCGCGGTCTGGCTCGCGCCGCGTTCGGACTGGCGCAGGCGGTACGTCGGATGGCCGGCGCTGCGCAAGCTGCAATACGTCGACAAGCTGATGGCGGAGATCGCCGGGAAAAAGCCGTTGCTCACGCGCCGGCTGCAGGTCGATCCGCTCGGCCGGCTCACCCAGACGCTCGCCGACCACTACGAGAAAAAGCAGGCGCGCTACGTGATCGATCATCCGCGGATCTACGACCGGCAGCTTCGTCGCATCTTCTCCGATGATCCCAGGCACCGCCGGTCGATGGCGGCTTCCACCTTCCTGCGACGCAATCGCGCCAACATCCGGCGCGTCGTCTCGAAATGGACGGGCGAGTATCAGCTGACACTGGACGCCGTGTTCGATGATATGATCGGGCGATGCCGCGAGCTGAATTTGCGCGCGGTGGGCTCCAAGCGGGAGCTGAAGACGCACTTCAGCGTGTTGTTGACCGCGAAGACCATGGATTCACTCTACCGGCCCCCGCGGCGGTGGCTCGCGCTATGAAGCAGCTTCGCGTTCTGGTGCTCCTGCATCCGGACCTGATGCCTCCGGACTCGCTGGAAGGCCGCAGCGAGCAGGAAATTCACCGGTGGAAGACCGAGTATGACGTCGTGAGCACGCTGCGCGAGGCCGGCCACGAGGTGCGGCCGCTCGGCGTGCAGGACGAGCTCAAGCCGATCCGCGACGCAATCGAGAGCTGGAAACCGGACGTCGTCTTCAATCTGCTCGAGCAGTTTCACGGCGAGGCGGTCTACGACCAGAACGTCGCCAGCTATCTCGAGCTGCTGCGCATTCCCTACACCGGCTGCAATCCGCGCGGGCTGATGCTGGCGCGCGGCAAGGATCTGGCCAAGAAGCTGCTGGCCTATCACCGCGTTCCGTTGCCGGCATTCGCCGTCTTCCCGATGCGGCGCAAGGTCCGGCGTCCGCCGCGCCTCGGATTGCCGCTCATCGTCAAGAGCTTGAACGAGGACGCCTCCTACGGGATCGCGCAGGCCTCCGTGGTGGAGTCCGACGAGAAGCTTGCCGAGCGTGTCGGCTTCATCCACGAGCGCATCGGCACCGCGGCCATTGCCGAGCAGTATATCGACGGCCGGGAGCTCTACGTCGGCGTCATGGGCAACGACCGGCTCCGCGTGCTCCCGGTCTGGGAGCTGGAGTTCGGCAGCATGGCTCAGGGCGCCAGGCTCATCGCCACGGAAAAGGTCAAGCACGATCCCGAATATCAGGAGCGCCGCGGCATCCTGCACGGGCCGGCAAAAGACCTCTCGCCGCAGCTCAGCGCCCGCATCGAACGATCCGCCAAGCGAATCTACCGGACGCTCGAGCTCGACGGCTACGCTCGCATCGATTTCCGCCTCTCCGCCGACGGCATCCCCTATTACATCGAAGCCAACCCCAATCCCGAGATCGCGCGGGTCGAGGAGTTCGCCGCGGCGGCGTTGCAGGACGGGCTTGCGTATCCCGATCTGCTGCATCGGATCGTGGCGCTGGGCATCAGCCGGGCAGCACCGGCGGAACGCGAGCGCTGAGCCGCGCGCCGGCCGCGCCGGCTTGCTGCCAATCGACCCTCCATTTTTCCATAGCAGCAATGCCGTTGAGGCATGGCGGCCGTCTCGGTTGCTTTCGTGCTTCGAGTGCCGCAATTCGCAAGATCATGATCGCTGCCGTGCGAACCGCGCACGAATCGTTCTGCATGCTCGTTGTTCCCGAATTCCGACGGCGGCTGCCGCCACCGCATGGCCGCATTCCCTCGCGCAAGTCCGCGCCGGGGGCGGGGGCGGGGCGGGGGGCGCGTCGAGTTGCGTAACCGGAGTACAATCATGATCCTTGCTTGGAAGCGGACGTTGCTGGCTGCGAGCGTCGTTGCGTCGGCCGGCTTGGCCTCGCCGGCGCTCGCCGGACATTCCCGTCATCACGTCAACCATTTCGGCCATTCCCGCGACGCGCAGGCGCGCCATCCTGCGTGGCACGCGGCGGGCGTTCGTCACATGCGCGGCAGCCGGCGGTTCGCGCGGCTCGGCCACCGGCGGTTTGTGTCGGCGCGCCGTGCCCACGCGATCGGCGCCGGCGAGAGCATCGGATCGGGCGGCTTCTCCCCGCTCGTCGCCGAGGCGCGGCGCTACCTCGGCGGCAATCCCACCGGCTGGGCCCACGACTGGTGCGGCAAATTCATGAACCTGGTGCTGGAGCGCACCGGCCATCGCGGTACCGGCTCGAATTTCGCCCTTTCGTTCGCACGCTACGGCCGGCGCTTGTCCGGCCCGCAGGTCGGCGCGGTCGCGGTCATGGCGCGTAACGGCGGCGGCCACGTCGGCGTGGTCAGCGGCGTGCTGCCCAACGGCGACGTGAAAGTCATTTCCGGCAATCACGGCCATCGGGTCGCGGAATCCATCTACGGCCGCGGCCGGATCCTGGCATTCGTGCTGCCGACGACGTGAGCGATCTCGCGCGCCCGCGATGACGTTCCATGGTTCTGGAAGCCGAGCGGCAGACGCGCCTTCCCTCTCCCCTTGTGGGAGAGGGTGGTCGATCCGAGTGCGAACGAGGATCGACCGGGTGAGGGGTCGGCGTGTTCAATTGAAGCAAGAACCCCTCACCCGGCTCGTTGCTCGCTGACGCTCGCAACTCGCCACCCTCTCCCGCAAGGGGAGAGGGGAAGAGCGCGAGCGGGGAATCCTGGAATAAATCACCATGTCCAACGGGCGAGAGGAGCCTGCACCGCGTCAACCGCATCACGACTGGAGAGGTCGGTTACTCTCTGATGTCGTTGGTATAAGATGCGCATCATGAAACCGATCCCGACGGCGAAACTTCCCTGCGGCGAGGGTGTGCCCGCGCTCGGCCAGGGCACCTGGAACATGGGCGAGGACCGCCGCCGGCGCAAAGCCGAGATCGCGGCGCTGCGTCTGGGTCTCGATCTCGGCATGAGGCTGATCGACACCGCGGAAATGTATGCCGACGGCGGCGCCGAAAAGGTGGTGGGCCGAGCGATCGCGGGCCGGCGCGACGAGGTTTTCCTCGTCAGCAAGGTGCTCCCCGAGCACGCGACGCGGCGCGGCACGATCGCGGCGTGCGAGCGCAGCCTGAAACGGCTCGCGACCGACCGGATCGATCTCTATCTGCTGCACTGGCGCGAGAAGCAGGTCGAGCTAGCAGACGTGCTCGAAGCGTTCACGGCGCTCGTGCGCGCAGGGAAAATCCGTCACTGGGGCGTAAGCAATCTCGACGTCGACGACATGCAGGAGTTGCTGCGGCTTCCGGGTGGCAAGGCGGTCGCGGCCAACCAGGTGATGTACAACCTCAATCGGCGCGGCATCGAGCACGACTTGCTTGCGTGGTGCCGCAGGCGGCGCATCCCGGTCATGGCCTATTCGCCGCTCGACGAGGGCAGGCTTTTGCGCTCACGCGAGCTCAAGCGCATCGGACAGCAACTCGGGACGACGCCGAGCCAGGTGGCGCTCGCTTGGCTCCTTCGGCAAAGCAACGTCATCGCCATTCCGAAATCGGCGAGCGAGGCCCATGTGCGCGAGAATTTCGCCGCCCTCGACCTGCGCCTGGGCAAGGACGAGCTGGCGGCGCTCGATCGCGCCTTTCCGCGACCCAAGCGAAAGCTGCGGCTGGCGACGACGTGACCCCGGCAGGGCTTCTCGCTAGGGTACGGACGGCGGAGCCTATATCGCCGCACAAGGCCGGGCATGACGAATCAAATTGCCGTCGCAGAGCGAGCGACCTAGCCGAGCTTGATTTCGCTGATCTGAATGGTCGGCGGAATGTCGGTGTAATTGGGAATATCGGCCATGATCTCCTTGGCGTGCGGGCCGAAGGCGGCGCGGAATGCCTCGGCCGAATCGCAATAGAAATGGCCCATGGCGGCAAAGCCCGGCTTCGAGCCGGGCGCGCCGCCCTCGATGCCGTGCTCGATCGCCATCTTCTTGCACGCCGCGCCGAGCTTTTGCTGCACCATCGGCATGTGCTTCTTGCAGTAATAATCGATGTCGAACTTGCTGCCCTTGTCGCTCGGGTAGAGCACGCTCACCTTGATCATGGGTTTCCTCCGTTGCTGAGCGATCACGGCGTTTCCGCCGGAGATTTTTCACGCGTTGAATCCGCGTGCTCGCGTTCGAGCCGGCGGTAGACATAAGGCTCCTCGCGCCGCTCCTCGGCAAGGGCCGCAACCAGCGCATGCTTGGGCGAAAACTGACAGACCGGATCGGTCGCGCGCGCGTCGCCGGTCAGCGCAAACGCTTGGCAACGGCAGCCGCCGAAATCTTGGGTGCGGCGGGGGCAGCTCGCGCACGGCTCCTGCATCCAATCGGTGCCGCGGAAGGCGCGGAATGCCGGCGAGTTTTCCCAGATGTCCGCCAGCGAACGCTCGCGCACGGTCCAGAACTCCAGGCCCGGAATGCTCTCGGCCGCGTGGCAGGGCAGCACCTTGCCGGCCGGCGTGACGTTGAGCGAGCGCCGACCCCAGCCGCCGACGCAGGGTTTTGGAAACCGCGCGTAATAGTCCGGCACCACCGCGTCGATGACGATGCGGCCCTGGTGGCGGGCGCGCAGCGCCTCGACGGCCGCGACCGCGCGCTCGACCTGGGCGCGGCTCGGCATCAGCGCCGCGCGGTTCTTGAGCGCCCAGCCGTAATATTGCACGTGCGCGATCTCGACCCGGCTCGCGCCGAGCTCGATTGCGAGCTCCACCATGTCGGCGACGTGATCGATATTGGCCCGGTGCATCACCGCATTGATGGTGAGCGGAATCTTGTGTCGCACGACTTCGGCCGCGAGCAGGCGCTTGCGGTCATAGGCGCCGGCATAGCCGGCGATATGGTCGGCCGAGTCCGGCTCGTGGTCCTGAATCGAGATCTGCACGTGATCGAGCCCGGCGTCGGCGAGCGCCGCGAAGCGCTTCGGCGTCAGTCCCACAGCGGACGTGATCAGGTTGGTGTAGAGCCCGGCATCGTGTGCCGCCGCGGTAATCTCGGCAAGATCGCGCCGCGCCGCCGGCTCGCCGCCGGAGAGATGCACCTGCAGCACGCCGAGGGAGGCCGCCTCGCCAAACACCCGGCCCCAGGTCGCGGCGTCGAGCTCGTCGCGGTCGAGCGCGACCGGGTTCGAGCAATACGGACACCCCAGCGGACAGCGATGGGTCAGCTCCGCGAGCAGGCCGAGCGGCTTGAAGATGGGTTCCGCCGCCGTCATCGGTCAGAGCTCCAGCAGCTTCTTGTCGGCGAGCGAGCGAAGCAGCGCCGAGACGTCGGCCAAAATCCGCTCGCGCGGCGCCGAATAGGTTTTCGCCAGATCCTCGACGATCGCGTCGAGCGTCGCCTCGCCGGTGCAGCGCTTGAGAATCTCGACCGCGATCGGATCGGGCTTGAATACCCGCTCCGGCGCCAGCAGCACCAGCCCGCCCTGCGCCTCGTTGTGCACGAGCCGCACGCCGCGCGGCAGCCGCGGCTTGGCGTCGGCCGCGATGGGTGCAGCTTGGGTGGAGTCAGCCACGTTGCCTCACAGGGAGCGCGTTCCGGTGCGCGCGCTTTACCTCCCCCTGGAGGGGGGAGGCACAGGCGGCCTTCGGCCGCCGTTCTTATCATCAAGACGCCGACGCACAGCGTCGGCTTTCGGAGCGTCGCAAAACGCGAGCCGGGTGGGGGTGAAGCTGACTCACCCCACCCCGCGCGCTTCGCGCGCGACCCTCCCCCTCCAGGGGAGGGTGAAGCGTGGCTGCGGCACATACCATTCGCGTCACTCCTTCGGCAGGAAGGCGCCGGGCGGAACGTGCTTGGGCGCCACATAGGCATGATAGAGCGCATCGAGCATCGCCCACAGCACGTCGCACTTGAACTCGAGCGCGGCGAGCACCGCATGCTGGGCGTCGGGCGTCACGGCATTGGCCTTGACGTAGGCGAGCGCAAAACCGGAGTCGCGCTCCGCCTGCGGCGGCCGTTTCTCGAAATAGGCGAGGGTCTCCCGCGTGACGAACTCGTAGCCCTTGAGCATGCCGTCGACGCGCTCGCCGATGATCGCCGGCGAGAACAACTCGGTCAGCGAGGAGGCAATCGCCGCCAACAGCGAGCGCTCGCGCACGAAGCGCACGTACGCGTCGACCGCGAACCGCGTGCCCGGCAGGATGCCGCGGGTCGAGATCACGTAATCGGGATCGAGCCCCAAGCCGCCGGTGAGTTTGAGCCAACGCGCGATCCCGCCTTCGCCCTCGACGGTGCCGTCGTGGTCTACGAGGCGGCCGCGCCACGCGCGCCGGATCGCCGGATCTTCGCAGCGGGCGATCAGGCCCGCGTCCTTCAGCGGGATCATCGCCTGGTAATAATAGCGATTGAGCGCCCACGCCTGCACCTGGCCCTTGCTGCACTTGCCGCCGTGCAGCATGCGATGGAACGGATGCAGGTTGTGATAGCGCCGCGCGCCGATGTCGCGCAGCCGCGCTTCGAGCTCCTCGGCCGAGAGCAGCTTCACAGCACGATCTCCATTCCGTCCTCGGCGACTTCCCATCCGGCCGCTTCGACCCGGCGCCGCTGCGGCGAACCGTCGACCAGCACCGGATTGGTGTTGTTGATATGGATGTAGATACGCCGTCCGGGAAGCCCGGCAAGGTGTTCGAGCGAGCCGCCGGCGCCGTCGATCGGCACGTGCCCCATGCGACGTCCGGTCTTGGTTCCGGTCTCCTTGCGGATCATCTCATCGTCCGTGAACAGCGTTCCGTCGAACAGCACGATGTCGGCGCGGGAAAGCCGGGCATGCAGCGCCGACGTGATGGCGGCGGCCCCGGGCACGAACGCGAGCCGGCGCGTTCCCGCGCGCAGCTCGATGCCGACGCTGCAACCGGTTTCGCCGCCGATCTCCGGCGCATCGCCTTCGACGTAGAGCGGCGGCTTGCCCGGCACCGTGAACATTTCCGCTTCGATCCCGCCCGGCAGATTGAACGGCTCGCCCGGGCGCACGGCAATCCGCGAAACCAGGTCCGGAGCCAGCACGCCGAAGATCGGATTTGCTTCGATCAGCCCAAGAGTCTCGGCGGTCGCATGGAGCGCAAACTCCTGGCGCTCGCGCAACGTCAGCAGGCCGGCGATCTGGTCGACTTCGCCTCCGGTCAGCACCACGGCCTTGACCGGGCTGCCCCGCAACCCTTCCCGAGGATGCAGGGCTATAGTGCGATCGAGCTGGGATTTCAGGTCCGGCGCGGCGTTGAGGATCGTCCACTGCTCGCCGTCGGCCGTAATAGCGACGCTGGCCTGGGTTCGCGCCCTCACTCGCGGGTCGCGCTCCCAGGCCAAGCGACACACGTCACATCGGCAATTCCATTGCGGATAGCCGCCACCCGCACCGGAGCCCAGAACGACTGCGGTCAGGTGCCAGCCGCGCAGCGCGGCCGGAAAGGCTTGCTCAGAACTCGGCCGGCAGATAGCCGTTGATCTCGAGGCCGATGCAGATTTCGACGAGGGTCGGGGTTGTCCAAGCCATGATTTTCCTCACCTTTTTCCGGCCGCATCCACGGCGTCTTGTTTCAGGATAAAACGGTAGCGCAGCCCCCGGGCGAACGCAATAGAGCCGGGACCATCGCGGGCGCGCCGCATGCGTTCGCGGCAGGCAATGTATGCATGGGGCTGATAACTGCGCATCCTTCGTGCTGATCGGCAGAGGCTTGCGCGGGCGCGGCGGTATGATCGTGCTATGAATGCCGGCCGGGAACCTTTCCGGGTTTCCGGAAATCACCGGATCGTGTTTCGAAATCGAGGCGAGGACGGCATGGCCAAGCTGGTGAACATGGGCAATCGGCGCGCGGCGCGCGGATCGGGCGGCGAGCCGCAGCGTGATCTCCGACCGTCGCGCAGCGAGGCGGAAGATGCGGTGCGCACCCTGATCCGCTGGGCCGGGGACGACCCCGATCGCGAGGGGTTGCGCGGAACGCCGGGCCGGGTGGTGCGTGCCTACGAGGAATGGTTCTGGGGCTATTCCGAGGATCCGGCCGAATATCTGCAGCGGACCTTCGAGGAGGTCGCCGGTTACGATGAAGTGGTGGTGTTGCGCGACATCCGCTTCGAATCCCATTGCGAGCATCACATGGCGCCGATCGTGGGCCGCGTACACATCGGCTATCTGCCGTGCAATCGCGTGGTCGGCATTTCAAAACTGGCGCGCCTCGTCGATGCCTATGCCCGCCGGCTGCAGATCCAGGAGCGGCTGACGGCGGAAATCGCCAATACGCTCGACGAGATTCTCAAACCGCACGGCGTCGCCGTGGTGGTCGAAGGCGTGCACGCGTGCATGACCACCCGCGGGGTGCGGCAATCGGCCTCGACCATGGTGACGAGCCGCATGCTCGGGGTATTCCGCGACCAGCCCCAGACCCGGCAGGAATTCCTCTCCTCCATCTGCTTTCGCGGATCGGTGCACTCCGACGCGCTCTCGCTGTGATTCTGGGCTTTCGCGGACAGGTAGGCGCCTGCCGCGTGAAATCGGGTGGGCGGGTCCGGGTCGTGACGGTATGATGCAAGGCAGCGATGATCGGCACGCCCACGTCGGTGCGGAGAGCGGCGCGATGAACCAGATTCTTGCCGTGCTCGCAGCCTGGATCGCAGCTTCGGCCATGCCGGCCCACGCGCAGCCGCAGCGCGGAATCGTCATGGCGGCCGCCACGACTGCGGCCGCGACCGGGAAGGAGCGGCTGGGCGACAAGGCGTCGGACAATCAGCGGGTCAACGATTGCCGCGTGCCGCCCGAGAAGCGCGGTCCGATCCGGCGTCCCACCGAGTGTGCACAAAAGTGACGCTTCCGGCGCGAGGCTCGCGCGACGAGCCCGCGTCGGTGCCCCGCCATCATTGAGTTCGCGCGCAGATCGCCGGATACTCCCCGCAAATCCATTGAGCCGGGAGGAAACATGCGCGGGTTCTCACAAGCCGACCAGGTGCTCCGCGAGGCGGCCGAGGCCACGCAGGTGCCGGGGGTGGTTGCGGTGGCGGCGACGCGGGACGGTCCCGTCTACCAGGGCGCGTTCGGCAAGCGCGCGCTGCCGGCGGGCGCCGCCATGACTGCCGACACATTGTTCTGGATCGCCTCCATGACCAAGGCGATCACGTCGACCGCCGCCATGCAGCTCGTCGAGCGCGGCAAGCTCGCGCTCGACCGTCCGATCCAGGATGTGCTGCCGGAGCTCGCCGCGGCCAAGGTGCTGGAAGGATTCGACGCCGCGGGCGAGCCGAAGCTTCGTCCGGCGCGGCGGCCGATCACGCTTCGGCATTTGCTGACCCATACGGCGGGCTTCGCCGTCCGCCCGCTCGAGACCGCCATGCCGCCGTATTCCAACGACGCGGAATTCTTTCCCGGCATGGTCAAGAAATGGGGCCTCGGTTTCATGATCAACACCGAGGGCGTGCCGGCCCGCCGCGGCGCGGGCAGTCTCGCCTGGGCGGGGCTAGGCAACACCTATTTCTGGATCGATCCGGATGAGGGCGTGGCGGGCGTCATTCTCACGCAGCTCATCCCGTTCGCCGATTCGAAGGTGCTGGCGCTGTTCGAACAATTCGAAACCGCGGTCTATGCGGCGCTGCACTAGGTCGGGCGCAAAGAGGACGGCCGCTAGGTCCCGGCTCGAGCTTGCCGCCCTGGCGCTGGCGGCCGGTCTATGCTGCGCCCGCGCCCAAACGCCGGATCGGATTGCGAGGGATGTGGACTGGGCGAAAGCCCAAACCGTGGCCGTCATCATGGTGAACTACGAATTCATTCCGGATCGGCTCAACTTCCGCCGCGGCGTGCCCTATCGCCTGCACCTGGAGAACCACGGATCCGAGATTCATGATTTTTCCGCGCCGGAGTTCTTCAATGCGATCGAGCTGAAAAATCCGGAGGTGCTGGGTCCCTATGCGACGCGGATCGTGGTGCGGCCGAACGAAGCCAAGGACCTGGACTTCATCGCGACGCGGGCCGGCTCCTACGAGCTGATCTGCGCAGACCACGACTGGGCCGGCATGACCGCTCGAATCACCGTGGAGTAATGCGGATTCGAGCTGTGGCGGGATTTGGCACGGCGTTCGGCGCCGAGCATTGCGGCAGACGCGCTTCTCCTCCCCTGGAAGCGAGATCGGTTCGCGCAGCACGGCAACCGGAACCGCATCGCGATCGCACCCGATCGTTGCGCGGTCGACCCGCCCGACCGGCTGGAACCAGGTCGCGCCTACATGGTTCTTTGCAAGTACGAGCCAGAGCGGAAGTTAGGAGCGTAGCTTGTTCACGACGCTGGTCTTGATCTGCTCGCTGGCGATCACTCCCGATCTGCGCGAGTGCAATCGCAACAATGCCGTCCACGTGGTCCAGGTACCCGAACAATATGCGATGCCCGGCGCGTGCTTCCTGCACGGTCAAGCCTATGTGGCCGGGACCTCGATCGGCCAGCAATTGGCCGAAAACGAGAGCGTCAAAGTGCTCTGCATCAAGGGCACCGCCCCCACCAGGAACGTCGGCTGAGCCGCTCGCCGCTCGATTGCATGGCGGCACGGCAGCTCCCGCCGGCGAACGAGCGCGCCCGCCCGCGCCATCCGCCATTGGCAATCACGGCCGGCGTCCACTAGCATCCTGCCCAGTTGCGCGTGCCGGGGCGATCGATGGCGGGGTGCGTTCGCGTCACTGCAGCAGGGATGCTGGTGCTCATGCCCGGCGCGGCATGGGCACAAGCGTCTCCTGCTACCATCCAGCTGCCGACCATCGAAGTCGTCGAATCCTCGCCGCTGTCGCGGACCGATCTCGATCGCGACAAGGTTCCGGCCAACGTCCAGATCCTGTCTGCGCCCGATTTCGACCACGCGAAATCGCCGGACTTGCTGCAAACGCTCGGCCAACATCTGCCCGGCGTCACGCTGAGCGACCAGACCGGCAATCCGTTCCAGCTCGACCTGAACTACCGCGGATTCACCGCCTCGCCGGTGCTCGGCACGCCGCAGGGCATCGCGGTCTACCAGAACGGGGTGCGCATCAACGAAGTATTCGGCGACACGGTCAACTGGGACCTGATCCCGGAAATGGCCATCCAGCGCATGACGCTCGTCCCCAACAATCCGATCTACGGGCTCAACGCGCTGGGCGGGGCGCTCTCGCTCGAGATGAAGAACGGCTTCACCTATCAGGGCGCCGAGGGCGAGGTGCGCGGCGGATCGTTCGGCCGGCGCGCCGTCGCCGGCCAGGCCGGCGGCCAGAACGGCAATTGGGCGGCCTATGTCGCCGCCGACGCGATCAACGACGACGGTTGGCGCGACCATTCGCCCTCGCAGCTGCGCCGAATGTACGCCGACCTGGGCGTGCGCGACGACAAGAGCGAGTTCCACGTCAACTTCACCGGGGCTTCCAACAACCTCGCGGGAATTGCCGTGACGCCGATCGAGCTGCTGAGCCGGCGCTGGAACAGCGTCTATACCTGGCCGCAGACCACGCAGAACGATCTCGCCTTCCTGACCGCAAACGGAAGCTACCGAGCGACCGATACGTTGTCGTTCCAGGGCAATGTCTACTATCGCGGATTTTGGCAGAGGCATGTGGACGCCAATACCTCGGAGGCGCAGCCCTGCGCGGACCCGAGCTTTCTCTGCATCGGTGACGACACGATGTCGATCATTCAAGGACAGAACGTTCCGAACCCCTTTCCCCCCGGGACGGTGTTCGGCGAGATCGACCGCACCCGGACCGCCGCAAACAGTTTCGGCGGGTCATTGCAAGCGACCAGCACCCAGCGGGTGTTCGAGCACGACAACCATTTCGTCGTCGGCGTCAGTCTCGATCACGGCCGCGTGCAGTACACCGGCACCAGCGAGCTCGGCACCATCGGCCAGGACCTGTTCGTCACCGGAACCGGCGTCTTCATCGACCAGCCGGCAGCAGACGTTGCGCCGGTCGCCCTGCTGGCGACGACGCGCTACACCGGCATCTACGCCACCGATACGCTCGATGTGACGTCGCAGCTCGCGGTGACGGCCGGCGGGCGCTTCAACGTCGCCGAGATCAAGCTCGAGGACGAGATCGGCACCGCGCTAAACGGCAACGAACGATTCTCCCGCTTCAATCCGGTGATCGGCGCGACCTACAAGATCGCGCCGGAGCTCACGGCTTATGCCGGCTATTCGGAGGCGAACCGTGCGCCGACCCCACTCGAGCTCGGCTGCGCCGATCCGACGCGGCCGTGCCTGATCGACAATTTCCTGGTCTCCGACCCGCACTTGAAGCAGGTGGTCTCGCACACCTACGAGGCAGGCCTGCGCGGCCGGCTGGACCTGGGCGAGGGCCACGGCCGCCTGAACTGGAGTTTTGGCCTGTTCCGGACCGGCAATACCGACGACATCATCAATATCGCGAGCCCGATCGCCGGGCACGGGTTTTTCCAGAACGGCGGCAACACGCGGCGGGAAGGCCTCGAGGCCAGCGCCTCCTACAAGCAGGACCGCTGGACCGCCTATGCCAATTACACCTTCATCGACGCGACCTTCCGGACCCGGCTGACCCTGTCCTCGCCGAACAATCCTGCGGCTGTGAACGGGGAAATCTTCGTCGTGCCGGGCGATCATATTCCGGCGGTGCCGCAGCATCGCTTCAAGGCCGGGGCCGAGTACGCGGTGACCGAGCCGTGGAAGATCGGAGCGGATCTCAACGTCGTCGGCAGCCAATATTTGGTGGGCGACCAATCCAACCTGAATCCGAAGGTGCCGGCCTATTGGGTGGTGAATCTCCACACCTCGTACCAGGTCTCCAAGCACGTGGAGCTGTTCGGCCTGGTGCAGAACCTGTTCGATCGGCGCTATTACACGTTCGGGACGTTCTTCGATCCGCACGCGATCCCGTTCCTCGGGTTGACCGACCCTCGCACCCTGGCGCCCGGCATGCCGCTCGCGGCCTATGCGGGGCTGCGCGCGACGTTTTAGGTCCGGTTGATCAGTTCGCATCCGACGTGCGGCATTCTCCCGCCTCCCCCTGGAGGGCGGAGGCATAGGCGGCCTTCCGGCCGCCGTTTGAACAACGCCGATGCGCGGCATCGGCTATGGAGCCGCGAAGCGGCGAGCCGGGTGGGGGTGAAGCTGAATCACCCCACCCCGCCGCCTTCGGCGGCGACCCTCCCCCTCCAGGGGAGGGTGAAGCGCGCGTCATGCGAAGCTCGAAGTAATTACTCGCATTCTAAGGCTTCAAAATTCCAGCCCGAATTGCACCTTGGCCTGATGGCGCTCGAAATTGGTCAGGTCGAGCGAGCCGGGAACGCTCGCGGCGCGGCCGGCAACCTGCGGGCTGAAGGCCGCGATCACCCACAGGCGTTTCGACAGGCGCGCATACAGCGTCGGGCCGAAGAACAACGCCTGCCCGGCGAATTTTTCGAGCGCGAGACCCTGATAGGCGCGCAGATAACGCGCTTCCGCGCCGATGAGAACGCCCGGCCCGACTTGCACCATCAGCCCGGCGGCGGGCCCGAACATGGCTTCGTGCGACCAGGCGCCGGTGAGGCGTGAGCGCGTCGCTTCGGGCTGGTAGACGAGGTTGAAGGCGGCGAGCACCCGATCGGGCACAAGTTCCTTGTCGAGCAGCAGCGAGAGATCGGCGCCGTAGCGATCGACCGGCTCGCCGCTGATGGGATCGACCCGGCCCCAGTGCGGCTCGGCATCGACCGCAAATCCAAATGCTGCCTGCCGGCGCTCGATCAGGCGGTAACGCAGATCGAACGCGAGCGAATCGAAGGCGCCTTGCCGGCGGTCATCGAGCCCGGCAATTCCGGAGACGTCGTGATAGGCCGCGGACACGGTCCCCGAAGCGCGAAGATTCTCGATCGGCACGAACTCGGCTTCGAACGCCGGAGCCGCCGCGAAATACGATCCGGGCCGCTTGCCCCAGCGCGCGACGGTCTCGCCTTCGATTTCCTTGTCGCCGCGCTCGCCGACGTCGGTCCCGATCATGAACCCGAACAGATGCTCGGTGTCGATCCGCTGCGCGTGGGCGGCGGGCGACCACAGCATTGCGGCGAAGACGAAAGTTGCAGCGAAGGTTGTTCGCTGTGCGCGTACTGCAGACGCCTCCCCCTTGCAGCTCGCGCCGGTTACCTCCCCCCCTGTGGGGGAGGTCGGTTCGCGCACGAAGCGCGCGAACCGGGAGGGGGGTGCAATCTCGGCAGAATCGAACAGACACCCCCCTCCCCATCCCTCCCCCACAAGGGGGGAGGGAGCAGAACCCGGCTCGGCTGGAGTCAAATGCGATAGCCCTGCTTCTCGAGGGGGAGGTGTCCGGAGCGAGGCGTGAGGCAGATGGGAGCTCATCGGCGCCGCGTCAGTCTGCACACGCCAGCAAGGCGAGCGCCGCCGCGGGCGCGCAATGGGACGCCGCCGCGCGCGCACGCGGTGCGACATCGAGCAAAGTCTCGAAGCCGATGCAGCTGCGGCCGAGGCGGCGGGCGACTTCGCGGATCACGGCGACGCCGATGCCGGCCGCGACGATCGGCGCCTCGCCGGGCAGTTCTCCGCGGGACACGACCAGCAGGACGGCATCGGTGATCGTGCGCGCCTGGGCCTCCGCGAACCATCGCGCCAGCGCGGTCCAGTCTTGGCCGTCCTCGGCATCGCGCCCCACCATGCGTGCGAGGCGGGCGCGCGAGGCGGCAGGCGTCTTGGCGCGGCCGTCCGCCGTCGGCATCTGGTCGACGCCGTCGGCCAAGTTCTCCAGCAGCCGGTGAACGTCGGCCATATTGGCGAAATTCTCATGGACCAACGGCGTCCAGGTGCCGGCAACCGGCGCGCGTTCGGCAATCGCCATGACGAAGCTGCGCACCAGCCCGGTGTAGACCAGCTCGCCGCACGCCAGCCGTTCGGCGTCGGTGTAGCCACGCGCCGCGATGGCGCCCGCCGCGACCGGAACGATGTCGGTCGTAGTCGATCCCATGTCGATCAAGAGCGCGGTGCCCTGAAGTTTTGCGAGCAGCGCTGCGGTCGCATGCCAGTTTGCCGAAGCGATGTCCTCGACGTGGCGCACCGCGGCTTGCGGTGCGATCAACCCCGCCCGGCCGGCATACAGCACGATCCGTTCCGGATCGAGCGCGCGCACGGCCGCCGCCGCGAGCCGCTCGACCCCTTCGGCGCGGGAAGCGAAGGTGTCGGCCAGTTCGCCGGTCATGGTGCAGACGTGGCGGTCGGCCTCGCCCATTTTCGGCCTGGCTTGCGCAAAAGCCTGCTCGAGCGCCTCGAGACCCAGCCGGAGCGGAGATGCGATTTGCACGGCATCGACGATGCGGCCGCCTTCGGCGCGCGCCGCCTTGAGATGCGCGCCGCCGATGTCCCACCCGACCGCACAAGCCATGTCCCGACCGCGCCGCCCCATGATAGCGTCGCGGCACAATACACCCGGCATCGCTCTGTTGGACAAGCCGCGAGCCATGGAGATCATTCCGGTTCTCGATCTGATGGGCGGGTCGGTCGTGCGCGCCCGCATGGGCGAGCGCGAGCACTACCGGCCGATCGCGACGCCGCTGTCGCGCGGCAGCGATCCGCTCGACGTGGCGCGTGGATTGTTGGGTATCGGCGCCTTCGAGCGCTTCTATGTGGCGGATCTCGATGGGATCGCGGGCAAGGACGACCATCGCGCGGTGCTGCGCCGGTTCCGATCCGAGTTTGACCTGGAATTATGGGTGGACGGCGGCATCGCCGATCTCGCCGCCGCGCGCGATTGGCTCGACGCAGGCTTGGGCCATCTGGTGCTCGGCAGCGAGACGCAGACGGATGCCGCGCTCGCGCGCCGCCTTTGCGGCGACCGGCGCATCGTGCTCTCGCTCGATTTCCGCGGCGAGGATTTCCTCGGGCCGCCGGCGCTGCTCGCCGAGCCGGATGCATGGCCCGGTCGCGTGATCGTCATGACGCTGGCGCGCGTCGGCAGCGGCGCCGGGCCCGACCTCGCCCGCATCGCCGCAATCCGCGCGCGCGCGGGGCCGAGAAAACTCTACGCCGCCGGCGGCATTCGCGGCGCCGCGGACCTCGCCGATCTCGCGCGCGCCGGCGTCGCGGGCGCGCTCGTCGCCTCCTGCCTCCACAACGGCGCGCTCACCGGGCGAGACATCGCCGCGCTGCGCGACACGCACGCGTACGCCCAAGGAAGGGAGCCATAGCCCCCTTCCTTGGCGCGTCGGGGACGCGATCGATCCGGCCGCTGCTCAGGCGGCGAACGGATGCTTGACCTTGTCGCGCTGCGCAACCACTTGCGAGGGCTTGGGCTCGCCGGCCACCGCGCGGGCAAGCGCCTCCTTGGTGGCGCGATAATTGTAGTCCTGGATCTTCTTGTTGTCGGTCGCATCCCAATGGATGAAGACCCCGACGCAGATGAAGAGATCGTCGGCCTCGGCTTCCGGGACGACACCTTCGGCGACGCTGTCGGCGACCGCCTTGGCCACCGCATGCTGCGCCGGCCCGAACATCTGCACGGCCTGCTTGGCGCCCTTGATCGTCACCTTGTTGAACAGAATCGTCGGAGGCTTGGTGAGCAGGTTCGGGGCAATCACCGCGAGCAGCGAGGTGAAGCCTTCCTTGTTGTTCGTCAACGCATGCGCGAACGCGGTTTCGGCTGCGCTTCCGCGCGGTCCGATCAAGAGATCGATATGGGCAACTTCGTTGCCCTCGCCGACGAGCGATTCACCGACGCAGAGTTTCGTGATCTTTGCCATTTGCCAACACTCCTCCCGAGGAAAAGCGACGCCTCGCCGACGGCCACGTGTCCGTCGACCGGCAGAATGGCTACCCTTGTTGTCAGCATCCGGCAGGAGATGCCGGACCGGTTAGCCGGATAGCTGCGGAAGCTCGTCCCGCTCGGCAAAGTCAATCATTGTTGCAGGCGGACGGCAAGATGTTCCGTAGCCGATTTGCGAACAGCGTCGCGACGGTCAGATCCGCGCTGGTGCCGGGATTGACCGAGCGCTGCTTCAGCCGTCGATCATAGGCCAGCAGCTCCGGCAGGACCTCGCCCGGATCGCGTGCGGCGTCGAGCCGCTGCAGCAAATGCGCGGCGGCGCGACGAACCTCCTCGGCGGTTTCAACCCCGTGCTCGCGGACGATATGGCTGTCGCAAAACGCCGAGGTAAAGCCGAGGAACACCGCCAGCGTCGCCCATTTGCGTGCGCTCCCGCGGGCGAGCGCCGCTCGCAGCAGCGGTTCGCCGAGCGTGAACACATCGTCGAAATCCGACACGTATTGCCGCGCGATGCGGTCGCGATCCGCGGCCTGCGCCATGGCTTGCCGCAACGTCACACTCGCGGGCGCGAATACGTCGTGCCGCTCGGCGCGGCCGAGGCCCCCGGGCGCGGCCGCGACGATCGCGCGGAACGCGAGCTCGGCGTCCGCGACTTCGAGCTCGCGGAGCACGTGTGCGAGCGCCTCGCGCAAATCCGCTGCTGTCTGCTCGGCGGCGGCCGCCAGCGGCGCGCACAACAGAATGATGCCGAGATTGGTGTTGCGGCCGACCGCGGCCCGCGTTGCTTCGACCGCGCCGAAAATGCGTCGGCCCACGCGCGCGCCCGGGACGGTGAGCGGCGCCGCCGCCGCTTCCGCGCTGCGCAGAAAATCGGCGGGCGTCTTGCGACCCGCGGGCGACAGAACATGGACGTTTCCCGGTTTGGGAGCGTCGAGCTCGTCGCGACAGGAAGCCGTGAACGCTGCCGCAATGCGCTCGGACAGCAGGTTCACACCGCCGCTCCCCGCCCGGCCCGGGCGCCGAGAGCGGCGAGGAGGTCGGCGGCGAGAACCGCGGCAATGTTGGCGCTCGTGACTTTCTGCAGGCCCGACCACGCCGGCATGCTGTTGACCTCGAGCACGGTCGCGCGCCCATCCGCATCGTGCACGACGTCGACGCCGGCAAAATCCGCCCCGACCGCGGCCGCGGCGCCGAGCGCCAGCGCCTTCATGTCGGTGTCGATGACGGCAGCGACCGGGCGCCCGCCGCGCTTGATGTTGGTCACCCAACTCGTCGAGTGGCGCATCATCGCGGTAACGACGCGGCCGTGCGACACCAGCAGGCGAAAATCACGAAAGCCGTCGCGCTCGACGCCGACGAACCGTTGCAGATAATAGACGCCCTTCACCGCTGCGGAATCCGGCAAATCGCCCTCGGAGCGGATCAGCAGCAAGCCGCGGCCCTGCGAGCCGAACAACGGCTTGAGCACCAGCGGGCCCGCGCCGATCTCGCGGCGCACGATCGCGGCGGCGGCCTCGCGCGATTCGACGGTCCAGGTTGCCGGCGTGGCGATGCCGGCCCGGGCCAGCTGAAAGCTCGTCGTCGATTTATCGACGCAGCGCTCGATGGCGCGCGCGTCATTGACGACCGGAACGCCGTTTTCGCGTAACGCATGCAGGATCCCGAGCCGCAAAGTCACCGCTTCGAAGCTTCCGCCGGCCATGGAGCGCACCAGAACCGCGCTCGGCAGCCGGTCGCCAAATCCGGCGATGTTCAGCCCGGACGGGCTTTGCGTGTCGAACCCGCAGGCCGTCAGCTCGACGCAAACCGCGCGCGCCCCGAAGCCGGCCAGCGCCTTGCGCAGCTCGCGCGCGTGCCAGTCGTGACGGTCCGTGACCAGCGCGATCGACAGCGGGGAAGTGCCGCCGGCGGCGGCGAGCGCGTCACCGGAATGCGGCATCGAGCAGACCCAGGTCGAGACCGCCGGCGCGAAAACTGTCGCCGGTTTCGAGCGCCGTGACGATCACCGCGGCGGGCGCGAACAGCATCGGATCGATGGCATAAAAATCGCGATTGAAGCTCGCGAAGATCTCCGCGAACGGCCGGCCGTAGTCCCGCGAGCGTCGGCTCGGCAGTTGTTCGGCAAGAGCTTGCGCGTCGCTTGCCGGCCCGTTCACGAACAGATGAACCCGCCCGCCGTAGATGATGGCATCGTTGGTGCGGCCCATGGCGACGACGAGGTTCGGGTGGGGCGGGGACAGCGGCGCCGCCCCCATGCCCTCGATCAGGCGATCGAGCGGAAATTTCAGCTCGTGGGTCTTGTGCAGCGCGACTTCCAGCACCCGCGCCACCACTTGCACGCTGCCGGCGAGGCTTTGGGTGGGAGCATAGAGAAAGGTGAGGCGGTCCGACGCGAGCCCGCAATCCTGCGCGACCTTGCTCACGATCGCGGCCGGAGGCGGGCGGCTGCTCTCCAAAACGAGCGCGGCGGTTTCCGCCTCGTCGCGATAATCGATTTCGGAAAACAGCGGCTCCTTGCGCGCCAGCGCGCGGGCCGGCCCGGAGCCGAGCGCGAAGAACGCGTCCTTGCCGGTGCCGTGCGACAATTTCCAGCCCGCGTATTGGCTGGCAAGACACGCCGTGACCGGATGCGAGGAGCGCGCGACCAGCGTCCAGGGCCAATTCGGCGTGGTGGCGCTCGCCGTGATCTTGACCGTCCCCAGCCCGCCCATGCAGATTTGCGCCAAGCTCAGGCCTGCGGCAATGCCGCCCTGACATCGGCTTCCCGCATCGATCCGGGTTTCGCCGAGCTCGCCCTTGTCGACCGCGACGCGGAACTCGGCCGGATCCGCTCGCAATCGCTCGATCAGCGCCGCGGCGCGGGCATTCACGCTAATCCGCGGCGAGTTCATCATGGAGACGCGCATCCAGCATTGCGAGAATGGCCGCCGCTCTTTGTCTCACGAGTTTCGCGGCCTCGGCCGCGGTCGGCGCGCGGGCCAATACCGTGCAAAAAGGATCGCCGGTCCCGACCGAGCTCGCGACACTTTGGCGATCGGCGGCCCAGGCCGGCCAATCCATCGCCGGCACCGACGGAACGTCGCGATCAGCGTAGACGATGCAGGCGGCCGCCGCACCCGGCAAATTCGGTACACGCTCGGGAAGCGCACCTTCGCAGGCGGCGACATGCAGTCCGAACAGCGAACCCTCGCCCGGCTCGAAAATATCCAGCGTCGCGCCCGGTCGTGGATTGATCTCGAGCAGCCGGAAAGCGTCGTTCTCGACCAGGAAGTCGAAGCTGTTGAGCCCGACGAGCGGCGCCGCCGATGCGAGGCGCTCCACCGCGCTCGTCAAGGCGGCACTCAGTCCCGATGACAACATTGCGGGCCGCACCGCGCCGCCGTAACGAAACGGGCGGCCTTGCCCGGGAGAAGCCCATTGTGCGCTGAACCCGAGCACGATCGCCCCGCGGCCATTGCCCAGCACCAGCGCGGAGACCGGATTGCCGGAGACGCGGCGCTGGTAATAGGTCGTGCCGCGGCCTGCTTCGCGATCGATCGCGTTCCGCACATGCGTGCCGCCGGCGCCGCCCGCCCGCTTGGCGACCCAGCCGGCGATGTCGGCGGGCTGGTCGACCCTCGTCGGCGGATGCGGAACGCCGCAGTCCCGGCACAGCGCCGCTAACGAGCCGGGGTGCTTGAGGCGCGCAATGGTTTCCGGCGCATTGCCGAGCAGCCGCCATCGCCCTGCGATGCGCCCGAGAAGCTTCGGCCGATCCTCGAAGCCGGTGCCGTACACGATTCCCAGCGGATGATGCCGCGCCGCGAGCCGCTCCAAAGCCTGCAGCAATTCCCCGGCATCGATGCCGCGCGCGGCACGTGCGCGCAGACGCACATGGGCATGCGCCAGCGCCAGCGTGTCGTCGTCGCCGAAGCAATCGGCCACCAGCGGAACGAAGCCGGCGCGGCGCGCGGAGGCCGCTAGCGCCCGGCCCGCAACCGCGGCGATCAGCACTGCGGCCTGCTCAGGCATTCAGCTCGCGCGCGAGCGCGAAGGCATCGCGGAAATCGAAATGCACGGGTTTGGTCGCGGAAATCATCTTCTGGAACAGCCCGAATTCGGTCTTGTATTTGACGCCGCCGATCGCCAGCGGCCCGATGCCGAGCGCGCCCGACGCGGCGAGCGGCGTGCCGTTGGCGTTCGCTTCCAAACCTTCGACGCCGGCAGGCGGCACCGCGTTGACGTCGGCGGCGAGCAGCAGGTTTCGCGCCGCTTCGATCTGAGCTCTCGAGAGCACCCGGATGCCCGCGCGGCCGGCGCTGAACACCACCTCGGCATCGGCGAGGATGCCCGCCTTCTTGGCGTCGTCGCTGCCGTCCGCCGGCGTGACGTCGACGCCGAACCGCGCCTTGATGTCCTTGGCGGCGTCGCTGACGCGGCGGATTCCGTCATAGCCGACGAGAACGACCTTGGCGCTTTCGAGCGCGGCAATCACGCCGGCCGAGAAGCCGACGACCCCGGTGGCGCCGAACACGGCGACGTTGAGGTCGCGCAGATCGCGGCTGTTCTTTTGCCGCAGCGTCTTCTCGACGCATGCCACCAGCGCCGCCGCCGTGGTGAACGACCCCGCCGGATCCGCGAACAGCGACAGTCCGAACGGAGGCACCAGCGCCTTCTTGGCGGCCGCCATCATGTCGAGGGCGAGCACCGCGTTCTTGCCGCCGATGAACATCCCGGTCCGCGCGCCCAGCTTCGGCGGGCGAGAGAAGATGGCGTCCTGGACCAGACCGGGAACTTCGCCGAGGCTCACGTCGGTGTGGGGGATGACCACGTCGCAGCCGGCGTCCACCGCCATGTTCACGTCGAACGGGCTCATGTGCTTGAGCGACGTCACCATGTGCAGAATGTATTTATCGGCCATGATCCCGCCTCTCCGGGCGCCTCATCCGCTTCGCGACTCGAGCGCAGGATGGACCTCGATTTGAGCTCCGCGATTGAGCCCCGAGCAGATACGGATGTCCAGTGCCCGCATTTGCGCGTCGTCACGGAGAAGCGCGACGAGCCGGCTTGCTTGCGCCGCCGAGGAGGCGAACGCAAAGCCGGTCGGTCCCCACGAGCTTTGCCCGATGCCGTAGGCTCCCGCCGCGTCGAGGCGCGCAAGCGCGGCGGCGACATCGGGGCTGACGAAACGGTTGCCGCCCTGAATCGGCGCAAAGTAATCGCCGACGCGCGACTGAAGTTCCCGGATCGCCGCACCAAAGCTCGGCAAATCGCCTTCTGCGACCGCCGGCAACGCCTGCATGAGGATGAGGCGGCAATGGTGCGCGGCTTCGCGTTCCGGAAACGGCGGAAGCGTTGCGAAGGCGGCGCCTTCTTCCGGTCCGTGGACGCCCTTTCGGCTCGGATCGAGCACCAGGATGACGCGCCATTGCTCCGGAAACCGCAGGCGGCTGACGATCGGTGGCGTCGTCGTCGCAGCGCCGCGCCCGCCGTCGAGGATCAGGCCGCCGCGATCGAACACGCCGATGCCGATGCCGGAGCGGCCGCCGCGTCCGAGCCGAACGGCGTCGCCAGCGAGATCGAGCGGCAGATCGTGCAGGCGACGGATGCCCGCGGCGACCGCCAATGCGATCTGCGTTCCGGACCCCAGACCCGCATGGGCGGGGACCGTTTGCTCGATCTTCACCCCATAGAAGCCGTGCAGCCGCAGATGCCGCTGCATCATCTCGAGGTGCTGCCCTACGCGCGCGCGCTCCGCGCCCTCGACGTGCGCCGAAGCTGCGAGCCGGATGCTGATCCGCGTGCCTAATTCGGCGATCGCCAGCCCGATGCTTGCAAAGCGCCGCCCCAGACCTCCGCTCGGGTCGAGAAAACCCAGGTGCAATCGTGCCGGCGCCGTGACGGTGACGCTTGCCGCGGTCGGCGCAGGATTGCCGCGCAATCGGTTTCTCCCGGTGTTCTTCTGCCAAGCGGTTTTTGCTAGGATACTGGAGACAAGCCGTACAAGCGATCGGCACGGGGCGGGATCGGCAAAGGTTGGTCCACATGAACGAGGTCAAGAAGGAACGCACATACAGCGATGCGGAGGTCGAGGCGCGGCTCAAGCAGGACTTGCCGCATTGGCACCTGGAGGGCGGCTGGATTCGGCGCCGCTACCGAACCCACAGCTGGAAGGGCACGCTGATGGTCATCAACGCGGTCGGGCATCTGGCCGAGGCCGCGTGGCACCATCCCGACATCACCGCGTCCTATGCATGGGTCGAGGTGCGTCTGCAGAATCACGCCGCCAAGGGCATCACGGACAAGGATTTCGAGCTCGCGAAGAAGATCGAGGAAGTGGTGCACTGGCAGCCGGGCAAGCAAGGCGGCGCGCTCGAGGGAACCCCCGAGAAAGACCAGCGCTTCGCCTATATCAAATACGACGCCTGAGCGCCGAACCGCGCGGTGAGGAAGCGGAAATGGCCGACGCCTGGATCGACGGCAGCCCCGTGGCATTGCGCGCTGCCGCGACCGAAGCGGCGAAATTGCTGAAAGCAAGCCGGCTGCCAATGATCGCGGGGCTGGGGACCGACGTGGCCGGGGCGCGCGCCGCCGTCGGCCTTGCCGCGCAGCTCGGCGGCGTGATCGACCATATGCATTCTCGGGCGCTGCTGCGCGACCTCGATGTCGCGCGCGAAGCCGGCGTGATGGTGACGACGCCCGACGAGGCGGCTTTGCGGGCCGACACGCTGCTCATGGTCGGCCCCGGACTTAGGGACGCATGGCCGGACCTCGACGCCCGGCTGATCGAGCGCCCGCCGGCGCCGGAAGCCGCCGATCAATTCCGCCGCCGGATATTTTGGCTCTGCCCGGGGACCAAGACTCGACCGCGCCACGAGGAGGAGACCGTGATCGGCCGCGCCCCGAAGGATCTGCCGGGGGTGCTCGCCGCGTTGCGCGCCAGACTCGCCGGCCGGCCGTGCACCAAGCTGCACGATGCCAGGGCGATCGATCGGCTAGCGGCCGAGCTTCGCGCGGCGCGCTTCGGCGTGGCGCTGTGGTCCGCGGCGGAGCTCGACGGGCTCGCGATCGAAATGCTGTGCGGCCTGGTGAACGACTTGAACCGGACCACGCGTTTCTCCGGCTTGCCGCTCACGCCCGGCGATCACGCTGCCGGCGTGCTCGAGGTCTGCGGCTGGATGACCGGATTTCCCATGCGCACCGGGTTTGCCCGCGGCTTTCCCGAGCATGATCCATGGCGCTTCGAGGCAAGACGGCTCGTCGCGAGCGGCGAGGCCGATTGTGCGCTGTGGATCTCGGCCTATCGCGCGGCCGCGCCGGATTGGGACGGGAATTTGCCCACCATCGCCCTGACCGGCGCCGACGCGAAGTTCCGCGGGCGACCGCCGCGGGTGCATATCGCGGTCGGCAGGCCGGGGCTCGATCACGACGCGGTCGAGCGGTTCGTCCCGACCGCAGCGCTGGCGTGGACCTCGGCGAAGCACAAGAGCCAAGCGACTTCGGTCGCGCAGGCGATCGGCCAGATCGCCTTGGCGCTGGCGAGCGACAGGGTCTCGCCTTGCTGACCTGCATCAAAGGCGGTCGCGTTATCGATCCCGCCAACGCCCGAGACACGGTCGCCGACGTGTGGATGCGCGACGGCCGTATCGTGGAAACGCCGCCCGGCGCTACCGGTGCCGACGAGATCCACGACGCCACCGGCAAAATCGTGATGGCGGGCGCGATCGATATCCATTCTCACATCGCCAGCGACAACGTGAACCGGGCGCGCTTGCTGCTCCCGGAGCTTCATCGCGTTTCCGCGCCGAACCCTGCGGCCGCCCCGCTGTCGAATGCGCCTTCCTCCACGTTCGAGACCGGGTGCCGTTATGCGAGCATGGGCTTCACCACCGTGGTCGAGCCGGCGGTCGCACCCGATGCGGCACTCCACGCGCATCTGGAGCTCGCGGACGTTCCCATCATCGACAAGGCGATCCTGGCGGTTCTCGGCAATGACGATTTCCTGCTCGAGGCGCTGCGCAGGCAGGAGACGCCTTCGCTGATCGGCGACTACGTGGCCTGGACACTCGAGGGTTCCCGCGCGCTCGGCATCAAGGTCATCAATGCCGGCGGTGCGGCCGCGTTCAAGGCCAATGTGCGGCAATTCTCGCTCGACGACGTCGTACCGTTCTACGGTGTGTCGTCGCGGCAAATCGTGAAGGCGCTGCAGCACGCGGTCGACGAGCTCGGCGTGCCGCATCCGCTGCACGTGCATTGCAACAACCTCGGCTTGCCGGGAAATTCCGAAACCGCGCTGGCCACCATCGCGGCCGCCGAAGGCAGGCCGCTGCATCTGGCGCACCTGCAGTTCTACGGCTACGGCAACGAGGGGCCGCGCGGATTCTCGTCCGCCGCGGTGCGGATTGCGGAAGCCGTGAACGGCGCCGACAACCTGACCATCGACGTCGGTCAGGTCATGTTCGGGCAGACGGTGACGATTTCGTCCGACGTGTTGCGCCAGTTCAACGCCCGCACCCAGGCGAGCCCACGAAAATGGCTGATCTTCGAGGCCGACGGCAACGGCGGCGGAATCGTGCCGTACAACTACAGGCCCGGCAATTTCCACAACGCGGTGCAATGGGCCGTGGGCCTCGAATTGTTTCTGCTCATCGCGGATCCCGCCCGGGTATTCTTCACCACCGACCACCCCAACGGCGCTCCGTTCACGACCTATCCGGATATCCTTGCCCTGCTGATGAACCGCGATCTCCGCGACGAATGGATGGCGAAATTGCCGCCGCAAGCCGCGGAGGTGACGACGCTGCGGTCGATCAAGCGCGAATATTCGCTCGCCGAAATCGCGACGATGACGCGCGCGGCGCCGGCGAAGCTTCTCGGTCTCGCCGACCGTGGACATCTCGGTCCGGGCGCCGTGGCGGATGTGGCGGTCTATTCCCAGGCAAGCGACCGGGCCGCCATGTTCCGGGCCGCCGCGCTGGTGTTCAAGGACGGCGAGCTCGTCGTCCGCGACGGCGAGGTGACGCGCTATCGCTGGGGCCGGGCGCTGTGGGTGCGTCCCGAACGCGACGCGGGCATCGAGCGACGCATGAAGGACTACTACGGGGACCGCCATGGGCTTCCCCCGGATTTCATGAAGGTGCCCGATGGCGCGATTCAGCGGCCGGATCCGTTCGAGCTGGTGCCATGCCACAGCTGATCGCAAACGGCGTGCGGGTGGACGACACGTTCGCCGAAGCCTTCGGCATGCGCGCGACCGCCGTGGTGATCACCGCCGACAGCGCGCGTTGGGCACGTCAGGCCGCGGATACGATGACCGGCTTCGCCACTTCGGTGATCGGCTGCGGGTGCGAGGCGGCAATCGACCACGAGCTCACGGCCGGTGCAACGCCGGACGGCCGGCCCGGCGTGCGCGTGCTGCTGTTCGCGGTCTCCACGGCCGAACTGCAAAAGCAGCTGCAAACCCGGGTAGCGCAATGCGTGCTCACCAGCCCCGGATCGGCCTGCTACGCGGGGCTTGCAAGCGAGGAGACGCTCAAGCTCGGCAACGCGCTGCGCTATTTCGGCGACGGCTGGCAGATCGCGAAGCGATTGGGAGAGAGACGCTACTGGCGCGTGCCGGTCATGGACGGCGAGTTCGTCTGCGAGGCGACGACCGGCCTCACCAAGAGTGCGGTAGGCGGCGGCAATTTGATCCTCATGGGCAAGGAGCCGCGCCGTACCCTCGCCGCCGCCGAGGCGGCCGCAACAGCGATCCGAGCCGTGCCCGACGCCATCGCGCCGTTTCCGGGCGGCATCGCGCGCTCGGGCTCCAAGGTCGGTTCGAAATACAGGAAGGTGCCGGCGTCGACCAACGACGCGTATTGTCCGACCTTGCGGGGCGCGGTCGAAAGCGCGGTCGATCCGGACATCGTCGCGGTGCTCGAGATCGTCATCGACGGGCTGACCCCGGCGGCGGTCGCTGCCGCCATGCGCGTCGCGATTGCCGCAGTGGTAAGCCTCGGTCCCAAGCGCGGCGTCGCGCGCATCGGCGCGGGGAACTACGGCGGCAAGCTTGGGCCCCATCACTTCCATTTGAAGGACCTGTTGCCGTGAGGCCGTCGGTGCTCGCCTTGCGGCAGCGGCCGGACCAGCGGCTCGATCTTTCTCCATTGGTGCCGCATCTCATCGCGGGCAAGGCGGCGGCGGAAATCGCGCGGATCGAATTGCAGACGACCAAGCATCGCGTGACGGTCGGCGACGCGTTTCGGCTGCGTATCGGCGACGCCGACCGGCTGCACATCGAGGGCGCGTGCGACCGGCTCGACCGGATCGGGCAGGACATGGACGGCGGCGAGATCCGGGTCGAGGGCGACGTCGGCCTCCAGGCCGGCCGCGGAATGCGCGCCGGCCGGCTGGCGATCGAAGGCAGCGCCGGCGCCTGGGCCGCGTCCGGCATGAGCGGGGGATACATCGAGATTTCCGGGGCCGCCGGAGAAAGACTCGGCGGTCCGCTGCCGGGCGAGACGGCGGGAATGCGGGGCGGCGTCGTCGTCGTGCGCGGCAAGGCCGGCGACCGCGCCGGCGACCGCCTGCGCCGCGGCACCATCATCATCGAGGGCGATGCGGGCGCTCACGCCGGCAGCCGGATGATCGCCGGGACGCTGATCTTGTGCCGAAACTGCGGCCCCCTGCCCGGGTATCTGATGCGCCGGGGCACGATCGTGCTCGCGGGCGATTGCGAAGAACTGTCGCCGACCTTCGTCGATTGCGGCACCCATGCGCTCATCGCCATGCGGCTCATGGCGCAATTTGCGGGCCAATACAGCAAGCGCGCCGCATCTTTGCTGAGCGGCAGATTGCGACGCCTGGCCGGCGACATGGCGGTGCTGGGCAAGGGCGAGCTGTTCCGGAAGGATCGAAGCTAGACCATCCTCGATCTCTGATCCGTCATGCCCGGCCCTGGATCAGGTCCGGGACAAGCCCGGCGATGAAGAGTAAGAAATTGCCGGCATCGGTCTGAAAGAAGCGAGCTCCGCGGGAACCCGGTATGGGATTGATCGAGTTGATCGTGACGGTCTGCGCGACGGCGCACATGAATGTCTGCGAGGAGCAGCATCTGCAGTTCGCGTGGAGCGGCTCGCCGCGACAATGCGCGTTCGCCGCGCAGCCGTATATTGCCCAATGGATCGGCGAGCACCCGAAATGGACGGCCGTGCGCTGGCGCTGCGAAGATCCGGCCGGGCGAAACGAGAAGAGCTGATGCAAACCAAAGCGCGCGCCAGGCGGGACGCCTTTCTGGGCAAGATCGGCTCGCGCGCGATCATCATGGGAATTTTGAACCTGACCCCGGATTCCTTCTCCGACGGCGGCCGGTTCCAAAGTCTCGACACGGCGCTCGCCCAGGCGAACAAGATGGTCGCCGAAGGCTGCGACATCGTCGATGTCGGCGGCGAATCCACCCGGCCCGGCGCCACGCCGGTGCCGGAAGCGGAAGAGCTTAAGCGCGTCGAGCCGATCCTCGCCGAGCTCTCGCGCGGACTCGACGTGCCGCTGTCGGTCGATACCTACAAGGCGGGGGTCGCCCGCCGCGCCGCGGAGCTTGGCGCTATCCTCATCAACGACGTGTGGGGGCTGCAGCACGACCCCGGCATGGCGGATGCGGTGGCGGAGACCGAAACCGCGGTCGTCATCATGCACAATCGCCCGCACAAGGACGCGGCGATCGACATTGTGTCCGACATCCGCCGTTTCTTCGATCGCTCGCTGGCGCTGGCGCAAGCCGCCGGCATTCCCAAAGAGCGCATCATCCTCGATCCGGGCGTGGGCTTCGGCAAGACCTCGCGGCAGAATGTCGAGGTTTTGGCCCGGATCGGCGAATTGCGCGACTACCGGCTGCCGGTGCTGATCGGCGTTTCGCGCAAATCGTTCCTGGGCTCGCTGGTCGAAGTCGGCGTCGAGGGACGGCTGATCGCGACCCTCGCCGCCAACCTTGCGGCGGCGGCGAGCGGGGCGGCGATGTTCCGCGTGCACGACGTCGCCGAGCACGTCGCCGCCTTCAAGGTGTTCGATACCATCCGCGGGGCGGGCAAGACGTAGAAGCTCGTCATCCCGGGTCCCAAACGGAGCGAGGGAACCCGGGATCCATGACCACGGCCCACAATGAATTTTGTTGATCAGTGTTCATAGGTTCCGGGTTCGCCGCTTCGCGGCGCCCCGGAATGACCGCCTGCACTGCATCACTTCCCGCACTCGGTCAGGTCCTTGTCCTCGATCGAGAAGACGCCGTTCTCCTTGATGTCGAGGTTGCGCACGACGCAGGTCCGGCCGGCCCTGTCGGCGAGCTTGGCGTCGTAGCGACCCGGCGCAATCCCGAGGATGCGCAGCCGCTCGTCGTGATCGACGGCTCCGTCGGGATCGTTCGCACATTGATTGGCGCCCCAGGCATTTTGCCCGGCCGGCGAGAGCTGCAGCTTGGTCACGGTCGAGGAGGTGAGATTCCAGAAGCGAATGCCTTTACCCTTGCCGTCGGCCGCCAGGCTTGGGTTCGAGAACAGCGCCGCGACCGCGACGGCGAGGAGGCATGCGCGCATCCTCGCGCCGCGGGCGAAGCCGGCGGTCATTGCCGCACCGCGCGGTCGAGGTTCTGGGCCTTGTCGAGATTTCGTGCCGCGTCGAGCCCGACCGGCGCGATCAGCTTGGCCGAATTGAAATCCGCCCCGGCGAGATCCGCATCCGCGAGCGTGGCGCCGGTCAGATCCGCACCGCCGAGCGAGGCGCCCACGAGCGAGGCGCCGGTGAAATCGGCACCCTTGAGCGAGGCGAATTCCAGATCGACGCGGGCGAGGTCCGCACCCCGCAGGTTCGCGCCGTCGAGCTTGGCCGACCTGAGCACGGCGCGCATCAGGCCCATGGATTGATTTTTCATGTCGGCGGCGAGATTGGCGCCGGCGAGCGAAGCGCCGAGGAGACTCGCGCCGGAAAGGTCGGCAGCAATGCGGGCGCCGGCAAGGTCGGCCCGGTCGAGCCTCGCGCGCTGCATCTGCGCGGCGAAGATGCTGGCCCGTTTCAGGCTCGCGCCGCTCAAATCGGCCTCGAGCAGCCACGCCTGGTCCAGGATCGCACCGTCTAGCCTCGCTCCGACGAGCTTGGTCTTGTTGAGCTTGGCGGTGCGCAGCACGGCCCGCGAAAGATCGAGCCCCGACAGATCGAGCCCGGACAGCTTCTTGCCGCTGAAATCGGCCGCCGTGCCGGATTTCGCCGGTGCGAGCGCGGCTTCGACTTCGGCCCGCGTCATCTCCGCGCTCGTCATCTCGGGCGAGGAAAGGTCGATGTGCCGCATCAAGTCCTGAGCGGCGGCCGGCACGGCAACAACCAGAAGACCAATGGCCAGCATCCAACGCATTCGAGCACCCATCAACGCTTCCTCGATGCCGTCCCCCGTGCCGATGCGGCATTCAGCGCCAATGTGCTGCATGGTTCAAGACCTGCGCGCTTGCACCGCGGCAAGCCGGGTATCGAGGGTCCTTGCCCGCCGATGATCTGCTGGCTAATGCTGTAGCCCGCAGCTCGGCGTCTGCCGTCGAGATCCTCGCATCCGGTCGAATGATTCTGGGAACCACAAAATGCGCGTCCGATCACTAGGCTTGACGTTCGTTGCCTTCATCGCCCTCAACGGAGCGGCTATCGCGCAAGATGTTGCGGCAGGCGAGAAGGTGTTCGCGAAATGCAAGGTCTGCCATCAGGTCGGCGAGGGCGGCAAGAACGGCGTCGGGCCGGTGCTCAACGGCATCGTCGGCCGCAAGGCCGGGTCGGTCGAGGGTTACAATTACACTCCGGCCAACAAGAATTCAGGCTTGACCTGGGACGAGGCGACGCTGAAGGAATATTTGAAAAATCCGCGCGCGAAGATACCGGGCACCAAGATGATCTTCCCCGGGCTGCAGAGCGAGGCCGATATCGACAACCTCATCGCCTATCTGAAGCAGTTCGGTCTCGACGGGAAGAAGTCCTAAAGAGTGGCGCGGATGGCGGCATTGCGGTTGGCGTGCTTCTCCCTCCTGGCGCTCGCGAGCTTTGCCGCCGATCGCCCGGTGCGCGCCGCCGATCTCAACGATTATCCGACGTCGGCCCGCGCCGATTATGTCTTCGCCTGCATGAAGGCCAATGGCGAGACCCACCAGGTCTTGCAGCAGTGCTCCTGCTCGATCGACATCATCGCCTCGATCCTGCCGTACGAGCGATATGTCAGCGCCGAGACGGTGCTCTCGCTGTCCCAGGTGCCCGGCAGGTTCGGGGCGATGTTCCGCTCCCCCGAGGAGGCCAAAGCCGCCGTCACCGAGCTGCGCCGCGCCCAGGCGGAGGCCGAAGTGCGGTGCTTCTAGGGACTGAGCCTTCGTCGTCCGGCCAAGGCGCCGAAGGCGCCGCGAGGCGGGATCCATATCCACCTATTTTCCGATTCGCGTGCAGGACTGCAGGCCGTGGTCATAGGTTCCGGCTCTCGCGCTGTTGCGCTCGGCCGGAACGACGCGGCAAATCTCACATGTCCGGCGCGTCGGCCGGCCATTCGCCTCGGAACACGTGTTGCTCGGTGTCGATGGCTTCGGCCCGGAACCTCTTGGCGCCGTTGGGCACGTAGCTGAAGCGAAGGTTGGGATCCTGCGAGATCGAGATCCCGCCGTCCATCGCCAGCACCAGATCCTCACCCTGCCAGACCCGCAGTTCGCGAACGAAGAACGCGGGTATGTAGAGCCGCGTGAGCTGGTCCATCTGCAGGCCGGAGTTGTTCGGGTGGCGAACCATGATCTGCGCTTCCCGCCGAGGAGCCTGCGCGGAGGTCGCGAACAGCCGGAACTTCATCTGGCCGAGCGCGGTCGCCGCCGCATCGGCGTTCTTGAGCGCGGGCGCCGAGCAGCCGCCGGAAGCCTTCACATAGGTCTTCACCGCGTAGAGCTTGCCGTCGCTGAGCTCGGCGACCGCGTGGACATGGGTATAGCTGTCCACGCGCACGCGAGTCGACAGCGAGGAGATGCCCGGACCGAGCACGAAGCTCGCCGCAACCGGCGCCGGGTTCTCGTCGATGACGATGGTCAATCCGGTGACGCGCCGCGGATCCCCGGGCGGCAGCACGGCGCGGATCGTGAGCGGAACGATGGCCGCGTCCTCGGCTCGCGCGGGCATGTCGAGCGCGAGTAGCCCGGTCCCGTCTTCGAGGGGGCGGCCCTTGAAGATGTCGCTGGCAAGCCCCGGCCAGGGATCTTCGGCTGCCCGGGAAGGCTGGGTAAGCGAACCGAGTGCGCACGCCAGCAGCGCGGCAATCCAGGCTCGTTTGGACCATTTCGGCACAGGTCTGATGCTCCCGTCGGACTATTCCCATTCGAGCTCGGAATAGGCGGCCGTTGCGTTCCGGGCATGGTATTCCTCGAACAGCTCCCAGCGGCCCTTCTCGGCTTCAGCAACGCCTGCGGCGGCGGCGATCGGCACGCCACGAGATATCAGGCCGCGAACCTCCTGCGTCAAGCGCTCGAAATAACGACGCTGCTCCGCGAGGGCACCGCGCCAATCGTCCGGCACGGGGCCGTGTCCCGGGACCACGCGTGCCGCCGGGATGCGGGCCATCTCGCGGAGCACCGACAGCCACCCGAGAATGCTGCCGTCGAGCACCGGAACATGCCGCACGAACAGGAGATCGCCGGCGAACAGCGTTCCGCTCGCGGTGTCGAGAACGGTCAGGTCGTTGTCGGTATGGGCCGCCGGCCATGCCTTGAGGATGAGAGCTCGCATGCCGAGATCGAGCACCATTGCGTCTCGGACGAGATCACTGGGCGGCACGATCTTGACTTCGTCGATGAGGGCGTCGCCCAGGGATCGGCGGAACGCGTTGAGATAGAAGGAGGCGCGCGTCGCCAGGGCGCGAGGCAGGTTGCTATGGCCGACATAGGCGGCGCGTTCGGCGGCGAACGCGCCGTTGCCGAAGACGTGATCGGGATGCATGTGGGTATTGATCACGTATCGAATGGGCTTGGGGGTGACGGTCCGGATCGCGGCCAAGAATCGCTCGCCTTCCCGCTGGCTGCCGCCGGTGTCGACGACCGCGACCGCGTCCTCCCCGACAATGAGGCCGAGGTTGGCGATGCCCCCCTCGTTGTCCCGGTTCATCATCGCTACGGCTCCGAAATGCACAAAGTTTCCGCCGGCAATCTGCAGCAATTCCAATGGGAACGATGCCGGTTGCGAACGGGTCCCGGGAAGCCCGGAGCCGAACAGCAAGAGCAGGCCGGCAGCAAATACTGCGTAGGCGCGGGTCATGCGCAGATCATGCGCACACCGGCGACGATGCGCAAAGTTTATGCAAACAGACCGCTCGGCGGCGGACATCGCACCGGCGATATCTGTGGCAGACGGTGGCGACACGCTTGACCGGAGCGATGCATCCGATCCGGTTTTTCTCTTGCGCGCCCTGCAACCCCGGCATAAGCTTTTGGAAGTTTCCGGCTTCAAGGGCGCCAGTTGACGGGATCGCTGGCGTTTCTTCGAAAGTCGCGCGAGGCGTGGATCTCGCCCTGCCTCGTCGAGGCTGTGACACGCTGCCGGAAGCGCATCCCATTTGCCAGGGTCGGTGCCGAGGCGCGGCACATCGGGCCTCTTCACCTTGCAAGACCCACGCATAAGTCGCAGGGAGGACTCGTGATGCGCAAATACCTACTCACGGCCTGCCTTGGCGCGCTGGCGGCGTTCGCCGCCGGAGGCGCCAATGCCAATGACGAACTGATCAAGATGTCGCAGAACCCGAAAGATTGGGTGATGCCGACCGGTGACTACTTCAACCAGCGTTACTCGAAGCTCAAGCAGATCAATTCCGGCAACGTCGGCAAGCTGCAGGTCGCGTGGACCTTCTCGACCGGCGTGCTGCGTGGCCACGAAGGCGCGCCGCTGGTGATCGGCAACGTGATGTATGTCCACACGCCGTTCCCCAACATCGTCTATGCGCTCGATCTCAACAACGACGGCAAGATCCTGTGGAAATACGAACCCAAGCAGGATCCCAACGTCATCCCGGTGATGTGCTGCGACACCGTCAACCGCGGGCTGTCGTATGGGGACGGCAAGATCATCCTGCATCAGGCGGACACGACGCTCGTGGCGCTCAACGCCAAGGACGGCTCGGTCGCCTGGTCGGTCAAGAACGGCGATCCCGCCAAGGGCCAGACCGGCACGTCGGCCGCGGCGGTGATCAAGGACAAGGTCCTGGTCGGCATCTCCGGCGGCGAGTTCGGCGTGCAGTGCCACGTGACCGCTTACGATCTCAAGAGCGGCAAACAGGTATGGCGGGCCTTCTCGGAAGGCCCCGACGATCAGACCTTGATCGACGCGCAGAAGACCACCGAGCTCGGCAAGCCGGTCGGTGCGGATTCCAGCACCAAGACCTGGCAAGGCGATCAGTGGAAGATCGGCGGCGGCTGCACCTGGGGCTGGATCTCCTACGACCCGCAGCTCAACCTGTTCTACTACGGCTCGGGCAATCCCTCGACCTGGAACCCCAAGCAGCGTCCGGGCGACAACAAATGGTCGATGACCATCTGGGCGCGCAGTCCTGACGACGGCAAGGCCCGGTGGGTCTATCAGATGACGCCCCACGATGAGTGGGACTACGACGGCATCAACGAAATGATCCTCGCCGACCTCAACATCGGCGGGCAGGCAAAGAAAGTCCTGGTCCACTTCGACCGCAACGGCTTCGGCTATACGCTGGACCGCACCAACGGCGAGCTGCTGGTCGCCGAGAAATACGACCCGAAGGTCAATTGGGCGACCAAGGTCGACATGGACAAGTCCTCGAAGACCTACGGGCGTCCGCTGGTGGTCTCGCAGTACTCGACCGATCAGAACGGCGAGGACAAGAACACCAAGGGCGTGTGCCCGGCGGCGCTGGGAAGCAAAGACGAACAGCCGGCGGCCTATTCGCCAGACACGCAGCTGTTCTACGTGCCGACCAACCACGTCTGCATGGATTACGAGCCGTTCAAGGTGAGCTACACCGCCGGCCAGCCCTACGTCGGGGCGACGCTGTCGATGTATCCGCCTCCCGGCGATACCCACATGGGTAACTTCATCGCCTGGGACGCCAAGACCGGCAAGATCGTCTGGTCCGACAAGGAGCAGTTCTCGGTCTGGTCGGGTGCGCTCGCCACCGCCGGCAACGTGGTGTTCTACGGAACGCTCGAAGGCTATCTCAAGGCGGTCGACGCCAAGACGGGCAAGGAGCTCTACAAGTTCAAGACCCCGTCCGGCATCATCGGCAACGTGATGACCTATGAGCACGGCGGCAAACAGTACGTGGCGGTGCTGTCGGGCGTCGGCGGCTGGGCCGGCATCGGCCTTGCGGCCGGCTTGACCAACCCGACCGACGGCCTCGGCGCGGTAGGCGGCTACGCGGCCCTGCGCAACTACACCGCGCTGGGCGGCCAGCTCACGGTGTTCGCGCTGCCCGGCAGCTGAGCTCAAGGCTCGCTGCAGCGCAAACGGATCCGGCGCGCCGGCCCAAACCGGCGCGTCGGATCTTCCTTGCCGGTTCCGGGTTTCATCAGCCGAAGGACACGCCCGTGCGAACCAGCTGTCTGGTCGGGGCGCTTGCCGTGGCGCTCCTGCTCAACGCCGGCCTGGCATGGGGCGACGGATCCGGGGATCCGACGGCGGTCAAGGACGAGGATGGAAAATACTACGACGCGCAGGGCAACCCGGCCTACAAGGTCGAGAAGGACGGAACCGTCGACTGGTACACCTATTCGGGTTTCCGCAGATACCATTCCGATTGCCACACCTGCCACGGCCCGGATGCGGAAGGCTCGAGCTACGCGCCGGCGCTCAAGGAATCGCTCAAGACCATGAGCTATTCGGATTTTGCCAACGTGGTGGTGAACGGCCGCAAGAACGTCACCACGGCCCAGGAAAACGTGATGCCGGCGTTCGGCACCGATGCGAACGTCATGTGCTATCTCGACGACATCTTCGTCTACGTGCGCGCCCGCGCCAACGAGGCGGTGCCACGCGGACGACCGCCGAAACATGCGGAAAAGCCCAAGTCGGCCGCGGAAGCCGAGCAGAGCTGCATGGGCCATTAGCGGATGCGCCGGGCGGATCGTCGAGGGTCGGTTCGCATCCGGCCAATCGAGGATGATCGGGAGAGCACCGCCATGGGCCGCTGGTGGATGGTTTCGAATGTTTCCGTCGCACTGTTGGCGGCCACCGTACCGGCGAGCTTGCGTGTGCTTGCCCAGGAGGAAAGCAAGGAGCTTTCGATCGAGCTCGTCGATCCCAAGGTGCTCCGGGTCTGCGCCGATCCGCGCAACATGCCGTTCTCGGACGAGCAGGGCGAAGGCTTCGAGAACAAGCTCGCCGAATTGTTCGCCGAAAAACTCGGCAAGGGGCTGGCCTATGCCTGGTATCCGCAGGCCACCGGCTTCGTGCGCAACACGCTCGGCGCCCACAAGTGCGACGTCATCATGGGATTCCCGCAAGGCAACGACATCGTGCAGAGCACAAATCCGTATTACCGGACCTCGTATGCGCTGGTGTTCAAGTCCGGCAGCGGCCTCGACGGCGCGGAGACGCTGAGCGATCCGCGGCTGAAGGGAAAGCGCATCGGCATCGTCGCCGGCACGCCGCCGAGCAATTATCTGGCCGCCAGCGGCCTGATGGCGAGCGCCAAGCCCTACCCGCTGGTCATCGACACGCGCGTCGATTCTTCCGCCCTGGCGATGATGAAGGATCTCGCCGGCGGCGTGATCGACGTCGGCGTGCTGTGGGGGCCGATGGCGGGCTATTACGCCAAACAGCCAAACCCGCCGCTCCAGGTAGTGCCGCTGACCCGGGAAGCCGGCGCGCCGACGCTGGTCTACCGCATCACCATGGGGGTGCGCTTCTTCGATCAGGAATGGAAGCGGTCGCTCAACCGGATGATCGAGGAGAACCAGCCGGCCATCAACGCGATCCTGCTGGGTTTCGGCGTTCCGCTGCTCGACGAGAACAATCAGCCGATCCGGGAAGAATCGCCCTCGAAGCGGCCATGAGGCGCGTCCGGCAGCTGGCGCTGGTGCTTGCGATCGCAACCGGGCCGGCGCTCGCGCAAGCGCTCGTGCCGGAGCCGGACGGCTACCGCAACGAGGACTACCGCTCGCCCACGCCCGCCACGCTGCGCGGCGCCCGGACGCTCACCACCGCGCAGGCGCACGCCATCTGGAAGGCGGCCGATGCGGTGTTCCTCGACGTCCTGCCGAACCCGCCGCGTCCGCCCAATCTTCCGGCCGGGACGATCTGGCGCGCGCGCGAGCGGCTCGACATTCCCGGCAGCATATGGCTGCCGGACACCGGCTACGGCGAGCTTGCGCCGGCCGCGGAGCAATATTTCCGCAGCGGACTCGAGCGGGCGACCGGCGGCAACAAAGACAAGCTGCTGGTGGTCTATTGCCAAAAAGACTGCTGGATGTCGTGGAATGCGGCAAAACGCGCGCTGGCGCTCGGCTACCGCAAGGTCGCCTGGTATCCGGACGGCACCGAGGGTTGGCAGGAAGCGGAGCTGCCGACGTCGCACGCCGTGCCGGCGCCGGGCAGGCCGGGGCGGTAGGCCCCCGAACCCTCATTCCAGCGCCTGCTGGATGACGCGGCTGAGCGCGAACAGACGGCGCTCGATCAGCTGCGGCACTTCGCAGACGTAGCCCACGGTCTTCTTCTCGTCCTCGTAGGTCCGGATGTCCCAATCGAGCTGGTTGGCAAGCTCGTCGATCTTGCTCTCCTCGGCATGGGTGTCCTGCAGTTGATGCAGCGCCGCGGTCTTCGCGCGGATCTTCTCGACGACGCCCTTCTGCTTGCGGGAAAAGCGTTCGATGCCGTCCATGACCTCGGAACGCTCGTGCGAGAGCGTCTCGAACAGGCCCGCGAACAGCAACTTGCCCTTCTGCGCCCGCTCGGCGGGGCTGCCGAGGAACTCCGCGATCAGTTTTTCGGCCTCCTCGAGCGGCGTGCGGCGCGCGGCAAGTCGCGGCACGAGCTCGGCGACCGTCGCCTCGCTCTGCCATTGGCCGCGGACGTCGTCGATCGGCGGCCCGGTCCACACCGCCACCACCGAGAGCTCCGGCACCTTGATCTGAGCGCACGGCCAATCGGGAAAGCGGGGATCGGCGGCGCGGGCTTGGCTCGATGCAGCGATTCCGATCAGCAAGGCAACGAACGAAAGCCTGGCTGCCATGCGCAAAAGCTTGCTGCGCGCTCCCACCCTCCCCTGGAGGGGGAGGGTCGCGCGCGAAGCGCGCGGGGTGGGGTGGGGCTGATTCACCCCCACCCGTTGTGCACGCTTGCGCGCGCACAACGACCTCCCCCCTCCAGGGGGAGGTGGGAGCGAGCTGCGGGCGCGGTGTAACAGACCGAAGGCGCGGTTCATGCCTCGCCTCCCGGCGCGCCGCGCCGCGACAAGAGCCCGCGCGCGGGATCGTAGGCAAGGATCGCCGCGAACATGAACGCGAACGTACAGCCGCACACGACGGCGAGCGAGACCCAGTTGACCTGGGCATAAAGCGCAAACCGCACGAGCTCGACCGCATGGGTGAACGGGTTGAGCTCGCACACGTAATAGAGCAGGGGGCTCGATTCCCGGACGCGCCACAGCGGATAAAGCGCGGACGAGGCGAAGAACATCGGGAAGATTACGAAATTCATCACGCCAGCGAAATTCTCCAGCTGCTTGACCAGCGAGGAAATCAGCATGCCGAGCGCGCCCAGCATCAGCCCCGACAGGATCAGCGCCGGCAGCACGGTCAGATAGCCGATCGGCGGCGGCTCGATGCCCCAGAACCAGGCGATGACCAGATAGGCGTAGACCTGCAGCACCGACACCGCAGTGCCGGCGACAAGCTTTGCGGAAAGCAGGTACCAGCGCGGCAGCGGGCTCACCAAGAGCGTTCGCATGTTGCCCATCTCGCGGTCGTACACCATCGAGAGCGAGGACTGCATGCCGTTGAAGAGCTGAATCATCACCATCAGGCCGGGGGTGATGTATTCCTCGTAGAGCACATAGACTTCGTACGGCGGAATGATCGAGACCCCGAGCACCTGCCGGAAGCCGGCCGCGAAAATGAACAGCCACACCAAGGGGCGCACCAGGGCCGAGACGAAGCGTTCGCGCTGATGCAGGAAGCGCAACGCCTCGCGCCAGACGATCCCCTTGAGGCAGATCGCATAGCGGGCGAGCGACGGCGGGCTCGGCCGCGTTTCCGACATCGTGCTCATGCGGCCTCGCCCGGCGCGGGCGCACTGGTCAGCGCGCTGAACGCGCCGCGGATGTCGGCGGCCCCGGTCTGCGCCACAATCCTGGATGCCGGACCGTGCGCGAGGATTTGGCCCAGGTGCAGCACGATCACGTCGTCGTCTTCTCCGACCTCGTCGACAAGATGCGTCGCCCACAGCACGCAGACGCCCGCTTCGGCAACGAGGCTGTGGACGTGAGCCAAAAGCTCGGAGCGCGCCTGGATGTCGAGCCCGACGGTCGGCTCGTCGAGCACGAGGAGCCGCGGCCGATGCAGCAGCGCGCGGGCGATCTCGACGCGCCGCATCTGCCCGCCGGAAAGGTTGCGTACCTTGTCGTCGGCCCGGTCCGACAGATGGATGCGCGCCAGCATCGCTTCGCCCCGCGCCCGCGCCTCGCGTGCGCCGATGCCGTGCAGCGCCGCGTGATAGCGCAAGTTCTGCATCACCGAGAGGTCGAGATCGAGCGTGCGTGGCTGGAACACCACGCCGAGCCGCCGCAGCGCCTCGCCGGGGCTCAAGTTCACGTCATGACCGAAGATGCGGATGCGGCCGCGGCGCACCGCATAGAGCCGCGTCACCAGTGAGAACAACGTGCTTTTTCCCGCGCCGTTGAGCCCGAGCAGCACGCTGAACGTCGCCGGCTCGAGCGCGAAGGTCACGTCGTCGAGCGCCTGGCGCGCGCCGTACCAATGGCTCAGACCCTCGATCGCCAGCGCTGCTTCCACGGATTTCATGTCGTGCATATTCGCGCGCCGCTCCTCGCGACCCGAGCCCAAGTCATTGCGCCGAAACGGCGATGCCCCAGGGCAGCTCGCCGACCTGAATCGTCTTGATCACCCTCAGGGACGCAACATCGATCACCGAGACGTCGTTGGAGACGCCGTTCGTGGTAAGCAGATATTTCTCGTCGGGCGTGAACGCCATGTGCCAGACCCGCTGCCCGACCAGCAGATATTTCTTCACCTCGTGCGTCGTGCCGTCGATGACGGCCACGCGATTGGCGGGACCGAGCGCGACGAAACCGGTCTTGCCGTCCCGGGTGATGGCGATGCCGACCGGCTGAATCGCTTCCTGGCGCAGGCCCGCGACCTCGAAGCCGATCTTCTTCGTCACCTGATGCTTCGCCGGATCGATCACGCTCAAGGTTCCACCGACCTCGGCGGAGACCCACAGCTCCGAGCCGTCGCGCTTGAATTCCGCGAAGCGCGGCCGCGAATCGACCAGCACATTGGCCACGATCCGGCGCGTCTCGGTATCGATGAAATGCGCCATGTTGGTGGTTTCCGAGGTGTTGACCAGAATCTTGCCGTCGGGGCTGATGCCCATCCCCTCGGGCTCGACCCCGACCTGGACGTCGCCGAGCCGGGTGCGCTGCTCCACGTCGATGATGGTCACCGTATTGTCGTTCTCGTTGGCCACGTAGAGAACCTTCCCATTCGGGTCCAGGGTGAACAGCTCGGGATCGGGTCCGGATGGCAGCGTGCCGGCGATCTCGCCGGTCTTGGTGTCGATCATCTGGATGGTGTCGTCGTCACCGACCGCGACCAGCACGAACCGGCCGTCCCCGGTGAGCTCGATGCCACGCGGCCTTTGCCCGACCTTGATGGTTCTGACGGCGGCCATCTTCTCGGTGTCGATCACCGTAACGCTGTTGCCCTTCTCGTTGGACACATAGGCCGTGAATGCCGCGGCCTGCGGCACGAACAGCAGCGCAGGCAGAGCCCCGAGGACGAAGCTGCGGGCCATGCTGCGCATCGCGTTCACTGGAGCCGGCATTTCGTCTCGGGACGGTCGTAGCCGAGCGTGTCGAGCTCGGTCATCGGATGCAGGAAGCCTTCCTGCGGAGACACCGACACGATGGTTCGCCCGTCGGCCAGCAGGATCGGCTGGCGCAGCTGCAGATTCCAGTCGCGTAACGTCAGCTTGCGCCCCTTGAACGCGGCCAGCGCAAAATCCGGACCTTTCAGATAAGCCGCGACGGCTTTTTCGTCGCTCGACTGCGCGCGCGAGGCGCTCTCGCCGATCATGCGCACCGCCGACCAGGCCTGCATGTCGAGTGCCGTCATCCTGCGCGAAAATGACTTCATGAACCGGTTCTGCAATTGCACCGCGCCCCATTGGTCGTGCGAGGCGTCCCAGCTGGTGGGCACAAGACCGGCCGAGCCCGCGACCGGCCGCGCATCCCAGGTTCGGTAGGGCAGATAGGCCGCGAACACTTCGCTCTCGTCGGCAGCCACAAGCACATCATAGGCGGGGGCCTGCTGGGTAAAAACCGGAATCTGCCGCTGGATCTGCGCGATGCCGCTGTCGGTGCGCCGCGCGCCGCCGGTGTCCTCGAATACCCGTTCCTGGACGATCTTGGCGCCGAACCGTCCGGCCGCCCGGCGCAGCGCGTCGGCGTAGAGCTTGTCCTTGTCGTGCGAGCCGACCACGAGCAGCCAGCGGCGCCATTGCTTCCACACCAGGTATTGCGCGAGACCGTCGGCGAGCATCGAGCGGGTCGGCGCGACGTGGACCACGTCGGCGCGGCAGTCCTGCTCGCGCAGGCGCTCGTCGGTCGCCCCGACGTTGAACAACAGCAGCCCCCGCTCGCGGCCGGCATCGGCCGCCGCAAGCAAGGCATCCGCGGGTAGGTCGGCGAGCACGAAGGAAACCCGCTGTCGGGCGAGATCGGCCGCCGCGGCGCCCGGATCGTCCTTGCCGGAAAGCCGCAGTTCCTGAAGATCGAAATGCTGGTTGAGGAATTTTCCGGTCGTATTGTTGTCCTCGATGCCCAGTTTGGCTCCCGCCAGGCCGTTGTCGGCGGCAGGCATGTCGAGCAGCGAAATGGCCTCCTTGTGCGCGATCCGGTGCAGATAACCGATGTGGAACTCGACCGAATCGGCCCCGGCCGCAATGCACATCGGGGCGAGCACGAGGCCCGCCGCGAAGAAAAATCGGATCACCGAAAACACCGGACCAAACTACCTATCTGTCTGCCGTATCGGCAATTTTTGTTTCAATCATCGTCGATCCTCCGTAGTCTGGCCAGAGCAGATTGACGCCTGCGCGGAAGAACCACAGGGACGGCGGATCGAGCACAATGCGCGGATTGCGGCTGGCCACGATCGTCCCGATGCTGCTGTCGCTATCGATGCCGGCGCTCGCTGCGCAAACGCGGGTTGCGGTGTTCGAGTTCGAGCTGATCGACACCAGCCTCGAGGGCGCGATGAACGGGCCGCGCGCCGACGAACAGCGGCGGCTCGCGCGGCTCGCCGACGAGTTGCGCAAGCGGCTCGCGGCATCCGGCCGATATGCGCCGGTCGATGTTTGGCCGGTCGCCGCGGAGGCGCAAGCAAGCAACCTGCAGGCCTGCGGCGGTTGCGATGCAAGATTGGCCAGGCGGGCGGGGGCGGAACTTGCCGTCACGGGCACGGTTCAGAAAGTATCGAATTTGATCCTCAACATGAACATCTACGTTCGGGACGCTACCGATGGTCGCCTGGTGAGCCAGATGAGCGCCGACTTCCGCGGCAATACCGACGAGTCCTGGTCGCGCGCGCTCGACTGGCTCGTGCGCAACAGGATGCTGGCCGCGGGAAGCGGAGCGCAGCCATGACGCTGTTCCTCGCCAGCGTCACCGGCGTCGAGGAGGCCGAAGTCGTGTTTGCGCATGGCGCCGACATCGTCGACCTGAAGGACCCCGGCAGAGGCGCGCTCGGCGCGCTCGGTCTGAGCGAAGTGCGGACGGCCGTCGCCGGCATAGCCGGAAAGCGGCCGGTCAGCGCAGTCATCGGCGATCTGCCGATGCAGCCCGAAGCGATTGTCAGCGCCGCGAGCGCCATGGCCGACACCGGGGTCGATTTCGTCAAAGTCGGATTGTTCCCGCAGCCGGGACGCGAGGCGTGCATTCGCGCGCTCCACGCGCTGGCGCGCCGGACGAAAATCGTCGGCGTGATGTTCGCCGATTTGGCACGCGATCCGGCGCTGGTGTCGGCCATGGCGGACGCGGGCTTTGCCGCCGCGATGCTCGATACCGCCCGCAAAGGCGGCGGCCGCCTGCTCGACCATATGGACATCGCTGCGCTGCGGGAATTCGTCGGTGCCTGCAGATCGCACGGCATGCTGGCCGGACTCGCCGGCTCGCTGGAGACCCCGGACGTGCCGCGGCTGTTGTTGCTGCAACCGGACGTGCTCGGCTTCCGCACGGCGCTTTGCGCCGGTCGAGTTCGGACCGCGCCGATCGATGCCGCCGCCGTCGACGTCGTTCGCGAGCTCATCCCGCTGGACGAGCGCAGCGCCGCCTATGAACGCCAGCACGCGCCGGTCGACTACCGGCTGCTGGCCGCGCGCGGCTATTCCTTCGATCCAACCAAGGACGCGCCCACCGACCATGTCTTCGTCCACGATTTCGTGCTGCCGGTCCGCATCGGAGCCTATGCGAGCGAGCACGAGAAGCCGCAACGGGTCCGCTTCAACGTCGACGTAAAGGTGCTGCGTCCGCCCCATGAAGCCGAGGACATGCGCGACGTGTTCTCCTATGACGTCATCACCGATAGCATCTGCATGACCGTGGCGACGGGCCATGTCATGCTGGCGGAGACGCTGGCCGAGCGCATCGCTGCGCTCCTGCTCGAGCATCCGCGCGTCGTCCGCGTCACGGTACGAGTGGAGAAGCTCGATCTCGGCCCGGGAGCGGTCGGGGTGAGGATCGAGCGCGAACGCGCCGCCGAAATCGCCGAAGTGCATCAGCTCTATCCTGCCGCCCAGCGCGACCCCAACGCCGCCGAGTGATGCGGATGCTGAACACAATGCATACTGGGCCGCGAGGCATACTCCACCTCTCCCCGGTGGGGAGAGGTCGGTCGCGCAGCGACCGGGTGAGGGGGGCGGATCTCTCGTTAGCTTCAACTTCGGTTCCCCCTCACCCCGACCCTCTCCCCAGTCCAAGTCGGATGTTTCCGACTTGGACCGATTATCAATTGCCAAACCCGGGAACACCCGGGTTTGGTGGGGAGAGGGAGCCTGCGCTCACGACCTCGCGCAACCCGTACCGCGCCGGATTTGCTGCCATCCGCACGAGTTTCACGTGACCAACCCCGTGGTCGTCAAGCTGGGCGGCAGCTACGCATCTTCGACGCGTGCGGCGGAGCGCAGCGATTGGTTGGACGCGATCGATCGCTGCGCCGGGCGGGCGATCCTGGTGCCGGGCGGCGGCCCGTTTGCGGATGCGGTCCGGGCCGCGCAGCGCGAGTTGGGCTTCGATGATGGTGCGGCCCACCACATGGCGCTGCTCGCCATGGAGCAGTACGGGCGTGCACTCGCCAGCGGACGCCCGCGCCTCAAGCTCGCAAGCTCGGCCGAGGAGATCCGTCATGTGCTGGCCGACGACGGGGTGCCGGTCTGGGCGCCGGCCCGCATGGCGCTCGCCGCGGAAAACCTGCCGGAATCCTGGGATCTCACCTCCGACAGCTTGGCGGCCTGGCTCGCGGGCGTTCTAAGGGTGAGCCGCTTGCTGCTGGTCAAGCGGGTGTCGGGATCAACGATTCCCCTCTCGGCTGCGGAACTCGCCGCTGCGGGCATCGTCGATCCCTTGTTCCCGCGGTTTCTTGGAGCAAGCGATGCGGAGGCCTACATTGCCGGTCCGGCCGATCATGCGGCGGCCGCGGCCGCGATCCGCCGCGGCGCACCGCCGGGGTCGCGGATCGCTCCGCCCTAGCCGCGATCGAGGGCGGCGATGACCGAAGGCGCGAGCGCGAAGCAATGCCCGAGCGAATCCTGTTTCTGACCGGACATCTCGCGCGACCGCGGCTCGAGAAGGTGCTGTCCGAGCTTCCCGACCCGGGCTTCGATTGGTCGATCCACGATATCGGCGTGAAGGTCGCCGCGCTGATGACCGAAACCATCATTTCCCGCCGCTTGCCGCGGCCGGTAGAAGCCAGTCGCATCTTGTTGCCGGGCCGCTGCCGCGCGGATCTCGGGCGACTGAGCGCGCAATTCGCGGTGCCGTTCGAGCGCGGTCCCGAGGAGTTGAAGGACATCCCGGCCTATTTCGGCAAAGGCGGACACCCGCCTGATCTCTCCCGTTACGACGTGCGCATCTTTGCCGAGATCGTCGATGCCTCGACGCTCGACGTCGATGCCATCCGGGCACGCGCGTTGGGCATGGGCGAAGCGGGTGCCGACGTCATCGATCTCGGCTGCCTGCCCGATACGCCTTTCCCGCATCTCGAGGACGCGGTCGGCGAGCTCAAGCGCGCCGGTCTTTGCGTCAGCGTCGATTCGGGAAACGCCGAAGAGCTGCGACGCGGCGGGCGCGCCGGCGCGGATTTCCTGCTCAGCCTCACGGAAGAGACGCTCGACATCGCCGTCGAGACCGGCGCGTCGCCGGTGCTGGTTCCGGCAAGCCACGGCGATCTCGCCTCGCTGCTGCGCGCCGCCGAATTGGCTGACAAGCGCGGCATTGCCGCGATGCTCGATCCGGTGCTCGACCCGATCCACTTCGGGTTCATGGCTTCGCTCGCGCGGTATGCCGAACTGCGGCACCGCCTACCCGAGGCCGAGATCCTGATGGGCACCGGCAATCTCACCGAGCTGACCGACGCGGATTCCGGCGGCGTCACCGCCGCCCTGATCGGGATCTGCTCGGAACTCGCGATCCGCAACGTTCTGGTCGTGCAGGTCAGCCCGCACACGCGCCGCACCATTGAGGAGCACGATGCGGCGCGGCGCCTGATGTTCGCGGCCCGCGCGGACAACAGTCTCCCGAAGGATATCAGCGATGCGCTGCTGGCGCTCCACGCCCGCAAGCCGTTCCCAAATAGCCCGCAGGAGATTTCCGATCTCGCCCGCGAGGTGAAGGATGCAAATTTCCGCATCGAGGTCGCGGAAGACGGCATCCATGTCTACAACCGCGATGGACACTACGTGACGAAGGATGCGCTTTCGGTGTTTCCCAAGCTCGGGATCGAGCGCGACGCCCCGCACGCGTTCTATCTCGGCACCGAATTGGCCAAGGCCGAGATCGCGTGGCGGCTGGGGAAACGCTACGCCCAGGACGAGCCGCTCGACTGGGGCTGCGCGGCCGACCGCGAGCCGGAGGACCTGACCCGGCTGCGCGAGGCCGGCCACACGCTGCGCGGATCGAAGCCGCAGAGCTAGATTCGATGCCGATGATCCGCGAGACCATCGTGACGACCGTCGGCGCCCAGGGCCGGGTGCACCTCGCGCCGCTCGGCATCATCGCTGACGGCGAAGGCTTCATCCTGGCGCCGTTCCGCCCCTCGACGACGCTGGAGAATCTTCGCGTGGTGCCGTTCGCGGTCGCCAATTACACCGACGACGTGCGCATCTTCGCCGGATGCCTGACCGGACGCCGCGATTGGCCGCTCGCGGCAGCGGAGAAAATTCCGGTCGCGCGGCTCGCCGCCGCGCTGGCGCACGCCGAGCTCGCGGTCACGCGCTTGAGCGAGGACGAGCAGCGCCCGCGCTTCCACTGCCGCGTGGTGCATCGCGTCTCGCATGCGCCGTTCGAGGGTCTCAATCGGGCGCAAGCTGCGGTGATCGAAGCGGCGATTCTCGTGAGCCGGCTCGATTTCCTCCCGCGGGAGAAGATCGAGCGCGAGATCGATTATCTGAGGATCGCGGTGGAAAAGACCGCCGGCGCCGCCGAGCAGGAGGCCTGGGGTTGGCTGATGGAAAAGATCGGCAGCCATTATGCCGCAGCTTCTCAATCATAGAGGTGGCTCTCCCACCCTCCCCTGGAGGGGGAGGGTCGCGCGCAGTCCAAGTCGGATGTTTCCGACTTGGACCAAGGATTCATATTGGCCGAACTCGGGAACACCCGAGTTCGGCGTGCGCGCGGGGTGGGGTGAGTCAGATTCACCCCCACCGGCTCGCGTTCTTCGAATGCTCGCCGACCTCCCCCCTCCAGGGGGAGGTGAAAGAGAGTTCGTGGCTCCGTCTTGCCGCAATCACGACTCATGCCGAGCGCCTTCCCGGTACGTCGGGCCTGCGTTACAAAGAACCATGCGACACCAGCCAACAATCCGCCGGCTACAACAGACCTACGGCTTCCTGCGCGGTCGGGCGACACAATGGGCCTGTCTGCTCCTCCTGGTTCTTCCATCGCTTGGCGCGGCGCCGGTCCGCGCGGAACCGCTGCCCGTCGTCCGGATCGGTGTCTTGAAATTCGGCACCGTGAACTGGGAGCTCGACGTCATCCGGCGCCACGGGCTCGATCGGGCGCAGGGCTTTGCGCTCGAGCCGACCGAGCTCGCCGGCAAGGACGGCGCCGCGGTCGCCCTGCAGGGCGGCGCCGTCGACGTCATCCTCACCGACTGGCTTTGGGTCGCCAAGCGCCGCGCGCTCGGCGGCGATTTCACCTTCGCGCCGCACTCGCACGCGACCGGCGGGCTGATGGTGCGCCGCGACGCCGGCATCAAGCGCATCGCCGACCTCAAGGGGCGGAAAATCGGCATCGCCGGCGGCCCGGTCGACAAGAGCTGGCTGGTGTTGCGCGCCTACGCGAAGAAAATCTCCAGCCTCGACCTGACGCGCGACGCCGAACCTTTGTTTGCCGCGCCGCCGCTCCTCAATGAGATCCTCAAGAGAGCCGACATCCCGGCCGCCATCAATTTCTGGCAATACAATGCGCGACTGCCCGATTCCGATTATTTCGAGTTGGTGCGGGTGGAGGACATGCTGCCGGCGCTGGGCGTCCCGGCGCAGACGCCGCTGCTCGGATGGGTGTTCAGCGAAAGTTGGGCGGCCAGGAACCCGGCCGTGCTTCGCGCCTTCCTCGCGGCCGCGAAGGCGGCGCGCGAAATGCTCGCCGCGTCGCCCGAGGAGTGGCAAGCGATCGCGTCGCTCGTCCACGCCGACGATGCGCCGATGCTCGAGCGCCTGCGCCAGGCCTATAGCCGCGGCATCGATACGCAAGCGGACGCGCACGCGAGCGATCCGGCCGATCCGGCCGGCGCGGCGCAACGGCTGCTGGAGCTGTTGACGGTGTTCGGCGGCATCGACGAGGCGCCCCCCGGCGGCCGGGTGCCGCAGGGCACGTTCTTTCCCGCCTCCCGATCGTAAGTGAGCGGCGCTCTGCAAATTTTCCGCAACCGCGATTTCTGGCTGCGCTGGCTCTCCGCCGCGGCGCTGCTCGCGGTCTGGCAGATCGCGGCCGCGGCGGCGGCAAGCCCGCTGCTGCCGGGACCCGCGGCCGTGATGGCGGCCTTGGTCAAGCTGCTCCTCCACGGCCGCCTGCTCACCGACCTCGGCATCAGCCTCGCGCGCGTGGCGGCGAGCTTCGTGCTCGCCATGGCGATCGGCTCGGCCATCGGTATCGCGATGGGACGCAACCGCAGCATCGATCGACTGTTCGACCTGTGGCTCATCCTGGGCCTCAACATACCGGCGCTGGTCATCATCCTGCTGTGCTACGTGTGGATCGGGCTCGGCGAAGCCGCCGCCGTCATCGCGGTCGCGCTCAACAAGGTGCCCACTTGCGCGGTGATCCTGCGCGAGGGCGCGCGCTCGATCGATCGCGAACTGCTGCAGGTCGCCGACGTGCTGCACCTCTCCTGGTGGCGCCGCATGCGCCACGTATACCTGCCGCAGCTCTATCCGTATTTCATGTCGGCGACCCGGGCGGGACTGGCGCTGATCTGGAAGATCGTGCTGGTGGTGGAGCTGATCGGGCGCAGCAACGGCGTCGGCTTCCAGCTCGGTGTCTATTTCCAGTTCTTCGACATCGCCAATATCCTCGCCTACACGGCGAGCTTCGTGGCCGTGGTGATGGCGGTCGAGGCGTTCGCCATCCGGCCGCTCGAGCGATCGCTGACCCGGTGGCGCGGATGAACGCGCTCGAAGTTGCGATTCTCCGCAAGGCTTACCCGAGAGAACGCGGCGAGCTCGTGGCCATCGAGGGGCTCGACTTTAGCGTTCGGCAGGGCCAATTCGCCTGCATCCTGGGCCCCTCCGGCTGCGGCAAGACCACGCTGCTGTCGATCATCGCCGGGCTCGACCGCGATTACCGGGGCGTGGTGAGCCGCAGCGGGCGCAATCTCGGCATGGTGTTCCAGACGCCGCGGCTGATGCCGTGGCTGACCGCGCACGAGAACGTGCGGCTCGCGCTCGATCCGCCGCCGCGCGCGCCCGGCCGCGCCGAGGAAATGCTGGCCGAGATGCAGCTCGAGCCGTTCCTCGACGCGTTCCCGCGGCAATTGTCCGGGGGCCAGCAGCGGCGCGTCGCCCTGGCGCGCGCCTTCGTCAACGCGCCCGACCTGCTGCTGCTCGACGAGCCGTTCCTCTCGCTCGATGCGCCGACCGCGCAGCATTTGCGCGAGCTGCTGCTCTCGCTGTGGGCGCGGCGGCGCCCGACCATTCTGTTCGTCACCCACGATCTGCGCGAGGCGCTCAGCCTCGGCGACCGCGTGCTGTTCCTCACCGCGGGGCCGGCGCGGCTCGCGCTCGACCTGCCGCTCGATTTGTCGCGCCCGCGCCACCCCGACGACGCCGCGATCGAGGCGCTGCGCATCCGCCTGCTGGAGAGCCATCCCGACCTCTTGCGCGGGCTGACCGCGGGCGGCGTCGCGGAAAGCGCGGTGTGAGCCGAGCACGGCGCGCGGGGCTGCGCGCGCGGGCGGGAACATGCTAGAGAGGGGCGGCCCCTAGACCCCTCCAAGAAGGCTGATTTCATGGCCGAAGCGTTCCTCTGCGATGCCGCCCGAACCCCGATCGGGCGCTATGCCGGCGCGCTCGCCAAGGTGCGCACCGACGACCTCGCCGCGGTGCCGATCAGGGCGCTGATGCAGCGCAATCCCAAGGTCGACTGGGCGGCGCTCGACGAGGTTTTTCTCGGCTGCGCCAACCAGGCCGGCGAGGACAACCGCAACGTCGCCCGCATGGCGCTGCTGTTGGCCGGATTGCCGGATTCGGTCGGGGGCGTGACCTTGAACCGGCTGTGCGCGTCGGGCCTCGAGGCGGTCGCGAGCGCCGCGCGCGCGGTGCGCGCCGGCGACATCGACATGGCGATCGCCGGCGGCGTCGAATCGATGACGCGCGCGCCCTTCGTCATGGGCAAGGCGCAGGAAGCGTTCCAGCGATCCTCCGAGATTTTCGACACCACGATCGGCTGGCGCTTCGTCAATCCGGTGCTGAAAGCCCAATACGGCGTCGATTCCATGCCCGAGACCGGCGAGAACGTCGCCGAGGAATTCCAGGTGACGCGCGCCGACCAGGACGCCTTCGCGTTGCGCTCGCAGCGGCGTGCCGGAAAAGCCATCGCGTCCGGCTATTTCGCCGAGGAGATCGTCGCGGTCGAGGCGCCCGGCGGCAAGAGCGGACCGATCGCGGTCGACAAGGACGAGCACCCGCGGCCGGAGACCACGCTCGAAGGTTTGGCCAAGCTCAAGACCCCGTTCCGCAATCCCGGCACGGTCACCGCCGGCAACGCCTCGGGGGTCAACGACGGCGCCGCCGCGATGATCATCGCGTCCGAGGCGGCGGTGAAGCGCCACGGGCTCAAACCGCGGGCACGCGTGCTGGGAGCGGCCTCCGCGGGCGTGCCGCCGCGGATCATGGGCATCGGGCCGGTGCCGGCCACCCGCAAGCTGATGGATCGGCTCAAGCTGAAGATCGGCGATTTCGACGTGATCGAGCTCAACGAGGCGTTCGCGGCGCAGTCGCTGGCCGTGCTGCGGCAGCTCGGGCTTGCCGACGATGCCGACCAGGTCAATCCCAACGGCGGCGCTATTGCGCTCGGCCATCCGCTCGGCATGTCGGGCGCGCGGCTGGCCTTGACGGTGACCCATCAGCTGGAAAAAACCGGCGGCAGGCTCGGGCTCGCCACGCTCTGCGTCGGGGTCGGGCAGGGCGCAGCGCTGGCGCTCGAGCGGGTCGCGTGAAGGAGATCGTTCGATGACGTTCGTGTTCCCGCGCGAGAGTCTCAGCGCTTTCCCGCCCTCGCTGCATCCCGACTACAAGAGCACGGTCAAGCGCGCCCCCAGGCGGCCGCTCATTGCGATGCCGCACACGCTCTCGGAGCTGACCGGGCCGGTGTACGGGCATGAGCGCATCCGGCCGGGCGATGACGATTTGACCAAGCAGCATGCCGGCGAGCCGCTCGGCGAGCGCATCGTCGTGCACGGACGCGTGCTCGACGAAGACGGCCGGCCGGTGCCGAACACGCTGGTCGAGATCTGGCAGGCCAATGCCTGCGGCCGCTACATCCACAAGCGCGACCAGCACCCGGCGCCGCTCGATCCGAATTTCACCGGCGCCGGCCGCGCCGCGACCGACGCGCAAGGCTGCTACAAGTTCGTCACGGTCAAGCCCGGCGCCTATCCGTGGGGCAATCACCCCAACGCCTGGCGGCCGGCGCACATCCATTTTTCGCTGTTCGGGCCCTCGTTTCTGTCCCGGCTCGTCACCCAGATGTATTTCCCGGGCGACCCGCTGACGGCCTACGATCCGATCTTCAACTCGGTCGCGGACGCAAACGCGCGCGGGCGGATGGTCGCGCGTTTCGATCTCGCCGCCACGCTGCCGGATTGGGCGCTCGCCTACGAGTTCGACATCGTGCTGCGCGGCCGCAACCAGACGCCGGCCCAGCCCTGACATGTCCGGCATCACCCCTTCGCAGACGGTCGGGCCGTATTACGCCATCGCGCTCACGCCCGGCGATTACGATTGGACCCCCAGTGTCGGCAACAACCTGGTGACGCCGGATGCGTCCGGGGAACGCATCCGCATCGAGGGCCGCGTGCTCGACGGCGACGCCCGGCCGATCAATGACGCCATGATCGAGATCTGGCAGGCCGATGCCGCCGGCCGCTATGCGCATCCGGCCGACCCGCGCGCGAACCCGAATGCGGCCTTCAAGGGCTTCGGACGCGCCGGAACCGACGAGAGCGGGTCCTACCGCTTCGAGACCGTCAAACCGGGCGCCGTCGCCGGCCCGAACGGGCCGCAGGCTCCGCATATCGGCGTCGCCGTGTTCGCGCGCGGCATGCTGCGCCAATGCTACACGCGAATGTATTTCTCCGACGAGAAGGCAAACGACGCCGATCCCATCCTCGCCTTGGTGCCGCAGGAGCGCCGGCCGACGCTCGTCGCGCAGCGCCAGGACGGCGGCGGGGGAGCCGTCTATCGTTTCGACGTCCGCCTGCAGGGCGAAGGCGAAACCGTGTTCTTCGACGTATAAGTCCCACCTGCAACAACAAGCCAAGCACTGGGAGGAAACCTCATGTCGCGCAACGGGTTCGTCACCGCATCGGCTGCCGTCGTGCTTGCCTTGTCGGCCGTCGATCGCGCCCCGGCGCAGGACGCGGTCAAGGTCGGCCTGATCCTGCCGATGACCGGCCAGCAGGCTTCGACCGGCCGGCAGATCGACGCCGCGGTAAGACTCTATGTGCAGCAGAACGGCGCCAACGTCGCCGGCAAGAAAATCGAGGTCATCCTCAAGGACGACGGCGCGGTTCCCGACAACACCAAGCGGCTCGCCCAGGAGCTGATCGTCAACGACAAGGTGGCGTTCATCGCCGGCTTCGGGGTGACGCCGGCGGCGCTCGCCGCCGCGCCGCTCGCCACCCAGGCGAAGGTCCCCGAAGTGGTCATGGCGGCCGGGACTTCGATCATCACCGAGCGCTCGCCCTATATCGTGCGCACGAGCTTCACGCTGCCGCAGTCCTCGGTGATCATCGCCGATTGGGCGGTCAAGAACGGCATCAAGAAAGTGGTGTCGATCGTTTCCGACTACGCGCCCGGCATCGATTCCGAGACCTCGTTCAAGGACCGCTTCACCGCCGCGGGCGGGCAGCTCGCCGAGGCGATCCGCGTCCCGTTCCAGAATCCGGATTTCGCGCCGTTCCTGCAACGCGCGCGCGACGCGCAGCCCGACGCGATCTTCGTGTTCGTGCCGTCCGGCCAGGGCGGCGCCTTCGTCAAGCAGTTCGCCGAGCGCGGGCTCGACAAGGCCGGCATCAAGCTGATCGGCCCCGGCGACGTCACCGACGACGATCTGCTCAACGGCATGGGCGACGCGGTGATCGGCACCGTCACCGCGCATCTCTATTCCGCCGCGCATCCTTCGGACATGAACAAGGCGTTCGTCGAGGCCTTCAAGAAAGCGAACGGCGGCATGCGGCCGAACTTCATGGCGGTCGGCGGCTATGACGGCATGCATCTCATCTACGCGGCGCTCAAGAAGACCAACGGCGCGACCGAGGGCGACGCGCTCGTCGGCGCCATGAAAGGCATGGCATGGGAGAGCCCGCGCGGTCCGATCTCGATCGATCCGGATACGCGCGACATCGTGCAGAACATCTACATCCGCAAGGTCGAGAAGGTCGGCAACGAGCTCTACAACGTCGAGTTCGCGACCTTCGAGGCCGTCAAGGATCCGGCCAAAGCCGCGAAGAAGTGATTTGCGCGGGCCAGGCCACTTGCGCGCTTCCCCTCTCCCCTTGTGGGAGAGGGTGGCGAGTTGCGAGCGGAAGCGAGCAACGAGCCGGGTGAGGGGTTTCTTTTTCGTCAACCCCGACCGCTCACCCGGTTCCGAGCTGCGCTCGGAACCACCCTCTCCCACGAGGGGAGAGGGTAATCGAGCTTGCGGCTTGGCCGTCGAACGTCCCTCCAGGGAGGGATGCGCATGCTGACCATCCTGTTCGACGGAATCGCCTACGGCATGCTGCTGTTCGTGCTCGCCTGCGGGCTTGCCGTCACGCTCGGCCTGATGAATTTCGTCAATCTCGCCCACGGCGCGTTCGCCATGGCGGGCGGTTACGTCACCGTCGCCCTGGTGAATCGTCTCGGCGTGCCGTTCCTGGCCGCCCTGCCGCTCGCGTTTCTGGCGAGCCTCGTGCTCGGGGCGGTAATGGAGCGCACGCTCTACGTCCATGTCTACGCCAAGAGCCATCTCGAGCAGGTGCTGTTCACGATCGGCCTGGTGTTCATGTCGGTTGCCGCCGTCGATTACGTGATGGGCTCGCAGCAGCAGTTCGTCGGCCTTCCCGCAGCCTTGCAGGGCCGCTACGACGTGCTCGGCGTCGGCATCGGCAAATACCGGCTGCTGATCATCGTGATGTGCGGCGCGTTGACGGCGGCGCTCCAGCTGATCCTGGTCGGCACCCGGTTCGGCACCCGGCTGCGCGCCGCGGTCGACGACCGCCGCGTCGCGCGCGGGCTGGGCATCAACGTCGACGCCGTGTTCGCGGTGACGTTCGCGGTCGGCTCGGGGCTGGCGGGGCTTGGCGGCGCGCTCGGCGCCGAGATCCTCGGGCTCGATCCGATCTTTCCGCTGAAATTTCTGATCTATTTCCTGATCGTCGTCACCGTCGGCGGCACTTCCAGCATCACCGGGCCGTTCCTGGCCTCGCTGCTGCTCGGCATCGCTGACGTCGCCGGCAAGTACTACGTCCCCAAGCTCGGCGCCTTCGTCATCTACACCATCATGATCGCGGTGCTGATCTGGCGGCCGCAGGGCCTGTTCGGCCGCGTCACTGCAAGATGATGGGCGCGTGCGAAGTCGTTGCACACTCTTCCACCTCCCCTTGGAGGGGGGAGGTCGTTGCGCCGCTTCGCGGCGCGACGGGAGGGGGTGAACCTTCACCCCACCCCGCGCGCTTCGCGCGCGACCCTCCCCCTCCAGGGGAGGGTGCATCGTGTGCGTCGGCGCATCGGTCATGACCCTCGCCGCACAAGTTGCCCGGCAGCTGGCGGCGCGCGCACGCTGGCGCCCGCTCGAAATCGTGTTCTGGCTTGCAGCGCTCGCGAGCATCGTTCTCTTGCCGAGCCGGCATCTGATCCTCACCGAGATCGCGATCCTGGGGCTGTTCGCGCTCTCGCTCGATCTCATTCTGGGATACGCCGGGATTTTATCGCTCGGCCATGCGGCATTCTTCGGCCTGGGAGCCTATGCGGCCGGGCTGCTGGCGAAATATGCGCTGGTCGGCGAACCCGTGCTGGCGCTGCTCATCGCCGGGCTCGCCGCCGCGGCGCTCGGATTCGTCACGAGCTTCCTGCTGCTGCGCGGCTCCGACCTGACCCGCCTGATGGTCACGCTGGGGATCGCTTTGATCCTGCGCGAGATCGCCAATCGGTATGACTGGCTGACCGGCGGCGCCGACGGCCTGCAAGGCATCGTGATCGGGCCCGTGCTCGGCGTCTTCGCATTCGATATCACCGGGCACGTCGCCTATGTCTACAGCCTTGCCGTGCTGTTTCTGGCGTTCCTGGCGGCGCGGCGCCTCATGAATTCGCCGTTCGGACTGTCGCTGCGCGCGATCAAGGGCAATCCCGTGCGCGCTGCCGCCATCGGCATCGGCGTCGATGCGCGGCTCGTCGCCGTCTACACGATTGCGGCGGGATATGCCGGCATCGCCGGCGCACTGCTCACGCAGACCACGCAATTCGCCTCGCTCGACGTGTTCTCATTCGAGCGGTCGGCCGACGTGCTGCTCGTGCTGATCCTCGGCGGGACCGGGTACCTCTACGGCGGGCTGATCGGGGCCGTGGTCTTCAAGCTGATGCAGGACGCGCTGATCAATGTCACGGCGCAATATTGGCAATTCTGGATCGGGCTGGTGCTGGTGCTGATCGTGCTCGGCGGCGGACGGGCAAGACGGCTTGCGGCCGCGGCCGGCGGCCGGATCGCGCGGCTGGTCGGGCGCCGCCCGAAGCTCGATGCGGAGGCGCGATGACCCACGTGCTGCCAACATCGGCGTTGCAAGAGCGATCCGGGGCCGCGCATGCCTGACCTGCTGTCGATCGAGGGGCTCTATGCCGGCTACGGCGAGGCCGTTGTGCTCTCGGGCGTGTCGCTCAACGTCGCCGAGGGCAGCGCCACGGCGCTGCTCGGCCGCAACGGCATGGGCAAGACGACGCTGATCGATTCGGTGATCGGCGTCACCCGCCGCTTCGGCGGCACGATCCGGCTCGACGGCCGGGACATCACGCCGCTGCGGCCGGACCGGCGGGCGCACGCCGGCATCGGCTGGGTGCCGCAGGAGCGCAACATCTTCCGCTCACTCACCGTGGAGGAGAACCTGACCGCGGTGGCGCGCCCCGGCGCGTGGACGGTGCCGCGGATCTACGAGCTGTTCCCGCGGCTCGCCGAGCGGCGGCGCAATCCGGGCGACCGGCTTTCGGGCGGCGAGCAGCAAATGCTTGCGATCGGCCGAGCGCTCGTGCTCAATCCGAAGATCCTCCTGCTCGACGAGCCGCTCGAAGGCCTGGCGCCGATCCTGGTCGAGGAGCTGCTCGGCGCCTTGCGGCGCATTTTTCGGGAGGGCGTATCGGCGATCATCGTCGAGCAGAATGCGCGAAGGATCTTGGAGGCGACCGATCGCGCGGCCATCATGGAGCGCGGCACGATCGTTCACGAAGGCCCGAGCCGGGCGCTCGCCGCCGACCGCCAATTGCTGGAGACCCACCTGGGAGTCGCCGGCAAATCGCAAGGGCGCCGCGTACGGTTGCCGTGAACAGGAGGCGACACGAAGCCATGCAGAGAACGAAGCCGCCCTATCGCGCCGACCACGTCGGCAGCCTGCTGCGCTCCGCGCCGCTCAAGGACGCGCGCGCCAGGCGCGCGCGCGCCGAGATTTCCGCCGCCGCTTTGCGCGAGATCGAGGACCGCGAAATCGAAAAGATCGTCCGCAAGCAGGAGGAGATCGGGTTGAAACTCGCGACCGACGGCGAATATCGCCGCTCGTGGTGGCATTTCGATTTTCTCGAACAACTCGACGGCGTCGAGGGCTTTTCGCCCGAGCGCGGCATCCAGTTCCATGGGGTGGAGACCAAGCCCAGGGCGGTCCGCGTCGTGGGCAAGATCGGGTTCTCGGGGCACCCGATGCTCGAGCATTTCAAATTTCTCAAAGCGCACACGCGCCTGCGGCCGAAGATGACGATTCCGAGCCCGAGCGTGCTGCATTTCCGCAGCGGCCGCAACGGCATCAGCAAGCAGGTCTACCCGGACATCGCGGCATTCTTCGACGATCTCGCCGAGGCCTATCGCAAGGCGGTGCGGGCGTTCGCGGACGCCGGCTGCCGCTATCTGCAGCTCGACGACACGGTATGGGCCTATTTGTGCTCCGCCGAGCAGCGCGAAGAGGCGCGAGCGCGCGGCGACGATCCCGAGCGGCTGCCGGCAATCTACGCCCGCGTCATCAACCATGCGATCGCGGGACGGCCGAGCGACATGGTGATCACCACGCATTCGTGCCGGGGCAATTTCCGCTCGACCTGGATCTCGGAGGGCGGCTACGAGCCGGTGGCCGAAGTGCTGCTCGGAGAGGTGAATTACGACGGCTATTTCCTCGAATACGACACCGAGCGGGCCGGCGGCTTCGAGCCGCTGCGCTTCCTGCCGAAGGGCGACAAGATCGTGGTGCTCGGGCTCGTCACCTCGAAGACCGGCACGCTCGAGAACAAGGACGACGTCAAGCGGCGGATCGAGGAAGCGAGCAAATACGTCGACCTCGACCAGCTCTGCCTCTCGCCGCAATGCGGCTTTGCGTCGACCGAGGAGGGCAATATTTTGGCCGAGGACCAGCAATGGGCGAAGCTCGGCAGGATCGTCGAGCTCGCCGAGGAAGTGTGGGGATGAGGAATCCCTGGATGTGTCATCGCCCGCGCATGCGGGCGATCCAAAATCCTCCGAGGTTGGGAAACGCTCGGTGCTTTAACGGCAACGAAAGCGAATACTGGGTGGCCCGCATGCGCGGGCCATGACAGGGCTGAGAATGACCGCCACGGTGACGACTCACCCGCAGGAGGAATCCGACGAGATCGTCGCGATCCGCCAAGCGGTGCGGGCGCTGTGCGAAAAATTCCCGGGCGAATATTGGCGCGCGCTCGACCGCGAGCGCGCCTATCCGACCGAGTTCGTCGAGGCGCTGACCAAGGCCGGGTTCCTGGCCGCGCTGATCCCCGAGCAATACGGCGGCAGCGGGCTGTCCATGAGCGCGGCGATCGCCATCATGGAGGAGATCCAGGCGAACGGCTGCAACGGCGCCGCCTGTCACGCCCAGATGTACGTGATGGGGACGGTGCTGCGTCACGGCAGCCCGGAGCAGAAGCAAAGATTCCTGCCCGCCATCGCCCGCGGCGAACTGCGGCTGCAGGCGTTCGGCGTCACCGAGCCGACCTCCGGCACCGACACGCTCAGCCTGCGCACCACCGCGGTGCGCGACAAAGATCATTACGTCGTCAACGGCCAGAAAATCTGGACGTCGCGGGTCGAGCATTCCGACCTGATGCTGCTGCTGGCCCGCACCACGCCGCGCGAGCAGGCGCAAAAACGCACCGAAGGGCTCTCGGTGTTCCTGGTCGACATGCGCGAGGCCAGGGGCAAGGGCCTCACCATCCGGCCGATCCGCACCATGATGAACCACGCCACGACCGAAGTGTTCTTCGACGATGTACGCGTGCCGGCCGAAAATCTGATCGGCCGGGAAGGGCAGGGCTTCCGCTACATCCTGTCCGGCATGAACGCCGAACGCATCCTGATCGCGGCCGAATGCATCGGGGATGCCAAATGGTTCATCGCCCGGGCGAGCGGCTATGCCAGGGAGCGCAAGGTGTTCGGGCGGCCGATCGGACAGAATCAGGGCGTGCAATTCCCGATCGCGCGCGCCTATGCGCAGATGCGCGCCGCCGAGCTGATGGTGCGCGAGGCCGCGGCGCGCTACGAGGCGGGCCGCGACTGCGGCGCGGAAGCCAATATGGCGAAGCTGCTCGCCGCCGACGCATCCTGGACCGCGGCCGACATGTGCGTGCAAACCCACGGCGGCTTCGGCTTTGCCGAGGAATTCGACATCGAGCGCAAGTTCCGCGAGACCCGGCTCTACCAGGTGGCGCCGATCTCGACCAATCTCATCCTGTCGTATCTCGCCGAGCACGTGCTCGGCCTGCCGCGATCGTATTGAGGTGATGCAGTGCCCGTAATCCCATGCCGTCGTCCCGGCCAAGCGAGCGAAGCGAGGGCGAGCCGGGATCCATGAACACGATTTGTGCAATGTCTGGACGACGGTGTTCATGGATTCCGGCCCCCCGCTTTCGCGGGGGCAAGTCTCGCGCGGAGCCTGCCCCGGACTGGATCCGGGGCGCTCGGCCGGAACGACGGGAAGGCGTGTCATGACCCTCCCGCTGCAGGGCCTGCTCGTGGTCTCGCTGGAACAGGCGGTTGCGGCGCCGATGTGCACCTGCCGGCTCGCCGATGCTGGCGCCCGCGTGATCAAGATTGAGCGCCCCGAGGGCGATTTCGCCCGCACCTACGACACCGTTGCGAGCGGTGAGTGCAGCTATTTCGTCTGGCTCAACCGCGGCAAGGAATCGGCCGTCCTCGATCTCACCAAGGAAGCGGACAAGCTCCTGCTCGAAGCGCTCATCGCGCGCGCCGACGTGTTTGTGCAGAATCTCAAATCCGGCGCGCTGGAAAAGCTCGGCTTCGCCATCGAGCGGCTGCGCCGCGAACATCCGCGGCTGATCGTGTGCTCGATCTCGGGCTACGGCGAAGCCGGCCCCTATGCGGGCCGCAAGGCCTACGATCTCCTGATCCAGGCGGAGGCGGGCTTGGCTTCGGTCACGGGCGGACCGGAAGCGCCGGCGCGCGTGGGCGTGTCGATCGTCGATGTCACGAGCGGGCTCAATGCCTATGAGGCGATCCTCGAGGCGCTGATCGCGCGCGGGCGCAGCGGGGAGGGCGCGGCGCTCGCGGTTTCCATGTTCGATACGGTGGCGGACCTGGTCAGCGTGCCGCTGCTGCAGCACGAGGGCGGCCAGCCGCCGCGCCGCATGGGATTGGCGCATGCCTCGATTGCGCCCTACGGCGTGTTCCGCACCCGGGACGGCGGCGACATTCTCATCGCCATCCAGAACGACCGCGAGTGGCGCATGCTCGCGCGCGACGTGCTCGATGATGCGGCGCTCGCCGCGGATCCAAACTTCGCCACCAACGTCAAGCGCGTGGAGCGGCGCGGCGAGACCGACGGCCGCGTCGCCGCGGCGTTCGCGGCCATCGACGTCGAGGCCCTGATCGAGAAGCTGATCGGTGCCGACATCGCCTTCGGCCGGGTGAGCGACATGGCCGAGCTCGGAAAACATCCGCATCTGCGCCGCATCTCGGTCGAGACGCCGCACGGGCCGGTCCGCTATCCGGCGCCGGCGCGGTTGCGCGAGGGCGAAACGCGCAGCTACGGGCCGGTGCCGGCGCTCGGCCAGCACACGGAACAGATTCGCGCGGAGTTCTTGCCGGTGGGAGCTGCGCGCTAGCTCACCAGCGCAGGAGCACGCGCGCTTCCCCTCTCCCCTTGCGGGAGAGGGTGGCTCGTTGCGAGCGCGAGCGAGCAACGTGCCGGGTGAGGGGTTCCTTGTTAGATAAATCGGAAACTCGAATATCTACCAGCGCCCTGACCCCTCACCCGCCTCGCGGACTTCGCGTCCGCTCGGCACCCTCTCCCACAAGCGGAGAGGGGAACAGCGCTGTCGGCTCAGATCTAACAAACTGAAACGTTTGCGTGCTGCCCGCGCGAGGAAACTCACCCGATGCCGAGTTCCGTGAAGGCGGCGATGTGATGTCGCGCGGATTCTTCGGAAAAGCAGCAGAACACCGCGCGCTTCAGCGCGCCGGCATCGGCGGCGACCTCCGACACCATGGTGCCGACCGCGATCAGCGCCGCCCGGTCGGCCGGGAACGCGTAAACGCCGGTCGAGATCGCCGGAAACGCGATCGAGGCGAGCTCGTGATCGCGCGCGATTTCGAGCGCCGTGCGATAGCACGAGGCGAGCAGCATTTCCTCGTTCGCCTTGCCGCCCCTCCAGACCGGTCCGACCGCGTGGATCACATGCTTGGCGGGCAGCCGATAGCCCTCGGTGATCTTCGCCGACCCGGTGTCGCAGCCGCCGAGGGTGCGGCATTCGGCGAGCAGCTCCGGCCCCGCGGCGCGGTGGATTGCGCCGTCGACGCCGCCGCCGCCGAGCAGCGAACGGTTCGCGGCATTGACGATCGCATCGACCGCAAGCGTGGTGATGTCGCCGACCACGACGTCGAGCCGCGCCGGCCCGACCTCCGCGGAGATCAGCGGCGCTGGCGCTTGCTTGGGTTTTGCCGGCGCCATAGTGATTAGACTCACCCTCTCCGAAACGTTCCCCGGACAACGCGGAGCGATGCACCGCAGATCCGAGGGTCCATGCTACATCAAGATGGGTCCCGGTTCAGCAGCTTGCCATTTCATGCTGCGCTGCGCCCGGGACACGAGGCAGTGAATTCGTCACGCCCATTCCGCCTTCGTCTCGGCGGAGAGATCGACGGTGCTCTTGACCCCGATGTCGTCGAAATGCGCGTCGAGGAAGTTGCGTGCGGCGCGGCGTCCGCCGTTGCGCAGCATCACGAAGAAATCATAGTCGGAGCTCAGCTTGCTGTCGGCCGAGAGCTTGCGGAAGGCGTCGTCGAGCGAGATGCGATGCAGCTTGATGCGGCGGTACTCGCCGGGACCGGTGCCGTGCGGCAGCCGGCCCTCGTCGATCAGGCGGGAGACGAACTCGATCGCGCGCAGTTCGCCGATCAGCGAGGAATTGAAGGTGATCTCGTTGATGCGGTTCATGATCTCCTGCGACGAAGTCGGCGTCATCCGCCGCTCGATCGGATTGATCTGGACGATCAGCACGTCCTCGGTCTCCCTGATGCCGAACAGCGGGAAGATCGCCGGATTGCCCATGTAGCCGCCGTCCCAATAGGGCACCCCGTCGAGCTCGACCGCGCGGAACAGGAACGGTAGGCACGCCGAGGCCATCACCACGTCGGCGTTGATCTTCTCCGGCGGAAACATCCGCAGGTGGCCGGTGTGGACGTTGGTCGCGGAGATGAAAAGTTTCGGGCTCTGGCAGGTGCGGATCGCGTCGAAATCGACGAAGCGCTCGATCAGGTCCTTGAGCGGATTGATGTTGAGCGGATTGAGGTCGTAGGGCGACAGGAACCGCGAGAGCGCGTTGAACCACAGCTGCGCCGGCGAGTTCTCGTAGGGCAGGAACGAAAACAGCCGGTCGATCACGGTGCGCTGCACGCCGGGCAAATCGCCGGAAAGGCTCGCGGCGCGCCAGAATTCCGCAAGCCGCTTGCGCGCCTCTTCCGGTCCGCCGCGGGCAAGCCCGTCGGCGAGCATGACGGCGTTCATGGCGCCGGCCGAGGTCCCCGAGATTCCGGAAACGACGAAACGCCCGTCTTCGAGCAGACGGTCGAGCACGCCCCAGGTGAAGGCGCCGTGCGCGCCGCCGCCCTGCAGCGCCAGATTGATGCGCTTCTTGCCGTCGGAGGAAGGGCGACGCAGGGCGGACGACAGACGGCGGATGGCAGCGAGCGGCATCGCGGTTCTGGCTCTGTCGTTCCCCGTCGCCTATTGCGCGGTCCAGCCGCCGTCGATCGAAAGGTTCGCGCCGGTGATCTGCGCGGCGGCGTCCGAGCACAGGAACATGACGAGCGCGGCGATCTCCTCGACGGTGACGAACTGCTTGGTTGGCTGCGCGGCGAGCAGCACGTCGTTGATCACCTGCTCCTTGGTCAAATTGCGCGCCTTCATGGTGTCGGGAATTTGTTTCTCGACCAGCGGCGTCCACACGTAGCCGGGACTGAAGCAATTGACCGTGATGCCGAAGGTGGCGACCTCCAGCGCCACCGTCTTGGTCAGGCCGGCAAGCCCGTGTTTCGCCGTCACATAGGCGGACTTGAACGGGGAGGCGACCAGCGAATGCGCCGAGGCGGTGTTGATGATGCGGCCCCATTTGCGCGCCTTCATGCCCGGCAGCGCGGCGCGGATGGTGTGGAACGCCGCGGACAGATTGATGGCGAGGATCTGGTCCCATTTCTCGATCGGGAACTCCTCGACCGGCGCGACGTGCTGAATGCCGGCGTTGTTGACCAAAATGTCGACGCCGCCGAACGCCTGCTCGGCGGTGCGGATCATCTCGGCGATCTCGGCGGGCTTCGTCATGTCGGCCGCCGAATAGAGCGCGCGCACCCCGCATTGGCGCTCGACCTCGCCCCGAGTTTTTTCGATCTCGGCCGCATCGCCGAAGCCGTTGAGCATCACGTTGGTGCCCTCGCGCGCGAGCGCCCGGGCGATGCCGAGCCCGATGCCGGAAGTCGAGCCGGTGACGACGGCAGCCTTTGCCTTGGCCATGGAGTACCTGTTTGCGAGAAGCCGCGGATGGTCGGCGGCGGAGATGCTACGTTTGCCCAACGCGGCCGATGCGGCTTTGTTGCACTGCAACAAGGATTTTGCAAGCGGCCATATCGGCGCAGGGCGGGACTGGCCTCTCCCGTTCGAGGCTCACGTCCTGCGGCCCTCGCCCAAGCCCCTACGCCGGCGGGGGACCGCAGCGAGCGCCCTGGAATCCCTGCGAATGAATGCTTCTGACGCGCAAATCGTCCGGCCGCCCGTCGTGACCCACGCGCGTCCGCTCGACGCGCTCGCCGCCGCGATCATGCTGGTGCTGTGCCTTAGCTGGGGGTTCAACCAGGTTGCGGTGAAGCTCGCGCTTCCCGAGATCCCGCCGTTCCTGCAGGCCGCGATCCGCTCGGCGGGCGGCGCGCTGATCGTCACCGCGTTCGCGCGCTGGCGCGGCGTGGCGCTCCTCGGCCGCGACGGCACGCTCATCGCGGGGCTCGTTGCCGGCGCCCTGTTCGGGCTCGAGTTCCTGCTGATCTACCGCGGGCTGGTGTGGACCAGCGCCAGTCGGGCCGTGCTGTTCCTCTACATGGCGCCGTTCTTCGTGGCGCTCGGCGCGCGCTTCTTGCTGCCGGGCGAGCGGCTGGGTTTTTGGCAATGGCTCGGCCTCGCGCTGTCGTTTATGGGCGTCGCGCTGGCGCTCGGCGTGCCGGGGCCCGCCGCCGATTTTTTGGCGCTGATCGGCGACGTCATGATGATCGCCGCCGCCGCGCTGTGGGCGGCCACCACCCTCGTCATCAAGGCGAGCCCGCTCAATCGCGCGCCGCATGAGAAGATCCTGCTCTATCAGCTCGTGGTCTCGGCGCCGATTCTCGCGCTCGCCGCGCTCCTCTTCGGCGAGCGGATGCAAGCGCTTCCCTCCGCGGTGCCGCTGGCCTTACTTGCATACCAGACGATCTGGATCAGCAGCGTCACCTACGTGGCCTGGTTTGCGCTGATCGTGCGCTATTCGGCGAGCCGGCTCTCCGCGTTCACCTTCCTGACCCCGCTGTTCGGGGTCGCGGCCGGCAATCTCGTGCTCGGCGAGCCGATCACGCCGGCGTTCGCAGCGGCGGTGGCGCTGGTCGCCGCCGGCCTCGTGCTGGTGAACCGGCGGAGCTGAATGGCCTGCGTTTCCCGGGCGCGACGCGCTCGAGGCACGGGTCAGATCGCGCTGGCCACGATGTTCACCATGAGCGCCAGCAGCGCGGCGTTGAAGCCGAACGACACCGTGCCGTGCGCCGTCACCGTGCGGCGGATGCGCCGCGAGGTGACCGCAACGTCGGAGACCTGCGAGGTCATGCCCACCACGAGGGAGAAATAGACGAAGTCCCAATAGTCCGGCTCCTCGCCGCCCGGAAAGGCGAGCCCGCCGGTCACGTCGGGACGCTCGCGGTAGAATTCATGGGCATAATGCAGCGCGAAGATGGTGTGGATGAACGCCCAGGAAAGCCCGATAGTCGCGGCCGCGAGCGCGAGCTGGGCGGGCGGCCGGTCCGAAGCCCCGTGTGGCATGCCGAGCTCAGCCAGGATCGCGCCGAGGCTCGCCAGCGCCGCGCCGACGGTGAGCACCAGGATGGTGACCGCGCCTTCGTCGTAGAGCGCGGCGCGCCGGCGCATGCGGGTAACGTCGGAGCGCCAGATCATCTCGTAAGCAGCCAGCAGGTAGAGCCCGACCGCCACGTCCCAGCCGATGAGCAGCCGCGTGGCGATCCGCCATTCGCCCGGAAGCGCCGCGATCACGATGAGCCCGACCGCGATCGCCAGCAGCAGCCGGGGATGTCCCCGCGCTATCCGCACGAGAACGAGACGACGCAGGTGGCGTTCCGGTTGGGATTCCATGCGGGCGATGCTAGCAGGGATCAGAGGTCAGTGCTCAGCGGGCTCGGAACCCTCACTGGCGACCGCGGGCCCTTGTACTCTGCCTCGGTTAACCTGATCACTGACCCTGATGCCCCTCAATCGCACCGTCGCGCCGCCCAATCCCGGAAAAACGCTGCTGCGCGCGCTGGCGCTGGTTCTCGCCTGCCTGCTGCTGCTGCCGTATGGGCTCACGCCGCTGTATCTCACCGGGCATCCGGTCGCGACCCCGATGCTGTGGCGCTGGGTGAAAGGCGAGCGGGTCGAGCGCATCTGGGTGCCGATCGAAGCGATTTCGCCGGCGCTGCCGCTCGCGGTGCTGATCGCCGAGGACGCCCGCTTCTGCCAGCATTCCGGTGTCGATTGGCAGGGCGTGCAGGCGGCGATCGAGGACGCCGAGGACGGGGAAATCCGCGGCGCCTCCGGCATCTCCCAGCAGGTCGCCAAGAACCTGTTCCTGTGGCAGGGGCGCAGCTATGTGCGCAAGGTGCTCGAGGTGCCGCTCGCCTATTGGATCGATTTCGTGCTGGGCAAGCGCCGCACGCTCGAGATCTATCTCAACATCGCCGAGTGGGGACCCAGCGGCGAGTTCGGCGCGGAGGCCGGCGCGCGCCGCGCGTTCGGCCGCTCCGCGCGCGAGCTCACGCTCTCCGAGGCCGCGCTGCTTGCGGCGATCCTGCCCAATCCGATCCGCCGCAGCGCCGCCCGGCCCCGGGCGCTGCTGCTCCGCCTTGCCGCGCTCTATCAAGCGCGCGCACTGCGCTCGCCGCAGGTCGATGCCTGCGTGCGCATGCGATACCGGTAGTGATAGCGGGGCCCGCAATCCATGATTATAATTGTTTATCAAGGAAGCTCTCGAACGAAACATGAGCCGGAGTCAATTTGCGATTCCCGCCTTGGCAAAATCGATTGGTGCGCGTGTTGTCAAAGTAAACAATTTTCGGTAAATCTGAGCGCGGGAATTGCAATGCGGGGAGGGGGCAACCATGTTGATCCATAGCGGAATGCTGCTCATTAGAGCTGCGGGGCGATCCTACAATAGTTTGGTGTCTGCTCCCGGGGCGTTGCAGCTCAGTGGCTATCAGCTGGAGCCGCTATTCAAGGCACATCAGCTGACGCCCGCGTTTTCGGCCGAGGCGCCGGCAGATCATTGGTTCTTGGCCACCCCAAGTTCCTTCAGCCTGGATAACCCGTGGGATTTGGCTCATGCGGCTGCGCGTGCCGCAGGGTATTCCTTCTACGCGGAACCAGATCTCCTGCAGGAGAACAGGGCGTTGATTGGGGTTGAGCCGACGAAAGGACTCAATCCGCGCTGGCCGCCCTACGGCCCCGTATCTCCCGGATGGCACCTGTCGGACGACCGAACCGGTTTTCTGTCCGCCCACAACACGGCTACGGGCAAGGGCGTTCGGATTGCGCACCTCGACACCGGATACTGGCCGTTTCACAAGTCGGCACCTAAGTACGTTCACCCGGAGCTCGGATGGGATTTTTACAGCAACCAGCCCAGCACCGTGGATCCCGGCACCGGCGGACTTCTGAACATGCCCTACCATGGGATGGCGACGATGGCGCTGCTCGCCGGAAACAAGATGGATCTCGCCTTCGGCGGAAAACAGTTCAACGATTATATTGGAGGTGCTCCGGAATCCGATGTTGTACCGGTGCGGATCGGGCCGTCGGTCATCCACCTCTTCACACGCACGATGGCTCAAGGGATCGATTATGCCCTCGCGCCGCGTGGTGACCCAACCAAGAAATGCGATGTCATCACCATCAGCCATGGCGGGCTGCCCGCGGCCAGCTGGGCCGCCGCCGTCAATCTCGTCTACGAGGCGGGCATTGTCGTCGCGGCGGCATCCGGTGACAACATTGTGACGATATTCGGCCCGTTTCCCTTCCATGAAACCGTTTGGCCGAGTCGTTTCAACCGGGTCATCACGGTCGTTGGTGCCACATACGACAAGGAACCTTATGTGACGAGCATCCTCGGCGAGTTGCAGGGAAGTTGGGGGCCTAACAGCGTCATGGACAAGGCGGTTGCGGCGTACACCCCGAATGTCGCTTGGATGACTCCAGAAAATTACGATATGGATGGAGGCGGCACGTCGTCGAGCACGCCGCAAGTGGCGGCTGCGTGCGCGCTCTGGCTCCAGCGTCATGGCAACGCTTATCCGGCAGACTGGAGGCGCGTGGAGGCGTGTCGCCGAGCGCTGTTCACGAGCGCAACGAAAGTGCCTGACAAAAAGGCTTATCTCGGTCAGGGTCTTCTGCGGGTTCCTGAAATGCTCCAGCAGGCGGTGGAGGCGAGCAAAGTGGAGCTGACGCCGGTCGACGACGTCGAATTCCCGCTCGGGGAGCAGCTCATGGCCGCAGGGCTACCCAGCACCGAGGAAGAAAAAATGTACCGGGTCGAAATGGCTCAGATCGTCTATCGTTCGGCGAATCGGGATCTGGTGCGGGAGGCGCAAGCATTTGAGCCCGGCATTCGATTGGAGGCCGAAGGGGCCGGCCGATTGCGGCAGTCGCTCGCGGCTGAGCCGGACGCCTCTTCCGCCCTGAAAACGAGACTATCGGCGATCCGCTAGGCTGGCCATTAATAGACCGGACAGGGCGCTTTGAATCAAAGCGTGAGTCCTCTGCCAAAGCGGTCAACATGGCCTAGTGTTTCCTTACAAAGGAAATCGAGGAAAGCGGCACCAGTTATCGGCCGGTAGGGGTTGGCGGTCCCGACAGGACTCGAACCTGTGACGCTGCTGGCTCGCCCCGATGAGGTAATAGAATGAATCGGCGAGAGCAAAGAGCCGGCTCCAAAGTCTCGGTTCAATTACACTCGATCTGTTGGTTTCCGTTCCAGACGTAGGGATCGTTGCAGATTTCCTCGCCGTTCCTGCTCACGGTCCACCCGGACCAGTAACCGTCTTGGCCCATTCCGACGGCGGTCGCCAATGCTCCCACCGCACTACCGAGCAAGAGCCCAACCACGGCACCAAAGAAAAACTTTCCCATTGCGTCCTCCCCCGTCAGGCAGCCACCATGGCGGTCCCCCAGCCTTTCACAATGATCGAAAAAATGCAGTGCCGATGCAAGCGCGTATTGTGTCCTGTGGAGAGCCGCCGCAGTCGGTGGGGGTACGGGCTTCGGTGCATTTGCGGTAGGCGCGCAGTGGAGGGGCGGAAACACGGCAATACGCGACCTATTCGGCGCTGGGCGAGGATATGGGTATAATTGTTATTCCAGACCCTCGGTCGCGGTCAGGTACGGTTCCTCGGCGAGTTCGATTTGCGATGGAACCTCGTTAAATCATTGGCGCTTACGACTAAGCAATTGATTTACTGGCGGTCCAACCGGGGTCAAACTGGGCACTGGGTTTTGACCTTCCCGATAAAGAAGAACCGGGGTCGGAGGTAGGCGGAGTGGTATTCATGGGCGGTCTCGCCCACCTGCGGTGCACATTTCGCCGTCCCTGGGGAGCGCATGTGGCGTTGTATCCGCTTCCGAGCTGTCGGCTTACATCACCGGTGGTCGGCGTGGCGGGGGACTGGTATCACAGCCCGGCTTACGAGAACGCCCGGCATCGGCACCTCGGCCGACTACGCGGCGGCGATCGTCGAAAGCGCAAAACGTCCCGCGGCTACCTCAATTCCGGAATAGACTAGCCCGGAATTATGCACGATCTATTCCGCAGCTATGCTAGCCTCTCTCCCCGGAGAGAGTCGGATGGATCGGTTCGAAGGCATCAAGATATTCGTGCGCGTCGTCGAAAGCGGGAGCTTTTCGGCGGTCGCTCGCGAGCTTGGGACAGGGCAGCCGGCGATCAGCAAACAGGTTGCAGCGCTCGAAGAACATCTCGGTGCCCAGCTTCTTGTGCGCACCTCCCGCAGTCTCAGTCTGACCGAGGCCGGGCGCGATTTTTACGAATCTGCCGTACGACTCATCAGCGATTTCGAAGCGGCAGAATCCCGCATCGGTTCGGGACAGGCCTCGCCGTCTGGCGTGGTGCGCGTCAGCGCCGCGCCCGGCTTCTCTCACCGCTATGTCGTGCCGAAACTACCTTCGTTCCGCGCGCGCTATCCCAAGGTCGTCGTCGAGATGCTGGTCTCCGAGTGGACGAGCAATCTCGTCGAAGAAGGCATCGACCTCGCCATTCGCAATGGCGCCCTTTCGGACTCTAGCCTTGTCGCGCGCAAGATCGGCGAGTCCGCCGTCGTTGCCGTCGCATCCGCAGAGTATCTGGAACGCAGAGGAGAGCCCACGCGCCCCGGCGATCTCGACCGCCACGACGGCGTGATTTTCGTCTCACAGAGTGGGCCGCGACCCTGGACCTTCGCTTGCCGCGCTGGGGTCATATCCTATCAGGCGGCGGCCTCGTTTCGCAGCAATGACGGCGAAGAGCAACGCGCCGCGGTCCTTGCCGGCCTCGGTATCACGCAGGCGCCCCACTGGCTTTTTGCGGCCGATATACGCGCTGGAACCGTGCGGCGAATCCTGCGCGATTGTGAGCCGGCCAGAATTCCGATCAGCGCCGTGCGACCCGCGTCCCGCCGTCAGCCTAGCAAAGTCGCCGTCTTTGTTGACTTTCTGGCCGAGCTGCTCGCCGAAACGGACGACTGATCTATTCCCCAATGGGATCGATGCTATCCCAAATGAATGTCTAATGCTCTTCTGGTCGAATTGATAGTTTTGCATCGCCGACTACAATGAGGTGATGCCATGAAACGGCTCGACAATAAGGTTGCGATAGTGACAGGCGCTTCAAAAGGAATCGGAGCGGGCATTGCAAAAGCCTTCGGCGCGGAAGGTGCGACGGTGGTCGTGAACTATGCGCGCGATCATGAAGGCGCGGAACGGGTGGTGCGCGAAATCACCGGCAAAGGCGGGCGAGCCATCGCCGTGCAAGGCGATGTGGCGCAGAGGTCCGACGCGCAACGCCTCGTCGCGGAGATGAAAAAAGCCTTCGGCCGCCTGGATGTGCTCGTGAACAACGCGGGCGTCTTCTCGTTCGCGCCCTTCGAGCAGTTCAGCGAGCAAGAATTTCACCGTCAGTTCAACACGAATGTGCTGGGCATGTTCCTCATGATCGAAGCCGCTTTGCCGGCCTTCGGGGCGGAAGGCGGCAGCATAATCAACATCGGATCGGAGACCATTGTCACTGCCAACCCGACCCTTTCGATCTACGTGGCATCAAAGAGCGCCGTCAATGGCTTGACACGCGTGCTCTCAAAAGAGTTCGGCCCCAGAAAAATCCGCGTTAACGCTCTCAATCCCGGTGGAACCGAAACGGAGGGTGCGCACGCGGCGGGCGTCATGGGAGCGGAGTTTAAGAAGCAGATAATCGCGAGTACGTCGCTGGGCCGCGTCGGCCAACCTGAGGACATCGCGCGTGTGGCGGCATTTCTTGCCTCGGATGACGCGGGGTGGCTCACGGGAGAAACCATCTTCGCGAACGGCGGCAAGTAAAACGACCTCAGGAGAATAGCTTGCGCGGATCCGCGGGGCTGTCACAGTCAAACGAAAAGAGGAAAGCCATGATTGACCATATTTACCTCCCCGTCTCGGATCTGAATCGGTCGAGCGAAATCTACAAGAAGATGCTTGAGCCGCTTGGCATCGACATGCCCTACAAGTTCGATCGACTTCTCGGTTTCGCCATCAATAGCGATCCGGGTTTCTGGCTGAAGAATGGCGAAGTCGCCAAAGACCTTTACGTCGCATTCA
>Ga0153941_1000051_pt1 | contig 73238 bp, 67 predicted proteins | sample TSNJ025MetaG_FD_104733 | JGI IMG/M metagenome (GOLD analysis project Ga0153941, IMG submission 104733) | Attine ant fungus gardens microbial communities from New Jersey, USA - TSNJ025 MetaG | ecosystem: Host-associated > Fungi > Mycelium > Unclassified | place: USA: New Jersey, Brendan T. Byrne...
CAGGGGAACAGACTCTCGATGAAGCAGCCTTTCGGCTCAACAGGAGACAATAAGAACTTTTACCCGATCGACACTATGTCAATTTTATCATGGGTATTGGCAAGCCGGTTGATTTATTGCTATATGCGGGGCATAGAAAATCCCTCGCAAAACTTATTATACGAGGGAGTTAAGACACGGTTTAGTCATCAGATAAAATATATAATTTTTTTGTGAGGCTTAAGATGAGCAAAACGTTGGTATTAGCCGAAAAACCTTCTGTGGGACGGGATCTAGCCAGAGTATTACAATGTACCGGCAAAGGCAATGGTTATTTTGAGGGGTCAAAATACATTATTACCTGGGCGCTCGGTCATCTGGTAACGCTGGCCGATCCTGAAGCCTATGATGACAAATATAAAGCTTGGCGCATAGATGACTTACCTATGCTGCCTAAAGAGCTGAAGCTTGTTGTTATTAAGCAGACAAACAAACAATATAACACCATCAAGGAACAACTAAACAGAAAAGACGTCAGTGAAGTTGTTATTGCCACCGATGCCGGGCGTGAAGGCGAGCTTGTCGCCCGCTGGATACTGGAAAAGGCTCATGTCAATAAACCGGTAAAACGGCTGTGGATTTCTTCTGTAACAGATAGAGCCATCAAAGATGGCTTCAACAACCTAAGACCGGGTAGAGAGTATGAAAATCTGTACGCATCAGCGGTAGCTCGCTCTGAAGCCGACTGGCTTGTAGGCATCAACGCCACCCGGGCGTTAACGACCAAGTATAATGCCCAATTATCTTGTGGCCGGGTGCAAACGCCCACGCTAGCCATCATTGCCGCCAGAGAAGACGATATCAAGAACTTTCAGCCCCGGCGCTACTATGGAATTACAGCTGCCGCCGGCAACATGCGGCTGACATGGCAGGACGGTAAGACAAAAGAAAGTAAAACGTTTGAACAGCCGATCTGTGACAAAATTATTGCCGCTGTCACTGGTAAAAAAGCTGAAGTATTTGACGTACAAAAGACAAGTAAGAAAAGTTACTCGCCGCCTCTCTATGATTTGACTGAACTGCAGCGGGATGGCAATAAGCTGTTCGGCTTCTCGGCCAAAGAGACATTGTCGATTATGCAGAAATTGTATGAAACACATAAGGCTTTAACTTATCCGCGTACCGATTCGCGGTATATTTCTACCGATATTGTAGAAACACTGGCAGACAGAGTAAAAGCTTGTGATACAGGCTTATACTCCAAGCAGATTCTTAAAATCGTAAGAGCCCCAATTAAGGCCGGCAGTCATTTTGTTGATAATAGCAAAGTATCAGACCATCATGCCATTATTCCGACGGAACAGCCGGTCGTATTAAACGCGCTGACAGATAAGGAAAGAAAAATATATGAGCTAGTCGTTAAACGGTTCTTAGCTGTCCTATTACCGCCGTTTCTCTATGACGAGACATCAATCAAAGCCCGGATTGGCAATGAAATCTTTGTTGCTAAAGGGAAGAATGTAGTGTCATACGGCTGGAGGGAGCTTTATTATAATCAACACGATGACGAGGAGGCGGCTGACGGTATTGCTGACCAGACGTTGCCTGTCGTGAATAAAGGCGACATTTTGCCGGTAACGGCTGTTTCATTGACGAAAGGAGAAACAAAACCGCCTGCGTTTTTCAATGAGGCAAGCTTGTTGTCAGCTATGGAAAACCCGGCAAAATATATGTCTGGTGAGAGTCAAGCGCTTAAACAAATCATCGGTCAGACCGGCGGCCTGGGCACCGTGGCTACCAGAGCCGACATTATTGAAAAATTATTCGGCAGCTTCGTTATTGAAAAAAAGGGTAAAGATATTTTTACTACCTCAAAAGGCCGGCAATTGTTGGAATTGGCGCCGGCTGACCTTAAATCACCGGCATTAACAGCCTCGTGGGAACAAAAACTCAGTGCCATCGCCAAAGGACAGCTTAAAAAAGAGGAGTTTATTAGCGAAATAAAAAAATATACACAAGCTGTTATTATCGAAATAAAAAACAGCCAGGAAAAGTTTAAACACGACAATATGACCCGCACCCGCTGCCCCGAATGCGGCAAATATCTGCTTGATGTCAATGGGAAGCGGGGCAAATCGCTTGTATGCCAGGACCGGGAATGTGGTTACCGCAAAAACGTTGCTCAGGTGACAAATGCCAGATGCCCTAATTGCCATAAAAAACTGGAATTACGCGGTGAGGGTGATGCCCGGGTCTTTGCCTGCGGCTGCGGGTATCGGGAAAAACTGAACGCTTTTACTGAACGAAAAAAGAAAGAGGGCGAGACCAAAATCTCCAAGAAAGATGTGTCCCGCTATTTACAGAACCAGCAAAGTGATAAACCAATCAACAATGCCTTGGCTGAAGCTCTGGCTAAGCTAAAATTACAGTAACTGGAGCAACGTAAAGATTCCAAGGCCGGAGGTAGAGTGAACAAGGAAATACTCATTATCAGGCTCAGCTCTATCGGCGATGTCATTCACTGTACACCGGTAGCCAAGGCGCTGAAGGCGGCCTGGCCGGATTGCAGGATTACGTGGCTTGTTGGCGAGATTTGCGCCGATCTTATAAGATATAATCCATTTGTAGATGAAATCATCGTCTGGTCACGGGAACGCTTCGACAAACACCTGCGCGCCCGGGAGTTTCGGCAAGCTCATGCTTTATGGCGTCGTTTACAGGCTGACTTGGCAGCAAAAGAATTTTATGCCGCACTTGATGTCCATGGGTTGTTTTTAACCGGACTGATTGCCAGGCAGGTAAAGACTCGTCGGCGTATCGGCATGAGCGGTGCCAGAGAATTAAACCCGTTGTTTATGACCGAGACGGCCGGGACGCTTGGCTCGCATATTACCGAAAAATATCTTGGTGTAGTAACGGCTCTCGGCATCAGTCAGTGCAACCGGGAGATGACACTTGTTATTCCGGAGACAGCCAGGAATTTTGCCGAAACCTATATCGCTAATGCCAATATCACCCAACAGGAGAAAATAGCCGTATTAGTTCCGGGGACAACCTGGCCGACTAAAAATTGGCCGCCGGAGCTTTTTGCACAAACGGCCAGGCTGTTGGCTAAGGACTTCCGAATTATGCTGTGCGGCGCCAAAGGTGAAACAGTGTTAGGGCAGGAGGTAACGGCTAAGGCTGGTGTACCGGTGTTGAACGCAATTGGCAAAACTACTTTGCTGGAAATGGCAGGCATCCTTGCGCGGGCAGCTGTTGTCATTGGCGGTGACACGGGACCGATCTATATGGCAGCCGCGCTAGGAACTCCTACAGTCACCCTGTTCGGCCCAACAAATCCTGATATCTATCTGCCTCCCGGCAAGCAGCATGCCAAGGTGGATAACCGGAGCGTTTGTTCTTTTTGTCATAAAATGAAATGCCATTCTGGAAATAGTTCCTGCATGAGTGACATAATGCCGGCATCAGTTGTTCAGCAAGTATATAACGTGGCGGCAGCTTGTACCACTAGAGGACTAGTACCATAATTAAATTGTTTTGGGAACTACACGCATAGCATGTGGCTTTCGCTTGCACAAACATAGATAGGGTAAAAACTCCACCTTAAGCTAAGTCTCTCTTCACCCAAAAAAATTCATAGGTAATCAAGGCTTTGCTGAGTTCCGGAATGTTTAAGGCTTTTAGGCATATTCTGACGTACCGGTAAAGTCACTATGAAAGATGTCCCTTCTCCGGGGTGACTGCTGACAGCGATAGTACCCTCATGACTTTCTACGATCAACTTAGCAATCGATAATCCCAGACCTGAGCCGCCATCAGAACGGGAAGGGTCTGCTTGGTAAAAACGGTTAAAAATTTTGTTAAGGTGCTTGGCTGCAATGCCTTCGCCTGTGTCGCATACAGCAAGAATAGCAGCATTATGTCTGGCCTGTAGTTGGATTGTTACAACACCACCAGCTTTAGTATGACGAATTGCATTATCGGTCAGAATTCTGACAACCTGGCATAGCTTGTCTTCATCGCCACAGTAGTCAATGTCTTCGGCCGTAATAATCAGCTCGATATTTTTTAATATGGCCGAGGGGCGGAAGAGCTCACCGGCCAGTATTATTGTCGTTGCTAGATTAAAGGTGGTTTTTTGAAAAAATTGCTGATGAGAGTCGACTCGGGCCAAAAATAGCAAAGAATCGATTAACTTAGCCATGCAGGAAACTTCTGTCTGAATGTTGCCAAGCCACTGCTCGTGCTGTTTAACTGTATCATCGGAAGCCGAACGTACTATTTCCAGACTCGTCTGAATGACGGACAACGGGGTTCTAAGCTCATGGGAAGCATCTGCTAAAAAATCTTTTTGTTGTTGCCAGGCTTGCTGGATTGGAACCAGCGCTTTATTTGCCAGATACAGACTGCCGAAAAAGGATAAGAAAATGCATACAAGACCGATTAAAATCAGAGCGGTAGTGATAATCTGCATGATGTTTTTTTCCTGGGAAAAATCCAAGAACAACAGATAGTAGCCAGTCTTTTCGGGAATAGCTGCTTTGACATATATGTAGTCAATATTTCCAAAGTGGATAGTTCCATTATCTGGATCTAAAGCCAAGGCATGTTTTGATAACAAATCCAGCTTTTCCGGCAGCTTGGTTAGGTTAGAGGATGTTTTAATAATTTCACCTGTGTTGTCAACCAGTACAAAAAATGCAGGCGAAAATTCGGGGCTAAGGTCTGGCTTAGCGCCTGGGCCTGGTCGCGACCCGGGGCCATGGAGCGGGGGCGGGGGGAAATCAATAAGGTTGCCGCTTGTTAGATCTTCCGATACTTTTTTTAAAAATTGTATTGCTCCGGTTGTCAGTCTGTTCTGAACAAACAAGTAGCAGCCTGTTGTCAAAAACAAAAATAGTACTGCCATAATACCCATATTGACGATCGTCAATTTAAGGTGCAATTTACGAAACATCGTCTTCTTCCCGCAGGTAATAACCAATGCCACGCACTGTTTTTATATATGATGTGTTGAGTTTTCGACGTAAATAGTGGATGTATAAATCAATGTTAGCCATTTCAGTCGTCGCCGAAAAGCCCCATACGACCTCCCAGATGCGCTCTTTACTGACGACAAGCCCATAGTTGCGCATTAACAATTCAAGCAGCAGCGCCTCTTTCATGGTAAGTTTAATAGTCTTGTTATCCTTAACGACTTCACACCGCAGTGGGTCGAATATCCAGCCGGCTGCCTCTAGTTTTTCGCTTGCTAGCGGCTTGTTTTGCCTGCGAGCCAACGCCCGGAGCCGGGCTAGTAATTCATCGGACGAAAAGGGCTTAACTAAATAATCGTCAGCGCCGGCGTCTAAACCCTCTATCCGATCATCGGTAGAATCTTTGGCCGTCAAAATAATGACAGGGGTTTCAAAACCCAGCCGGCGATATTCGCTTAAAAGGGAAATGCCATCCCTGGCAGGCAGCATCCAGTCTAAGATCAGGATGTCATAGATGCCGGAGGCGGCCATGTCCAGTCCCGTTTCGCCATCTAAGGCAGTATCGACTACATAACCGTTTTTTTTGAGAATATGGGTTAATGACTCTAAAAGGCGGTGGTCATCTTCCACTAAGAGTAGTTTCATACTTTGGACTCCTTCGGAGGATATTCAAATTGCTTATAACTATTTTAATCCGATGACTAAACGGCGGCTTAACGCCCTCTTCTGCAAGCGGGAGTTAAGAGAGGATAAGTCATTCGGATAAGATCGCTAAACTTCAGATGGAGTAAAGATCCCACATGAAGCGTTCGTCTTTCTTTATTGTAAGCCAATATCCCTGGAAAATCAAAGAAAAATTTACGATAATTGTAATTAGGTGTTTGCAGAGCCGAAATTGTCACAGCATCAGTCAAGACTTCCGGCTCGATAGGCCTGAGCAATCGCTTACGGAAAACAAGTAATAAACTCCTCCTGTCGCTGTGGCGACATCCGGACTGTGTTCATCTTTTTTTGGCTAATTGGGATTGCACCATTTTATACTTGGGATACCTATCATGGTCATTTCTTCCCCATTAACTTGGAAGTGATATGGTTTTTTTTTATGTAGGTATCTTCCCATCTTTATTATCTTTTTTTTGCTGGAATAAGGCAATCGAGTCGGGTGGTGCGCATATAGCAGGTATGTTTTTTAATCTTATACCGGTCTTTACAAGTATATTAGCTGTATTTTTTCTAAAAGAGGCTTTTACACTATTCCATATGATTGGTATGTTACTTATTTTCTCAGGCATATACTTTTCTACTTTTTATAAGTTAACTTTTGGACAGAAAAATCTAAAGAGAAAATCAATGAAATAAGTAAGTGATAAGAATTCTGAGCGGATTGACATGGAAAGCAGCCTTTGTTGAAGTAGAACAACAGCGAAATTGTCAATAAAATATTACTTGAAAAAATGTCCACTATTGAATGAGTTTAAAAAACAGAACACCCAAGCTGTCCGAGATTATGCGATGAATAAGCCGCTCTAAGACGCCCGCTTTTGTAAGCGGGCGTCTTAGAGCGGCTAAGTCCCTGGGTAAGGTCGGCTAGACTCAACATGGGGTAAAAACCCACCTGAAGTTTAGTCTCTCTTTATCAAGAGTTGGCTCCATTTGACGGACTACCTAGTTATATCAGTGACCTTTGATATCATAGCTTAAGCTGCCTATTTTGGAGTGCTAAAGTTGGGGAAATAAAAAAGGATGCAAAATGCATCCTTTTTTACCTGACTAGGAGAGTGTTGGCACTTTCTATCTGTAGCCAGATTGATCAATTTCTGTTGGCGCTCTGAAAGACTTAGCGTAGCCGGTTTTTTACCGCCGTCTGTAGTCGTTGTCTTTATCCTTATTCTTAAACTTGTTCCATATAAATCGTGCGGCCATGAATACTCCGACTAAAACGATAATATTGAAAAACATACCGATAAGCATAGCAAACATGCCCTCGCTGCCAAATCCGAACATGCCGCCGAGCATGCTGCCTAAGAGCATGCCGCCACCTAAAAGACCGGCTGTACGGAGAAAGCCGCCGCCGGTTTGCTGCATCGCTTGCTGACCCGCTTGGGTATTAGGTTTAGCGGCGGCGGCAGGAGCTTTGTCACCATAGCTTTGGGCTGGGGCTGACGGTTTGTAATCACTTACACCTTTCTGTGAAGGAGCTGACTGAGTAGTCGGCGGTTTGGGGGAAGGTGACGGCATCCTTACTTTGGAGCCGCCTTTGGCAGCAAAACCTATTGTACTAAAAGCAAACAGCAACACCAGCGTAAGTGTTAATATTTTTTTCATGCTAATCCTCCTTAAATGTTTTTACATCTTCTGGGAAGGTGTAAATTTCAGCTAAAGTTGGCAGTTCTCCAGAAATATACCTGTCGATATCATGAACATCAATGTAGAATGTACAGGCTACTTCGAGGTAGCCTTGTTCCCTGGCTTGACTGAGGTCTCTGATTGCCATTAGACGTTCGCGGAGTGCTAAACAGTCTTGCTGAGAGGCTGTCACATTGAGTGTTGCGAGAGGAATGCCGTATTCCCGGAGAACGTCTTGCAGGCTCATTCTTTCGGACATTAAATTAATCACGCACCTTGTTATTTTTTTGCCTTTACAGGAAAAATCCAACACAATGTAAAATGTAATATGAAATCAAGCAAAAGTCAAGACAAAAAATTGACTATTATTTTGTATAAAAAAAGAGATTTAAATAGCACAGGTGACTATTGGTACTATCTTTGTTATAATAGAAGGACATTTATTTGCTAAGTGAGGTTAATGAATTTTGCGTAAACTTATTAGAACGAGTGAGCCTGTTATTACACCGCTTGTGCCACGGCGGGTCACTGTATTGGGCGATGAATGCCTTGTTGACATTCGGGTTATCGAAAGCCGCAGTCAGTCTGACAATTGGCTTTATGAATATGAAGTAACAGGGGAAATAGCAAAAGTCGCCAGATTTATTGAACGGTTGCATGAAGTTGAACAAAAGCTAAAATAGGCGGTTGCTTCTTTTAGGATATATAAATTCGCAATAGCCTATACAATCCTACGATGCCTGCAGCCGCTCGGCAACTTAACAGGAATTACGTGGCTACTTACATGAAAATCCGTTCCTTAACAGTAAAGGAACGGATTTTTCATGTTTGGTGATGGGGATATTTTACAAGTATGTGATCCGCGTGGCTATAGTGGTCTACAAAATCTAAAGAGTAATAATCCCGAGAGCTCCTCCAATTATAATATAAATTGTCATCATGCCAAGTGCCACAGGCAGTGCGTATTTTTGTATATCAGCCAGTGAGACGTTGGTGATGCCGAGAAGCAGCCAGAGAGCGCCAACTAAAGGGGAAAGGAAGTGAAGCGGTTGCCCCATTAAGGAAGCGCGGGCAATTTCTGCTGGAGGTATGCCGTAGGCTGCAGCGGTACTTGCCAAAATAGGGACTATGCCATAATAGAAAGCATCATTGGAGAGGAAGAATGTGCCGGGGCCGCTGATAATCGCTGTAATAAGCGCCATGTGCGGCCCAAGTGACTCCGGAATAAGCTGAACAAGTGTTTTAGTAATGGCCGCATCCATTTTCGAACCTGCCAATATTCCCATAAAGCAGCCTGCGCCGATGATGATCATAACAACATTCAGGGCTTCGCCGGCGTGGGCGTTCAGCCGCGCTGCCTGTTCTTTCATTGAGCTGAAGTTTATGCTCAATGCTAGGCATGTACCGACGGCGAAAATTATGCCCAGTGGGAATTCGTCGGAAAGTAAGGCGACGAGCATGATTATTGTCATCACAAGGTTTATCCAGAATTTATCCGGCCGTTTGAGTTCCTTGCCTTCTTCAGTAATTTTGTTGGCAGCTTCTTCCAAAGTATGCCTATCCATTTCAATAACGCCAAGGCGTTGACGTTCTTTCAGACCGACAAAATAGGCAATAACCACCAGGAAGATGAAGCCGCCGATCATACAGGGAATAAGTGGGGTAAATACTTCAGTCGCATCAAGTTTCAAGGCTGCCATGACACGAGCAGTCGGGCCACCCCAGGGAATGATATTGAGCAGGTTATTTGTCATCAGGGCAAAGACCGCCAAGATGATTGGACTCATGCCAAGCTTTAAATAGAGTGGTAAAAATGCAGTAGTAATAATCATGAACGTAGTGGAACCGTCGCCGTCCAAAGCAACGATAGCGGTAGTAACGACAGTAGCAACGAGTATCTTGACAGGGTCGCCTTTTACTATCTTCAATATCTTTATGACTAGTGGGTCAAATAGACCTACATCGATCATAATACCGAAATACATAATGGCGAATAGGAGCATCATAAAAGTAGGCGCTATTTTTCTTACGCCATTAATCATCCATTTAGTTATTTGCCAGGGATCGCCATAACCTAAAACCTGAGTGGAAAAAATTGCAAAGCATAAAGGTATTAAAATTAATGCTGCAACAGGCTGCATTTTTTTGGCCATAATAAGTGCCATAAAGGTCAAAATCATTACAAAACCTAAAATAGACAGAATATCCATTAGTAAATGCCTCCTTGGAACTGCTAGTTTTTTGCTTCAATGATAGTCTGTAATTGTTGTCATATCCCCCTTGATCTTAACTCTATAAACAGGGTTGGTTAACAAGCAAGGTTTACTTATACTCCCCCCTTTTTCTTAACTAAAAATTGCGATAATTGGTATTTTTTTCGCTATTAATTCGAGTATAAAATATAACCGACTATAAGTAAAATTCAAACTCCTTATGGGTGGTTATCAAAATTATTGATGCATTTCGTATATTCTAGATTACTAAAGAGAGAAAAACGCTTCAGGCGGTATTTTTATTCTAATCTGAAGCGTTCTTCGACATTATCCAGGTTTTTGACAAGTCTTGCGTAACCACCACCTGACAACTGGTACGCAAACAATAAGCAGAAACAGCAGTCGGAATAATTGATAAGACACGACAGTAGGCAGGTCGGCATTGGCCATGAGGGCTGTCAGCCCCATTTCCGACATGCCACCGGGAGCCATGCTGATAAAAGCAGTTATTAATGACATTGAGCAGAGCTGAGAAAGAAGATAGGCAATACCAAGCAGGGCAAAAATTACTGCCAGCACGCTAAGGAGACTTGACAAAACAATTGTTTTCCAGTTTTCCAGGCTGCAAAAGTCAACATCGGCTCCCATCCGGATGCCGACGAAGATTTGGGCTAAGGAAACGAGCGGGGCAGGCAAAGGAGGTGCAGTAAAGCCGGACATGACTAAGAGTGCAGTGGCTGTAACGGGAACAATGACATATATATTATGCATTTTTAACCATTCGGCCAGTTTTATCAATACAAAAATGAACACAAAGAATATGGCCAGCATAGCAGCATCATTTAATCCTAATGACATGGTGATATGGCGAGTGGGCGCAACTTGGCCAGAAATACCATGCAGTGCCAGCAGGGGAACGACGAATACAACAGTAATGACACGGACAGTCTGCATCAAGGTTACAACCGATATCTCCGTACCTTCCGTCTCTTCACAAATAATTGACATTTGCGACAGACCGCCAGGTATGCTGCCGATGACGCTATTAGCAAGACCGACACCTGTATACCGGCCGGCAATATACCCTGTGCCTAAGCAGAGAAAGAGGAGAATGAGGGTAATTGTCAGCATGGCCGGTAATTGGTAAAGTACTTGCCCGGCAACAGCCGGCGTAAACGGGCTGCCCATCATATAGCCAAGGAAAACAATTCCTGTATTGCGCATTTTTTTCGGCCAATAAACAGGTTTCTTCAAAATACTTTTCCAGAGAACAGCTATGACTAACGGCCCTAAAGTCCAGGGCAGAGGGATATGGAGAATGCTGAATAAGTAGCCGCCCAGCGCAGCCAGCAGAAAGATAATTAGCGAATATTTGTTCATAAGCCGGCCACCTTTTTGCTATAAAATAATGAATATATAGTATCACAAAATAAGAAACATGACGACACTGATAGTAAGCGATAAGGCCGGCATGACTAAAAGATGTGCCGCCGGTTCAGAAATACGTAGCTTGCCCGGACAAGCACATAGTGTTGTTATAAACGGGATGAAATTAGTTTAGAGAAATCTATTTGTTTAATCGAGTTAACAAATGCGCTGACAATGTTCATCTCCATTAATTCTTCATGGTAGAGCATCCAGCTGCGGCGAAGCAGGGGATTGCCCTCTCTGTCGAAAAGTATAATTTTATGGAGGCCGTCAATATTGCTCACAAAATTTGAGGGCATAAAGGCATAGCCTAAGCCGTTTATTACCATTTCTCTGCAGGTGACAAGCTTATCTACATCCATACTGATCGACGGAGGCTGTACAAAGTTATCCCGCCACCATTTATCGATCATGGCTTTAATCAAAGCATCTGTCTGATAGTTAATGCGTGGCATTTTAGGCAAATTTTCAATATCAATTTCACTGGCTGATACAATGCAAACAGGTTCCTCGTATAATAAATACCGTTTACCTTGCCATCCATAATCTGAACTGACAAAACCAATATGAATATCTTGATTATGAACCCGATTAAAAACATCCCGGCTCCAGGCTGTCGTCACTTTAAATTCAACATGCGGATATTCAAGTTTAAAATGTTTCAGTAGTTGGGGCAGCGAGAACACAGTAAAATAGCTGGAGGCGCCTAGCCGTAATGTCCCGGAAACATGGCTGTTCATATCCGCTACATGCTCTTTAATTTTACGCAATGTAAAGAGTACGTTGGCTGAGGCGTTGGCCAAGTATTCGCCTTGTGGCGTAAAATGTACGCCTTTGCTTGTGCGATATACGATTTTGACACCGAATTCTTCTTCGATATTTCGAAGTCGCGCCGTCAGAGCCGGCTGCGATATAAACAAAGCCTGGGCAGTTTTCGTAATGTTTTTGTGTTCATGAAGTGTTTCTAAAATAAGCCAATCCCTGTCTTCCATCAATCATCCTCCCAATTGGTGCTACTGTATTATTACGCTGCCGATAGGGCAGTCTCCTGTACGTTCTTTCCTGATATATAAATATGTTATGGCGTTCAATCGCAGATATGTATTGTCGTTATTTCAGAATATTAGTTATAATATAAAAAAATGGACTGCCAATCATGAGGAGGAGGGTTATTATGGTTAAACTGCAGAAAGCAGCGCAAGCCGGCAGCGTAGAATCGTCAGATATCCTGATCATGGTATCTCCAGCTGGACTTGGCGCTGGAATTAAGATTGAACTTGTCAGCCCCACTGTCCAGCAATACGGAGAACAAATAAAAAATGTAATTATGCGGACACTCGCAGGTCGCGGTGTTGAGGATGCTATTGTACATGCAAACGATAAAGGTGCATTGGATTTTACTATTGAGGCCCGGGTGACAACAGCAGTCAATCGGGCTCTTAGTTAAGGAGCGAGATATTATGGAAAAGAAATTACGCCGGGCCATGATGTTTATGCCGGGTAATAATCCGGCGATGTTGCAAAATGCCGGCATCTACGGCGCCGATACAGTTATCTTTGATTTAGAAGACGCTGTAGCTATCAGTGAAAAAGACGCTGCCAGACAACTGGTTCATAACGCGATCAAGTATATTAAATACCCCTGTGAAGTAGCTATCCGCATCAATCACATCCAAACCCCTTACGGGATAGATGATTTAAAAGTAGTGCTGGCGGCCAAACCAGACTTGATTCGTCTGCCTAAAGCCGAATTTCCCCGCGATATTGAAGAAGTCGACGCCATCATTAGCGAGGCTGAGACTCTTCATGGCTTTGAAGCCGGCTCGATTAAGATGATGGCTGCCGTTGAAACGGCTAAAGGTCTGCGGAATGCCTATGAGATAGCAACTGCCAGCCCGCGTATGCAGGCGCTGGCTATTGGCGGCGAAGACTTTATCGCCGATCTTAAAACTAAACGCAGCAAAGATGGAAAGGAATTATTTGTTGCCAGGTCACAGTTGTTGCTGGCCGCTCGAGCCGCCGGTATAGACGCCATCGATACCGTGTTTTCTGTTATTGACGATGAAGAAACGTTTAGAGCCGAGGTTAACCTAATTAAACAACTTGGCTTTGACGGTAAATCAGTTATCAACCCGCGGCAGGTCCGCATTGTGCATCAGATATTTACTCCGACTGAACAAGAGGTGGCTCAAGCCGAACGCATCATTGCCGCTTATCATGCTGCGCTTGAACGCAATTCCGGGGTTATCAACCTGGATGGTAAGATGATTGACACACCTGTGGTGGTGCGGGCCGAGTGCGTGCTGGCTTGCGCCAAATCAGTCAAAAAGTAGGAGGGTTATGTTGTGATTAATGCAGCTGGAAGAATAATTCCTGATCAGATAGCCGGGCTGTCGCAAGTGCGTCCTTATACGGGACCGTTTGCCACGATTCCCGCAGGCCGGATGGCAGGGCCAAAAATACGGGCTAATAAGCCGAAATCTGAGAAACTTGTAAAATCAATTAATGACGCCATTGACGCGGCCGGTTTACAGGATGGCATGACAATATCCTTTCACCATCACTTTCGCAATGGCGACTATGTGCTGAATCAAGTCATTGAAGCTATCGCCCAAAAAGGGATCAAAGATCTGACATTAGCGCCAAGTTCGCTCAACGATGTTAACGAAGCCATTATTCCGTTTATTGAGCAGGGGGTTATTACGGCGCTGGAAACGAGTGGAGCTCGCGGCAGACTCGGCCAGCTAATGACGTCAGGTAAATTGGCTAAGCCTGCTATTATTCGGTCACATGGCGGCCGAGCCAGAGCAATTGAAGCCGGTGAACTTAAAATCGACGTGGCGTTTATCGGCGCTCCCTGCTGTGACAGTTACGGCAATATCAACGGAGTTAATGGGCGCTCAGCCTGTGGCTCTATGGGGTATGCCATGGTCGATGCAGCCCATGCCGATAAGGTTGTAGCCATCACCGACAATCTTGTTGACCACCCGGTTTACCCGATCAGCATTCCGCAAACACAAGTTGATTTAATTGTTGTCCTGGATAGTATTGGCAACCCTAAGGGCATCGCTTCCGGCGCTCTTAGAATAAGCCGTGATCCGCGCGAATTATTAATCGCCGAGTATGCGGCCGCTGTTATTGAAAATTCAGGTTACTTTAAAGATGGCTGGTCGCTGCAGCTAGGCAGTGGCGGCGCTTCATTAGCTACAGCTAAGTTTATCAAGGAGAAAATGATCGCCCAGGGCATTACGGCCAGTTTTGGCGTTGGCGGTGTTACAGCGCCGTTTGTCGATATGCTGGAGCAGGGATTAATCAAAACAGTATTTGATGTGCAGGATTTTGATATCCCTTCGATAGAATCATTGAGAAATAATCCTAATCATCTTGAAATATCGGCCTCTTATTATGCCAACCCGCATAATGGCGGTCCGATCGTCAATAACCTTGATGTCGTCATTTTAAGCGCGACCGAAGTCGATGTCGATTTTAATGTCAACGTTATCACCGATTCCAACGGTATTATTATGGGGGCATCAGGGGGGCATTCCGATACAGCGGCAGGCGCCAATCTGTCCATCGTTGTTGCGCCGCTGCTGCGTGGCCGGCTGCCGATGGTGCTCGACCGCGTTAACACGATTGTCACGCCCGGAGAAACTGTTGACGTTATCGTTACCGAACGCGGTGTTGCCGTTAACCCGCGCCGCAAAGATCTTATCGAGAACTTACAGTGCGCCTGCTTGCCGGTGATGACGATCCAGGATTTGCAGCAACTAGCATATAATATGTCCGGCAAGCCGGAAAATATTGAGGTAAGTGATGAGGTTGTGGCTGTTATTGAATATCGTGACGGTACGATTATTGATGTTGTTCGGAAACCGTTATAGAAATAGCATAGGTAATTTTCATTCAGGGAAAAGTATGGTAGAATAAAGTGAAAGCGATGGAGGGAGCTGGGAAATTGAGCCAAACGACCCTAGATGCCGTTCTGGCTGCTAAAGAACGGCTGGCATCTCTTCAAGCTGCGTCCAAAAACGACTACCGGTTACCTGTCGTTAGCTTTACTACTAATATTCCCGGTCCAGTTAAAGATAGCCTGAACATACAACGACTGCTTAGGACGGCTGTTGAAAAATTCAGGCTTGCAGCGCGAGAACTTGGCCTTGTCATTGCTGAAGAGCGGTTGATCTACCCCGAAACAGGGCCGGCGGCCGTACTGGCTGTTGGCGGTGACGCGGCTAAAATTAAGCAGGCCTGTATGGCAATTGAGGAGTCGGAATACTACGCCAGGTTATTCGACATTGATGTGTTTGATGCTGCCGGTCGGCAGATTTCCCGCAGCACTTTAGGCCAAACCGAACGGACGTGCTTTCTTTGCGGCGAGCCGGCGGCCATGTGTCGCCGGCTCGCAAACCACAGCAGTGAGGAAATCGCTTGCAATGTAACGGAACGGTTGGAGCGTTTTTTAGCAGCAGGCACTAATCCTTGGCCGGAAACAGTCTGGCGCATTGGTTCGTGGGCGGTAGAGGCTATGCTGATGGAAGCGGCATGTACGCCGGCTCCGGGACTAGTAGACCGTGATAACGCCGGAGCTCACAAGGATATGGATTTTTTTACTTTTATGATGAGCAGCAGCGCTCTAGCCGGTAGCATGCTCCGTTGTGCTGCTGCCGGTTACAGTCATCACGAACTGCCGCAGCAATTACTGCCCGTTTTGCGTTATATCGGCAAAGATGGCGAATGCCGGATGCTGCAAGCAACCGGCGGTATCAACACGCAAAAAGGTTTGCTGTTTTTGCTTGGTATACTGACGGCAGCAGCTGCTTACTCATTGCGACAGGCAGGCATTTGTACGGCAGGGGCAATTCTTGATACAGCCGCAGTAATGACGTGTGGTATTGTAGAGCGGGAACTTGCCCCGTTAAGCGCAGGGCAAGTACCAGTACGGCTGACTGCCGGAGAAAAATTATATCTAAAGTATGGAGTAACAGGTATCCGTGGCGAAGTTGAGGCTGGAATACCAAGCATCCGCAATCATGGCCTGCCAATATTGCGCGGTGTGCTGGAGCAAGGGCTGTCGCTCAACGATGCTTTGATCCATACGCTTATTAGTCTGATGACAGTAGTTCAGGATACGACAGTGCTAAACCGGCATGGCATGATGACGTTGCTTGATGTCCAAAACCAGGCCAAGATAATTATGGACAAAGGCGGCATGCTGACCGCCGCGGGCAAAGCAGCTACTACAGCGCTTGATAAAGACTTTATCAGTCGCAACATTAGCCCCGGTGGTGTCGCTGATTTATTAGCTGCCACTTATTTTCTGCATTTGGTTGAAACAAATAGTGAAATAACCGATTTAAAGGAGCTAAATTTATGACAGCTAAACAACCTGTGAAAATTATGGAGACAGTATTGAGGGATGGTCATCAGTCGCTTGCAGCCACACGGATGCGGATTAACGACATGATACCGGTACTTGAGCGCCTTGATGAGGCTGGGTTTCATGCGCTTGAAGCATGGGGCGGCGCCACGTTTGACAGCTGCCTGCGTTTTTTAGGTGAAGATCCTTGGGAACGCTTACGCACACTGAAGCAATATCTCAAGAAGACCCCTATTCAAATGCTGCTTAGAGGTCAGAACGTTCTCGGTTATAATCATTATGCCGATGATGTTGTCCGGGAGTTTGTCAACAGGGCTGTTGACAATGGCGTTGGGGTTATCCGTATTTTTGATGCATTAAATGATGTTCGTAATATTGAAGTGGCCATGAAAGCGGCTAAGGCTGCCGGCGCGCATGTACAAGGTGCTTTTGTGTATACGATCAGCCCTTATCACAACCAGGAGAGCTTTCTCAAGGTAGCGAAAGATTTGGTTGAATTAGGTGCTGACTCGATCTGTATTAAAGACATGTCCGGCCTCTTGGCGCCTTATGCCGCTTATGACCTGGTTAAAGCGCTAAAAGCTGATATTACGATTCCCATTCAGCTCCATACCCACTATACTAGCGGTATGGCTTCGATGACTTACCTTAAAGCGATTGAGGCGGGCGTCGATATTATCGACTGTGCGTTGTCACCGTTTGCTCTGGGGACTTCGCAGCCGGCGACCGAAGCTATAGTCGCCGCGCTCGAAGGTACAGAGCGCGATACCGGTATAAAGAAAGAAGAACTGTATCCGATTGCCGATCATTTTCGGGCAGTGAAAAAATCATTAGCAGGTGATTTTAATCTCAATACAGCCATCGATATTGACACTAAGGTGTTGTCCTTCCAGATTCCTGGCGGTATGCTGTCCAATCTGCTCAATCAAATGAAAGAGCAGGGGATGGAGGACAAATATCCGGAACTGCTGGAAGAAATGCCACGGGTACGGGCTGAACTCGGCTATCCGCCGCTTGTTACTCCGACAAGCCAGATGACCGGATCTATGGCTGCTTTTAATGTAATGATGGGACGCTATAAAATAGTTCCCCGGGAAATTAAAGACCTTGTACGGGGAAAATATGGCCGCACGCCCGCGCCGATCGATCCTGAGTTTAGAAAAATGATCGTTGGTGATGAGCCGGTTATTACCCACCGTCCGGCAGATGACATAGCTCCGCAAATGGCGTCGCTGCGTCAAGAGCTGGCAGAAAAAGGCTACCCCAGTGCTTCAACTGAAGACGTATTATCCTATGCTCTGTTCCCTGAAGTTGCCTTAGACTTTTTCAGCAAGCACCGGTAACTAGAACGAAAGCAGTACTGCTTAGGCAGTGCTGCTTTTTTTAGCTTGCAGGGATAATCTAGCTTGTCCGTTGAATTGTATTATGGCAATATAAGAAGCGGGGGATCAAATGAACGAAAATGTACTTATGGCATTTACTTTAACTGTACTGGCTGGTCTGGCGACAGGGGTAGGCGGGCTATTGGCATTTGTTATCAAGAAGAATAATACTAGGCTTTTGTCGATTGGCTTGGGTTTTTCCGCCGGTGTCATGATCTATGTGTCCTTTGTAGAAATTCTGCGTATGGCGGAGCTTTCCCTCGTGGCATATATGGGTGACCCCGTAGGCAAGTGGGTGACGGTTGCTAGCTTTTTTGCCGGCATTCTTATCTCGGGGCTGTTAGACTGGTTGGTTCCTGATCATGTCAGCTATCACGAAGTTGATATCAATGCTGATCCTGATACTCGTCAAATGTCGGCAGAAAAATTAAACAGGCTTGGCTTGTTTACTGCTTTTGCCATTGCACTGCACAACTTCCCGGAAGGCTTGGCAACCTTTATCGGGGCGCTGGAAGATCCGAAGCTAGGCATACCCTTGGCCGCGGCTATTGCCATACATAACATCCCGGAAGGGATGTCGGTTGCATTGCCTATTTATTACGCTACCGGCAATAAGCTTAAGGCCCTGCTTTATTCCCTGCTGTCGGGAATGGCTGAGCCTGTTGGCGCCCTTGTCGGTTATGTTGTCTTGAAGGCATTTTTCAATGAAATGGTGTTTGGAGTAACGTTTGCCGCTGTGGCCGGTATAATGGTATATATATCACTTGATGAACTGTTGCCTATGGCCCGCGAATCTGGAAGCGGGCACAGTGAAATGCTGGGTCTGGTATTGGGCATGCTAGTTATGGCTATCAGTCTGCTATTATTTTAGTCTCTCTTTATTTCCAAACCAAAGTGTGTTAAAATTATCCACTGTAAGCATATTTAAGAAAGATAGGTAGATAACATGATTAGTACAAACAACCTTACACTGCAATTTGGCAAACGCGTGCTGTTTAAAGACGTCAATATAAAGTTTACGCCAGGTAACTGCTATGGGCTTATTGGCGCAAACGGTACAGGCAAATCGACTTTTTTAAGAGTATTAGCAGGTGAAATCGAGTCATCTGCCGGTGATGTTATCATTACCCCGGGTGAGCGGCTGGCAGTCCTCAAACAAAATCACTATGAATTTGACGAGTTTGAAGTTTTGCAGACAGTCATTATGGGCCACGCCCGCCTGTATGCCATTATGGAAGAAAAAGATGCACTGTATGCCAAGGCCGATTTTTCCGACGCGGACGGCATGCGGGTCTCAGAGCTCGAATGTGAATTTTCCGAGCTCAACGGTTGGGATGCCGAAACAGAAGCGGCCAAACTGCTGAATGGACTCGGAATTAAGGAAGAGCTGCATCAGCTTAAAATGGGAGATATCAGCGGTAATGAAAAAGTGAGAGTGCTGCTGGCTCAGGCGCTGTTTGGCAGCCCGGATATCCTGCTGCTTGATGAGCCGACAAACCACCTGGACATTGATTCTATTACTTGGCTTGAAGACTTTCTGGCCGATTTCCCGAATATTGTTATCGTTGTATCCCATGATAGACATTTTTTGAATCAGGTTTGTACTCATATCGCTGATATCGACTTTCAAAATATCCAATTGTATGTCGGTAACTATGACTTTTGGCTGGAGTCGAGCCAGCTTGCTCTGCAATTGGCTAAAGAGGCAAATAAGAAAAAGGAAGAAAAGATTAAAGACCTGCAAAGCTTTATCCAGCGCTTTAGCGCCAATGCGTCAAAGTCTAAACAGGCAACTTCACGTAAGAAGCTGCTCGAGAAAATCACCCTGGATGACATTCGGCCATCTTCCCGCAAATATCCGTATATAGCCTTTAAACCTGACCGCGAAGCCGGGGCTCAGTTATTAACAGTAGAAGAAATCAGCAAAAAAATTGACGGTGAGCAGGTGCTTGCTGATGTTAGCTTTACGGTGACAAAGGGAGATAAAATCGCGTTTGTTGGACCTGAGGGATTAGCTAAGACGACACTGTTTAAAATCCTGATGGGAGAAATTGAAGCCGACAGTGGCAGCTTAAAATGGGGGGTCACGACAAGTCAGGCTTATTTTCCCAAAGACAACTCCAATTACTTTGACGGCGTAGATGTAGACCTCATTGACTGGCTGCGTCAGTTTTCCAGTGATCAGGAAGAATCTTTTGTCAGAGGTTTCTTGGGGAGAATGTTGTTTTCAGGCGAGGAGAGTCTGAAAAAAGTTTCCGTTTTGTCTGGCGGCGAAAAGGTGCGGTGCATGTTAGCGCGAATGATGCTAAGCGGCGCCAATGTCCTTTTATTAGATGAACCGACAAATCATTTGGACTTAGAGTCGATTACTTCACTGAATAATGGTCTAATTAACTATGAAGGCACTATTTTATTTGTCTCTCACGACCATCAGTTTATTCAGACAGTGGCTAACCGCATTATTGAGATTACACCAAATGGTGTGATCGACCGCCGCATGACGTATGATGAATATCTTGAAAAGGCTAGGCGGTAAAAGCGAGTACAGGTGTAATTTCCTCAGGTATTACGCATAATAGTATTATGTAATAGTACCTTCTAAGACAGGAGAACAATCATGTCTGAAAACCTATTTGACCAACTAACTTTTGAAAAAGTGCAGCGTCGCGACTTGGATCAGCTGGAAACGGTGTTTGCCGCGGCTTTCGGTGATGAGGTTGATGCTAATCAAATTAAACGCCGCATTCACCGAGCCAAGCAATTTTACAATATCCTGCACCCATTAAGCAAGTTTTCAATATGGATAAAAAACTTGTTCAATATTTATGTCGTTAAGCTAGTTGGACAGGTGGCAGGGTTTATTCAGATTTCCTACCTTAATCCTACTCAGGTGCATATTGATTATGTTGCCTTTAGTAAAAATTATCGCGGACAAGGGCTGGGGAGCTGGGTGCTAGGCAAGCTGCTCGATGATCTGGCTGATGCGAATAATTATGATGTTGTGCTCGAAGTTGGTGTCGATAATCCTGCCTATAATTTTTACCGGCGTTTCGGCTTTCGGCGGATTACCGAAATATTTCATTATGGTAGGCAACTGCCAGCCGGCTACACTCTGCCGGCAGCGCAGGCGGCCATGCTTACAGGATTTAGGGAGCTGCGAGCCCAGGACAGACCCCGGCTCTACGGCCTTTACTTGGAGGCCGTTCCTTTGTTATTTCGGCAGGTGATTAAACGGTCTTATGGTGAATTTTATCCCAGCATGGTTGTTAAAAGCCTGGAGCGGCTCAAAAACTATCTTATGCGCAACAAGAAAAGTGAATATGTATTGGAGCAAGACGGAAAAATAGTGGCATTGTTAACGATTAGCAGCTACGTTAAAGCTAAGCGTCATCTGCTTACTCTTATCCTCCATCCGGCTTGGGAGGACTTGCGGCAACCGCTCGTTAATAAAGCTATCAGTCTGATTGTGGCCGACAACAATCAAGGAACGATAACGACTACTATCTATGGTGATAATTATAGCAAGCAGGTAACACTAGAGCGGCTTGGCTTTAGAAAAAACCTCGTTTATCACTTAATGTTCCGGCCTTCGGCGCTAAAGAAAAAAGAGATGAATCGGCTGCCGGCTGCTCAAGGCAGGCCGGTACTGACTTGCGGCAAGATGCAGCGAAAGCTTAATTAAGGAAGGGATTATTGATGCCTGAAATTCCTGAAATAGAGACAGTCCGGATGCATCTTGAACGTAAAATCAAAAGCCAAACAATTGGACAAGTCATTGTCAACCGGGAAAAAGCACTTAACCTTGATGTGCAGCAATTTGCCGGTCTTGTGTCGGATCGGCACATCAGTGATATCAGAAGGCGAGCTAAGCAAATTATTATCAGTCTGTCCAATCAGCATTCGCTCGTCGTTCATTTTATGCTGGAAGGTTATGTCCGTCTATTCTATGCCAATGAAGAAGTAGTCGGCAAGCCTACCGTTGTTTTTAGTCTAAAGTCGGGTGATCAATTGGCTTTCTTTAAACTTAATCTGGGCTATCTTCATCTGGTTCCCACGCTAAATCTTGATTTGATGCCCGAATTAGCCGGACTAGGTCCAGAGCCGCTCGCCGACGATTTTACACTAGCTAAATTTTTGGACTTGCTGGCCCGGCGCAAAGGCATGATAAAACCGCTGCTCATGGAACAGGAATTTATCGCCGGGATTGGCAATGTATATTCGAATGAGGTGCTGTTTGGCAGCCGGATTATGCCTGAACGCAAAGCGTCACAGCTAACTCAAGCCGAGCGAGAGCAACTCTATCACTGTCTAAGAGCTGTACTGATGAGAGCGACAGAGCTCGGCGGGGTTTATGAAGAAAAGTTTGCCTCCGACGACAACTTTACCGGCGGATTTGAGCCATACTTACAGGTAGCATACCGGACAGGTCAGCCGTGTTATGACTGCAGCCAGCCAATCCAAACAAAACGAGTCGGGGGCCGGAATGCATTTTATTGTCCGGTTTGTCAAAATTAAAGCCAAGGGTCAGGCCAGTAGCCTGACCCTTGGCTATTTACCTTTGCCGGAGAATTTGATATATTACCAATAGATGGGATGGTGACAGTATGTTTAGGACGATGAGAAGAATTGACAGACAAGTTACGACTGAAGAGAGTGCTCATATTTTGCGAAAATGTGAGTATGGAGTTTTGTCAACGGTTAATCAGGACGGCTACCCTTGCGGTGTACCTATTAGTTATGTGTATATTGACGGAAGTATTTACTTTCATAGTGCCGGTAAAGGGTACAAGCTAGATAATATCGCTTATAATAAAAAAGTGAGCTTTTGTGTTGTCGGGCAAAAGAAAACATTGCCGGCAATATTTTCAACAAGCTATGAAAGTGTCATTGCCTTCGGCACTGCCAGCCAGGTGGAAGGGGAGGAAAAGATGGCGGCACTGCTTGCTTTGATCGATAAATATACGCCTGATTTTCGGGATAAGGGCAAAGAATATGCGCAAAGCGGCGGGGGACAAACAACTGTCATAAAAATTACTGTCGAGCATATGACCGGCAAAGTGCGGCCGCCGCAGTAGGAGGGATTAAGTTAATGTCGGATGATGAGATTAAGCAGCAAATATGCCAGATCGGCAGGCGGATGTATGACAGCGGTTTTGTCGCGGCTAATGACGGAAATATTACCGTTAAAACAGCCGGGAATAAGATCATTACGACTCCGACTGGTGTCAGCAAAGGCTTTATGACGCCTGAAATGCTGATAACCGTAGATGGGGAAGGAAACGTGCTGGCTGCAAACAGCAAGTGGCGGCCGTCGTCAGAGGTAAAAATGCACCTGAGGGTATACCAAGAGCGCCCTGACGTTCAGGCTGTCGTGCATGCCCATCCGCCTTATGCCACTGCCTTTGCAATTAACGGCACACCGCTGAATAAACCGTTGATGGCCGAAGCTGTTGTTTCACTGGGCTGTGTGCCGGTAGCCGGGTATGCTACTCCCTCTACCAGTGAGGTGCCTGAGTCGATAGCCGCTTATTTAGAGCATTTTGACGCTGTATTGCTGGCTAACCATGGTGCGCTTTCTTGGGGTGAGGACTTGCTTACTGCTTATCACAAGCTAGAGTCGGTTGAATTTTATGCCAAGCTGACCTTTTTATCTACACAGCTAGGTAATCCACAGCTGTTATCGACGACGCAAATTGAGCAACTATATGCAATCAGAGAAAAACAGGCTATGCCGGGTCGGCATCCGGGCAAGTTATGCAACACAACATGCGATATAAAATGCAGCCGCAATAAATAAAAGCGAACCGATAAGGAATTATATTGTACTTGAATATTTGGGGGAGTTAGTATGTCAAGCTCATGTCAGCAAATGAGTCGGTTATTGTTATACCGTAACTTATTAAATGACAGCCTAATTGCAGGGATGCAAGCCTTGCAACCGGCTTCAGCACAGGCCAATGATCAGTATGCCATTGCCGCCGAGTTGATTGCCTGGGCTGAAAAAAACGGTATCTCCGGTAATGTTCCGGAAAACTATCTGCTATGCTTACTTGGTTGTGATGAAAATGTATTCAGCCGTATTGCCGGCAAAAACGGCGGACAACCGGCTGGCAGTCTGATAAAAGTGATTGCTCATGACATTGCGATCTTAAAAGAGATGCTTAAGGCTGGTTTCTCAGCCAGGTTTGGTGATGACGTCAGAGCTGTGTTGGAAGATTACCAGCCTGCATGCAACATCCAAGGCAGGCTGCCGGGGAAATTTTACGATCTTGCTTTACTCCGAGACTTATTTTTCGATATTACGCAAAATCACACACCACAACAGGTTGCGACGGCGTTAAGTCAGTATTATACCCGATATGGCTGTGGAAAATTGGCCGGCTATGGTGCTTTTAAATGGGACTCACAGCAGCGGGAGCTTGTTGGCGTCGAGCATACAGATCCGGTAGAGTTAGCAGATATTATCGGCTATGAATATCAAAAAGCTGAACTCGTCCGGAATACTGAGGCTTTTCTAAGTGATAAGCCTGCTAACAATGTATTGCTCGTCGGAGCCCGAGGCACAGGTAAATCATCGTCGGTCAAGGCGGTCGCCAACCGCTATTTTACTCAAGGGCTCAGAATTATCGAGATCGGCAAAAACGAATTTAAACACATTCCGGAAATCTTGACTGCTTTGCGGCAATGGGATAAAAAGTTTATCCTGTTTATTGATGACTTATCGTTTGAAGAGCATGAGGCCGAATACAAAATACTCAAGTCACTGATCGATGGCGGGGTTGAGGTTAGACCGGAGAATGTTTTAATTTATGCTACATCAAACAGGCGGAATCTGATTAAAGAAACATGGGATGACCGGGAAGGCAACGAGTTGCACCGCCATGATACGATTAATGAAAAAATTTCACTCGCCGACCGTTTTGGCATTACGCTATTCTATACTTTGCCCAATCAAGACGAATACTTTAGAATTGTCGAGGAAATTGCGCGCAAAAGCGGCATCGGCCTGGAAACTGACGAACTCAAGTCAGAAGCTCTACGTTGGGAAATGTCCCATTCCGGGCGCTCCGGACGGATTGCCAAACAATTTATCGATTATCTGGCCGGAAAATAAGCGAAAAATATAGTGGAGGTTTTGCCATGAATATTTTAGTAACTGGCGGAGCGGGCTATATCGGCTCGCATACTGTCCGGTTGTTGGAAAAGTCAGGTGGTACAGTCGTTGTCTATGACAATCTGATAACTGGCCATCGCGACGCGGTAAAAAACAGCCTGTTTGTTAAGGGGGATATTTTTGACAGTCAGTTGCTTGCCGACACAATTAAACGCTATAACATCGACGCCGTTGTTCATTTTGCCGCCTACAGCCTTGTCGGCGTTTCAATGGTCAAACCGCGGGATTACTACCATAATAATGTTGTGGGAACGTTAAACCTCTTAGACGTTATGCTGGCCAATGGGGTCAATAAGCTGGTGTTTTCCTCAACTGCGGCCGTATATGGCGAACCGGAAGACTCTCCCATAACAGAAGCAGCGATGAAAAATCCTACTAATGTGTACGGCCGGACAAAGCTGATGATGGAAACGGTGATGGCTGATTACTCGCGGGTCTATGACCTTAACTATATTGCGCTGCGCTATTTTAATGCCTGTGGTGCTGATGAGGCCGGGGATATTGGCGAAGACCATCAGCCGGAAACACATTTAATCCCGCTCGTTCTCAAAGCTTGTCTTGGAAAAACCGACAGTCTCAAGATTTTTGGCGACGATTATCCTACAAAAGACGGTACATGTATCCGCGACTATATTCATGTAACCGATTTGGCTCAGGCTCACGTTCTAGCACTTAAAGCCCTCAATAACGGCCACGCCTCCGATGTATATAACCTTGGTAACGGCAGTGGCTTTACCGTCAAGGAAATTATCGCAGCAGCAGAAGCAGTAACCGGCTTGGTCGCGCCGAAAGAGATTGCGCCCCGGCGGGCAGGTGATCCTGCTGTCTTAGTCGCAGGCTCAGGCAAAATCCGTCAAGCCTTAGGCTGGCAGCCACAGTATACCAATATTCAAGAGATTATCGCCACCGCTTGGCGGTGGCATAAAGATCATGCCGATGGTTTTGGCGGATAGTAGAACTATTGATGAGGAAAAAATGAAAAGCTTGCCAATTGACGCGATACTGGACGACCTTAAGACCGTGCTCAACTCGCGGCCAAACGCCGTGGTAACAGCGCCGCCAGGTTCAGGCAAGACAACCCGGATTCCCTTGGCCTTGCTCAATGAAGATTGGCTTAAAGGCAAGCGGATACTGATGCTTGAACCCCGGCGGCTGGCAGCCCGGACTGCCAGCCGGTATATGGCAGCATCGCTGGGGCAGCAAGTAGGGGAGACTGTAGGGTACAGGGTGAGATTTGACGCGCGTGTCGGGCCGAAAACGCGGATTGAAGTTATTACTGAAGGTATTTTGACCAGAATGCTTCAGACTGACCCGACTCTTGACGGCGTAGCCTTAATTATCTTTGATGAATTTCACGAACGAAGTCTGCACGCCGATCTCGGTCTGATGCTGGCGCTAGAATCACAGACTGCCTTTAGGGAGGATTTGCGGCTGCTAGTTATGTCGGCGACACTTGATACTGAAGGCGTGGCCAAAATCCTTGGCTATGCACCGGTCATCACCGGCAGTGGACAAATGTTTCCAGTTGAGACTCATTACCTGAAACGGCGTTACACGGGCCGGATTGAAGCTGTTGTTGTACAGACTATTTCTGATGCTCTGGCCGCCAGCAGCGGCGATATCCTAGTGTTTCTGCCGGGGGCCGGCGAGATTCGCCGGGTACAGGCGGCATTAGCTGCAAGTGGTATTTTGCAGCATGTGCGTGTTGCTCCGCTATATGGCAGTTTATCGGCAGCGGCGCAGGATTTGGCCATCCTGCCTAGTGCGCCAGGTGATCGCAAGGTTGTATTGGCGACATCGATCGCCGAAACGAGCCTCACAGTCGAGGGCATATGCACCGTTATTGACAGCGGACTGATGCGGGTGTCGCGTTACTCGCCCCGTACCGGTCTGAGCCGTCTAGAGACAGTCAGAGTTTCCCGGGCGGCTGCCGATCAGCGGCGCGGCCGGGCCGGGCGGCTGGGACCAGGCGTCTGTTTCCGTCTCTGGACTGAGCAGGACGACAGGCACTTAGAACCTGCGACTATGCCGGAAGTGCTGGTTGCCGACTTAGCGTCCCTTGTTCTGGAACTGGCTGCCTGGGGTGTGACAGACGTCGGCCAGCTCCCCTGGCTGGATCAACCGCCGGCAGCAACTGTTCTTCAAGCGCGTCAATTGTTGGTCAAACTGGGAGCCGCGGGGGCAGACGGTACGATTACAGCTCATGGGCAGCAGATGGTCAGAACCGGTCTGTCGCCGCGTTTAAGTCATATGGTGCTTAAAGCCCGCGGTATCGGTCTGGGCCGGCTGGCATGTCAGCTTGCTGCTATCCTTAGTGAACGTGATTTCGTTAGCGGGCGGGATATTGATTTGCGTCTGCGTGTCGAGGCAATTCGTATGCTGCAAAACGGTGACAGCCGCAACGAGCTCCTGTTGTCTCAGGGAGTGGATATCGTTGCCTGCCGGCGGATATACGCCGAGAGTGTCCGTCTTGTGCAGCAATTCGGTATTGCCGCAAGCAGTCAGGATGATATTGAAAGCACGGGATTAGTACTGGCATTGGCCTATCCTGACAGAATCGGGCAATTGCGGGGTGAAGGGCGCTTTTTATTAGAGAACGGTCGTGGCGCTTATATTGCCGACTCTGCGGGTCAGGCAATGAGCCACAGTCCGTACATTGTTGTTGCCGAGCTTGCTGGGCAAGGCAGTGAGAGCCGGATTTTTCTTGCAGCGCCTGTCGCTATCGAACAACTAAAACCGTTGCTGATAGAGCAGCTAAAAAGTGAGGCCAGCGTTGTCTGGGACGCAGCTGCCCAGGCAGTCCGGGCAAAGATTTGCGAGCGACTGGGTGCACTGGTTATCAAAGAAAGCCCGGATGCAGCGCCTGATCTAGTGGCTGTTGCTGCTGCTTTGCTTGGGGCGATTGCCAAAACGGGATTGTCAATGTTGCCTTGGTCACGGGCAGCCCGGCAGTTGCACCAGCGTCTGCTGTTTATTAGTCATTGGGAGCAAGGATGGCCTGATGTGACCGAGGCGGCATTACTGGCTTCCTTAGACAGTTGGCTTGGCCCGTATATCTATGGTCTAACAAACCGGGAGCAGCTGGCGCAGCTTAATCTCGTCGCTATTATTGAAAGCCTGCTCTCCTGGGAGCAACGTCAGCAACTCGATCATTATGCGCCTATTCATATCGTTGTGCCTAGTGGCCGGGCGATTGCCATCGATTATGGCCGGCCTGAACAGCCGGCGCTATTTGTAAAATTGCAGGAAATGTTCGGACTCCAGCAAACTCCCTGTGTGGCTCACGGGAAAGTACACTTAACGCTGCACCTGTTATCACCTGCACAACGGCCGGTGCAAGTGACACAGGATTTAGCTAATTTCTGGAATACAACCTACTTTGAAGTAAAAAAAGACTTGATGGGACGTTACCCCAAACATTACTGGCCGGACAACCCCTTGAAAGCTGCAGCGACAAATCGTGTCCGTCCTAAAAAAATATAGTGGGGACAGCCTAGAGAAAACCTAGCAGGGCAATCGCTTACGGAAAACTAACACATTAAAACCCGCCCTTCGCGAGGGAGGTGGCAGCCAGAGACTGACGGAGGGCCTAATTTCGTAAGCAATTGCCCTGAAAAAGCCAGAGCTGACGCTTGACAGAGTAAAGGTGGTATGATAGAATAAACTCTGTCGTTAGCCGATAGTAATATGGTGGCTATGGTGAAGTGGTTAACACGGCGGATTGTGGCTCCGTTATTCGAGGGTTCGAGTCCCTCTAGTCACCCCAGCTTTACTTAAATATGTAGGGGCGTCGCCAAGTCGGTAAGGCAACGGACTTTGACTCCGTCATGCGTTGGTTCGAGTCCAGCCGCCCCTGCCAAATAGTCGTCAGTCACTAGTTTGCAGAATGTTGCTTCATACCTATCGCCTAACGACCGATCACTGTATTTGACCTACTAGCTCAGTCGGTAGAGCACCTGACTTTTAATCAGGGTGTCCCGCGTTCGAGTCGCGGGTGGGTCACCAGCAAACAAGGCTTCCCGGTTCGGGAAGCCTTGTTTATTTAATAATATCAAAAAGCAAGACCCTGGCGACGGTTGCAAACCGACATCCAGGGTCTTTTTTGAATATCAAATTGGTTAAAGCTATACTAGCTTTTGATCTCTACGATACAGTTTTTTTACTGGCATCAGCCGGTTTAAAAAGTCTGTTTGTGATTCTTTGAATGCCGATAAACAATACGGGAACCAAGAATACGCCTAAAATGGTGGCGGTAAACATACCGCCGACTACGGCCGTTCCCATTGAGTTTCGCGCAGCCGCACCGGCGCCGGCGGCTAGTGCCAGCGGCAGACAACCGAAGATAAAGCACAGCGAAGTCATAATAATGGGACGCAGGCGAATTTTGGACGCCTCGATAACTGCTTTAATGATATCCATGCCGGCATCTGTTCGTACCTTAGCATATTCTACGATTAGAATGGCATTTTTAGCAGCTAAGCCAATCGTCGTTATCAGAGCAATCTGCATATAAATATCATTTTCAAGACCACGAATGTATTGGAAGAAGAAACAACCTAACAACCCTGAAGGAACAGACAAGAGGACAACAAAAGGAACGCTCCAGCTCTCATATAAAGCCGCCAGGCATAAGAAGGCGAAGCAAATGGCCAGAGCAAATATTAAAGCTGTCGTTGAACCGGATTCTTTTTCTTCCAGACTTTGCCCTGTCCACTCAAACGTATACCCTTGCGGTAAAACCTCGCCAGCTACTTCTTCCATAGCAGCCATCGCTTGACCGGAGCTGTAAGCGGTCGACTGACTGCCACTAATTGTAAAGGATCTGTAAGCATTGAACCGATTGAGATTTATAGGTCCGTTAATTTGAACCGGCTTGATTAATGTGTCGACTGGAATCATTTCGCCGTTGTTGTTTCGGACGAACAGAAAGCGGATATCATCTACATCAGCGCGGAAAGGAGCTTCGGCTTGCAGCATGACCTTATACGTTTTGCCGAAACGGGTAAAGTCATTAACTGGATAACCGCCGAGAAAAGCCTGGAGAGTAACAAACACGTCGCTGAGCGGAACACCGAGCTTCTGGACTTTTTCCCGATCAACATCAAAGCGATAGCCGGGAGTATTTGCCTGCAAGTTGGAAGAGATCCGCATAAACTCCGGACGTTTTCTAGCAGCATCGATAAGATTATTAGAAACCTCAGCCAACTCTTCCACGGAGCCGCCTGATCTGTCTTGAACGACAAACTCAAATCCGCCGACAGATCCCAGGCCGGGAAGTGCGGGCATATTGAAAAAGATTGATGTGGCTTCCGGCCTCGGCATTGTGATGCCGAATGCCCTGCCAATTAGATCTTGAACGCTTGCCGTTCTTTCCTTCCAATCGACAAGAGGGACAAACATTGTAGCCGCATTAGGCTTTTGCGATCCGGTAATGATGTCAAAGCCGCTGATTACTCCTGTCATCTTTATACTTGGGTGGTCAACCATAACGTCGTTGATTTTTAGGGCGACCGCTCTTGTTCTCTCAAGATTGGTGGCTTCAGGCAAGGTGATTGATCCGGCAAAAAAACCTTGGTCTTCTTCAGGAACAAAAGCTGTGGGCAAGTATTTGGCAATGCCGCCAATCATTATAACCAAGACGACGAGCAAAACCATTACGAGTCGGACTCTTTTTGTTACCTTGCCAAGTCCGAGACCATAACTTTGAACCGTTCGTTCAAACCAGTTGTTGAAAGCGTCAAAAAATCTGCCGGTCAACCCTTTGTGAGCGTTTGGATCATGAGGCTTTAGCATAAGGGTGCAGAGAGCAGGGGTTAGAGAAAGTGCTACAATCGCCGACAGCGCCATCGAAATGGCAATCGTCAAGGCAAATTGCCTGTAAAGGATGCCTGTTGTTCCGCCCATAAACGCTACCGGGATAAAGACTGAGGCCAAAACGAAGGCAATAGCAATTACCGGGCCAGAAACCTGATCCATCGCTGCAATCGTAGCTTCTTTAGGGCTAAGGCCTTTATCGCGCATATTATATTCAACAGCTTCGATAACAACGATCGCATCATCGACAACAAGGCCGATAGCCAACACCATGGCAAATAAAGTCAGGGTGTTAATCGAAAAATCGAGCGCTACAAAGGCTGCAAACGTTCCAACTAGCGAAACAGGGATGGCCAGCATCGGAATAAAGGTCGCCCTGGCGCTCTGGAGAAACAAAAACACAACAACAAGCACCAGGAGAAGCGCTTCAAAAAAGGTATGAACTACTTCGGTTAATGACGCTCTGATGTTTTCTGTACTATCGTAGATATAGAGTAGTTCAACGTCGTCAGGCAGGTTTTTTGCCGCTTCATCAAGCACCTGGCGTACGCCGGCCACAGTATCAAGTGCATTGGCATCAGGAGTTAAATTAACGGCAAAACCGGCAGACTCTGCACGGTTCATATCTGCGTGAAAGCTAAACGTTCTAGATTCTAATTCTACTGTAGCGATGTCTTTAACCTTTATCGACGAGCCGTCGCTTAACGAGCGGACAATTATATTCTCAAACTCTTCTTGCTGGATTAAACGTCCTTGAACTTGAACCGTGTATTCAAATTCCTGGCCTGTCGGCACCGGGCTTTTTCCGATGCCGCCGGCTGGCGCCTGAATATTTTGGCTTTCAATGGCCGTACTGATATCGGCGGCAGTGACGCCAAGCTGAGCCATTTTATCAGGTTTAAGCCAAATTCGCATGGCAAAATCTGAACCGTACTCTGCAATATCACCGACACCTTTAACTCGTTTAACGTCTTCGATAAAGTAAACGCTGCCGTAGTTCTTTAGGAATGTCGCGTCATAGGTGCCCTTTGGCGATGATAGAGCAAACATTAAGGCCATATCAGGCGAGACCTTTTTGGTGGTAACGCCATTATTTAATACGTCCTGGGGCAAAGTGGCATTGGCCTGGGCTACTTTGTTTTGAACCCTGACTGTTGCCATATCCGGGTCAACGCCATGTTTAAAACGAACATTTAAGCTGTAGCGACCGGAGTCGGAGCTTGTAGAAGACATGTAGACCATGTCCTCTACCCCGTTGACTTCTTTCTCAATTACTTGCGCAACAGTTTCCTCAACTACTTTAGCGTTAGCGCCGGTATAAGTGGCGCTGACACTAACCTGCGGCGGCGAAATTTGCGGGTATTGGGCAATGGGAAGGTTGAAACCGGCTATAATCCCGCCAATAGTAATAAAGAGCGATAATACTATGGCAAATACAGGGCGTTCTATGAAAAATCTAGCCATTTAGCAACCCCCTACTTTGCAGCCGGAGCAGTTATTTCATCCGGCTGCATCATAGTGACCTGCACTGGGGAGCCTTGCTTTATTTTAGTAAGGCCTTCCACAACGACCCGGTCAGAAGCGTTAAGTCCTTCTTCTACGATTTGGAAGCCGCCAGATTTTGTCCCAAGTTTAACAGCACGGACTTCGGCTTTTTCCCCCTCGCCTACGACTGTAATAAAGCTCTTGCCAAGAATCTCTTGAATGGCCCTTTGGGGTACTAGCAGCGCCCCTGTTTTAATTTGACCGACAACGACAACCCTGGCAAACATTCCAGGCACAAGCATATTTTGCGGGTTAGGAAATTCTGCTTTTACAGTAAGAGTGCCGGTAGTGCCGGACAAGCCTTTATCTACCTGGACTACTTGACCTTGGAAGGGGTAAGTGGAACCATCACTCAGTGTAAGATTAAGCGGCAGGGAATAGCCTGATGCATTGGTAGCGTTTGATCCCATCTGGCTAACATATTGCAGATAATTAGTTTCGCTCATGCTGAATTTGACATGGACGGGATCAAGCGAGGAAATGTTGGCCAAAACTGTTGTCCCTGCTTGGGCATAGTTGCCGATGCTTAAGTCTTTAATATCAATTCGGCCGTTGATTGGCGAAACAACAGTAGTATCAGCAATGTCGTCCTGCGCTTTGCGTACTAGTGCCTCATTGGCCTGGACGGCAGCTATGTTTTGCTTTTCTTTAGTTAAGATTTGGTCAAGCTGTTGGCGCGAAATAGCCTCTTGGGCTATCAGCATCTTGTAGCGTTCAACGTCAAGGCGAGTGTCGCTCAAGGCAGCAATGGCATTGGCTAAATTGGCCTGTGCGTTTAACAGGTTAGTTTGATATGCGCGGGTATCAATTTTAAATAGTGGCTGGCCTTGGTGTACTGTAGCGCCGCCATCGACCATTTTGGCCACTAGCTGACCCGATACTTGAGCTTTTAGCTCAATTTCCTGTTTGGCAATAACTTCACCGACAAACTCTTGAATGACTGGTGTATCTTTAGTGATGACCTGCATCGCTTTTACAGGGGTGGCTTGAGGTGTTTGGGCTGTCTGTTTGCTGCCACAACCTGTTGCAAAGAGAGCAAAGGATGCTATAGTCATTGTTACTAATAGCAACTTTGAAACTGATGGTGTTTTCTTAGTAGACAAACAAAATCCTCCTTCTGACTGTAACTTCAAAACTGATTCAAAATGAATCGTATAATTTTTGTTAACGAATAGCTGAAGAACACCTCCTGCTTAAGACTAATCGGTTTTTTGCTCACTGCTTGCTATGTAATGTTGGTGATTTTCCTGGGAAACAACTCCGAATAACAATATATCAGTCATTCGATCAAGCATTTCATGAATTGTTATTTTGTGTTGCAGCAGGTAACTATGATTGGCAAATTCATGGAAGGCTCCTTTAAACATTACGCGTAGCGCCGGAAAAAACACTTTGCGGAAACAACCGATTTTCTCTCCTTCGCATATTAAGTTCTCCATTATTTGCCACATTTCCTCCATGTCTCTTTCAGCTTTTTTCCACAGCTCCGGCATATACTTCTTAATGTCAATGGCTGCTCTGTCGGTTGACTCCGCGCATATAGATGATCTTATCGTCAGAATCTGCCTAAATTTTTCTTGAATGGACAATTGGTCATTATTTACGATAGCTTCCCGTTCTGCTTTGATTTCAGCAAGCACCATTTTTAAAATAAAACCGATGAGTTCTTCTTTTGAAGCGAAATTCTCATATAACGTGCGCTTGCTGATACCCAGGTGTCGCGCGAGATCATTCATGGTGAACTTTATGCCATACTCATTCATTTCTTTCATAGCTTGACATATAATTCTGTTTCGCAATCATCAATCTCCCCACAAGTCAGAATAATATCATTTACAACTTTACTGGTATTAACCTAAAAAGAGACAAACGCTTCAGATGGTGTTACCCCATCTGAAATTTAGTTGACCTTATCCAGGGACTTAGCCGCAATCCCGTTTGTAGAAGCGGGATTCTTAGGTTAAATTCAAACAGTAAACTTGGAAAACTGTTACAGTATCAATATTACCACTTGTTTTTATTGGAAGTCAATGACTTTCTAAGCTCTACATTCATATAATATAAAGAGAAGCGAACGCTTCAGACGTTTTTTACCCCATATGAAGTTTAGTCGACCTTATCCGAATGACTTAGGCGCTCATAACTATCGCTTGCAGAAGAGGGAGTTATGAGCGCCTAAGTCATTCGGATTAAAAGTAAAAGAGTAATCTTGACATAGTACATTTACTGTGATATTATATCATTTGTGACACGATGTGAATAACTAGCGGGAGTGGCGGAATGGCAGACGCACCAGACTTAGGATCTGGCGCCGCAAGGTGTAGGAGTTCAAGTCTCCTCTCCCGCACCAATTCAATAATGACAGGCTTCTAGGATTTTGTCCAGGAAGCCTTTTTGGTGTAAGATAAAGAATCATATGATTGCCGTATAGGTGGATTGGACACCTGCCCGAGTTTAGGTACAATCATAAGTCATGGCAACTTTCCCTTATAAGGGTATTATATATGATGGCGGCAAGGAAATGCGGCGTATACTCGCTCTTTTCTGGCAGATATTGCTTGCGGATTGTGGCGGTTGTGATATATAATTTTTGTGACAGGTCGCCTTAGGTAAGCGGTTCGCCCGTACTCTATATTTATTTTGATATAGAGGGGGTGGTTGTTATGAGCGTGTACGAAGCGTTGATGATTGCAATTTCATTTGCTGCGTTAGTACTAACGTTGAATAACAAAAAGTAACCGCTCCTGACCAAAGGAAACGCGGTTACTTTTTGTAATCAATTCTTTGGGCTAACCAGTTGGTTAGGCGATCTGTTGGGTCGACATGTTAGCGCATGTCGACTCTTTATTTATATTATACGTGTTGGGTGTGAATTATTCAAGATTTTTTGGCGGTTTTTGGTAGAGTTTTAAGGATATTTCCAACGAGGAAATACAGGCTTTAGTCAAGGCGTTGGAAAAATCGGAGAAGTACAAGCAGGGCAGAAAGCGCATATATAACTTGGGGACATTTGTCCACAAGTCGGCACGGACCTTCGGGCCAATTTGGGCCGAAGTGAAAAGAGGACTGCCGCTCCCGCAATCCTCTTTCCGTGTGGATTTTATTCGTCGTTTCAGACAAGCTTCTAGGCGGCGTGGCATGTCTGTAGACGTGCAAAGTTACGCTGGATTTTAAGCTGCGTTGTGGTAAAATTATTAGGATGTAACAAGCCTGTCTTTGGATAAAAAAGTTAGTTAATATTTAATGTTGCATACTTTGTTCTTTGTCGTAGGCGACGAATTTTTCGGAGGTTCAAATGATTGCGTTTAAGGAATGTAATTTGAATGACATTATTCCCCTAAGCATATTTCTTGCAAAACTTACAAAGATACGTTTGCACATCTGAATACAGACGAAAATATGAGCGCATATCTCAAAAATGCTTTTAATCCTGGTAAGTTGCGGAATGAATTGCAAGATAGCAATTCAACTTTTTACTTTCTTTATTATGATGGTATGCAAGATTGTCTTTTCAAGTAGAGGTTGATTTTATGCTATCCTCAGCCTCAAGTTGACGACATTTTATATGCAATCCCAATCTAAGTGGGTATAATAAATATAAGACTCAAAACTCGGAGGTGGAATCCATGACGCTAGCTGAAAAGCTTTTGCCGGAATTTCAAGCCCTGCTGGATGGAAAAACAGCAAGTGATTGAAGATGGGGTCTTTACCTATTTGAAGTTTTAGTCGATCTTATCCAGGGACTTAGCCGCTCTAAACCCTCCCGCTTGCAGAGAGGGAGTTAAGACGCGGTTTATTCATCGGATAAATGTAAGCGCCAAAGAAGTATCAACTAGGCAATAGACTATTATAATCTTCACAAAAAAAGGGAAAGGATATTTATTATGCAGCTATCTTTTAGTGCAATATTTAAATTTATTCTATCTTTGCTCATGTTGGGTTTGCTTGTGTTTGGTGGCGGAAGCATTCTTCACTCTTTTTTTCCTGAAATTAGCGAGACTTATTTTTCTGTTTTCCTTTTTTTTGCACTTGCCGGAGTGCAATATGTCCGCAATCCAGTAACCTTTAGGAATCCCAAGGCAAAACGCAAGTATTATACAGAAACTACTCGGAAAGAAGCACTCGTTATTTATATTATTATGATGACAATGATCGGCTACTTATGTTTTACACACAGTTAATACTCGGCTTAGTCATCGGATAAAATCAAGAATTATACAACATTTAAACAGAACAGTCGTCAAAATGATCCTAAAATATAAAGAAAGGGGCTGTCACATTAAGGTGAAATTCCACCACATATTGTGATTGTTCTTAAACAAGAATCAAAATATATGGCAGAAAAAACTCTTAGTGCGACAGCCCTTTTCGTACGTATTTCTGTAGCTCGTTTAGAACGTTATTTGCTTAGGCGGCTGACCGGAAAAATCAGCGAGTATAGCCGTTCCATGATCAAGATAAAATATTTCGAAAGCCGGGTTATCTGGTGTTTGGTAAAGCGATTTGACCAAACCGTTGACCTCTAAGATTTTGGCCTTGATGGCTAAGTCATTGCTGAACTTCGCTTGACCACTCAGGCGAATCCAGGCAAATTCAGGAGAAGCGCTGGAAAACTCAATTGCTGGATTGACTTTTAATTGCTGATATACATCCTTGGCATTACTCGTGCAGAAAAATAATCTACCTCCTTCTGACAGCATAAATTGAAATGGTCGCACTTTTGGCTTTCCATTATCGATTGTTGCTAAGAAACCATTGATGTTTTTTTGTAAAAATTTAGTTACTGTTTGCATAATACATACCCCCACACTATTTAATCTAATTTATGTGAATAGTGTGTTGCCACACTATTTCAACCGATCTATCCATAATTAATTAGACATCTAACTATATAAAGAGCGCTGAACGCTTCAGGTGGGGTTTTTACCCCATCTGAAGTTTAGTCGGACTTATTCGAATGACTTAGCCGCTCTTAATTCCCGCTTGCAGACGAGGGAGTTAAGACGCGGTTTAGTCAGCGGATAAATATAAAATTGTATTGAAGTTATTCCAATCTCTGGTTTAGTTTAGCTAATGCCGTCTCTAGGTATTGAGCCTCTTCGTCGGATAAGTCCTGATATACGACAGCATTTAGTCTGGAGGAAATGTCGGAAAAGCTAGGCTTCAATTCAAATCCTTTCGTTGTGAGCCGGATAAATGTGACGCGATTATCTTCGAGACTTCTTTCTTTTGTGACATAACCAAGATCGACGAGCTTATTGACAAGTACTGTTACGGTGGGTTTAGTCCGATCGATTTTCTTGGCGAGATCCTGCATGGTATACTCTCTGCCTGTAAACAGATGAGCTAAAATATCGCCATGTGAAGGAACGATACCGTCAATTCCATGAGCTTCAAGCTCACGGACTATAAGATTATGCGCTTTTTTTGCAATGCTGTTTATAACAGCAATCATATTTCCTTGTTTCATAATTTCATTATAGTTAGACATCTAATTAATGTCAAGAGGATATTGATACAATAGGATACGATACACCGCGAGTTGTATTGATTAAAATTAAATTTGTACTATAATGTAATGAGAATCATCTCTGTTTGCAATACAATATAAAGAGAGACGAACGTTCAGGTGGTTTTTTTACCCCATCTGACGTTTAGTCGCCCTTATTCGAATGACTTAGCCGATCTTCATTCCCGCTAGCGGAAGAGGGAGTTAAGACGCGGTTTAGTCATTGGGCAAATATAGATTATCTTATGCTTAGCAATAGAATGCTGGCTTTGCATTTTCTCGAAGTAAAGGAGTGGAGTGTGATGGTACAGGATAGGCATACTGCTGACAAGGAGATTTTAGATAGCGCTATGGTGCTGCCGTCGATGGACGATCAGCGGCGGCAGGAGGCTTGTTATTATATAATGACAGATCTCCTGGATCACGTGGTGTGGCAGTTTGATATAGCGACAATGACGATAACAGATGTCAGCCCATCTGTAAAACGATTGCGGGGATATGAGCCGGCAGACCTTGTTGGTGTACGGATAAATGAGGTGTTTATTCCGGCTTCGTGCTGCCTGATAATGGAGAAGCTGTCAAGCTGGCTTGATTTTGCATCTGCTGTCCCCGTGGAAGAGTCTAAGTTTGTGGGAACGGTAGAGCAACTGAACAAGGATGGTTCAACGGTATGGGCACAAATGGCTATTAGTTTGTTTTGCCGCCAAGATGGCGGGGTGGAAGCGATTGGTATTAGTCGTGATTTAGGTCAACAAGAAAATCGGACCACTGTTTGCCAGCAGTTGGCGGAGAATTCTCGGTTATGGCAGATGATTTGGAATGCAATGCCTTGTTTGTTAGCTTGTACTGACCGAAACGGTAAATTTCTGCATGTAAATGAACAGTATGCCAACTACTACAGTCTTGATCGGAACCGAATACCTGGGCGTCATTTCAGTGAGGTGCTGTCGCCAGAAATTTACGAAAAGCACGCACTGTTATTTGCTGACTGCTTGCAGGGTAAGACGGTAGAGTTTTTAGATAAAGGCAGAGCAGCGGGGGCAGTTTACGACCACTATTGTTGTGGTGTGTATACGCCTGTTCTATCTTCGGATGGCGAGGTTGAAATGATCGTTGGCGCGATTATGGATATTACTGAGCAGCAAAATTTGCAGTTGCAGTTGAGCCAGGCCGAGATAGTCGGGCAAACAGGATGGTGGCGAATGCATTTGCGGACACGGCGGCTTTTCTGCTCAGATGGATTGCTGGTGCTTTTAGGAAGCTGCCGGGATGAAGTTGCCGGCGATGCGTATAACTGCATGTATTCGCGGCTGCAGCAGCATGATAGAGAGAACCTTGATCGATGGCTGGATCCAGAGTGGCTGGCTCTAAGGCAATCTTTAGTGGCTGAGCTGATGTTGACGCTGCCCGATGGAACCCGACGATTAGTGCGGACGGTAGGGCAGGTACTGAAAGATAATGCCGGAAAACCGCTGGAGCTTTTAGGGACAATGGTTGATATTACCCAACAGAGGGCATTGGTAGATATTGAACGGGAGGCGGCATTTAGACTGCGGGAGTTTTCCCGGATGATGTCCGGACTGGGGCTCATCGTCGATATTGAAGGAACGGTTATCGAGGTGTTTGATGACAATCGCTTGCTGACCCGGACTGCTAAAGATGCAGAGCGTTGGCCGGGAATGAGTCTTACCGGCTTGCTGCCGCCGGAAGCAGCACGGCAATTGATATCGAGGATCTGCTATGCCGTTGATAAGAATATGCTGCAATTTGGCGAGTATATTCTGGATATAGCGCGGGGCAGGAGGATTTTTGATGTGCGAATTGCGCCGTTGAATTATCTGCGAGCAGGCAAGGCAACGGTGGCGTGCTATTTTACCGATACTACCGATCAGAACGATACAAAAAAGCTGCTGCAATTGACATATGAGAAGCGGCGGCAGCGTGATCTGCTAAATAATTTGTTCGAAGGTAAGATTAAGCCATCGCAAGAGGTTTTGGATCAGGCCTGGCAGGTCAAACTGAACTTGGCGCAGGATTTTTCCTGCTATCTACTAGTGCTGGAACGGTTAGCGGGACAGGCGTTTCATGAATGGCAGGAGCGGCGTGAGGAACTGCAGCTAGTCGTAGATTCGTTGATTGCTGGCTTTAGCGCTGAGCCCGGAGTGATTGCGTGGGAAAGTAAAGACGGTATTGTACTCTTGTTACCGGCTGGAACTGACGAGCCGGTCAAACAGAGTCAGGAAGTGGAGCAGGCTGAGCGGTGGCAAGAGGTGATGCAGCAATATGCACCAGATGCACAATATCGCATCGGAATTGCCGAGTTTCATGCCGGGACATTTTGGCAGGCTTCAAAGGTGTACGCTCAAGCCTGCACGGCAGTTGAATTAGGAAGAAAATTAGCATTAGGGCACGTTGTGTATCATTATCTTGACATCGGTGTTTTGCAGTTTTTTCCGGCTATTGCGGATCGCGGCCATGTGACTGATTTTGTTTGCCGAACACTCGGCAAGTTAATGGAGTATGACCGTACCCAGGGAACAGAATTGATCGATACGTTGGAGACAATTTTACAAGTAGATAATCTTAAGGCGGTAGCTGAGCAGTTTTTTGTCCATCGCCAAACAATTCTGTTCCGCAAGCGACGGATCGAAATGGTGCTAGGAGTTTCGCTTGATGATTTTGAGACTAGATTGGCCTTAGGGATGGCACTTAAATTCAGAAAAGTCTTTGGCGAGATTGAAGAGGGAATATGAGTGAAATTGTTTCAGCAAAGCTGAAACAAGGGTGGTAGGCGGGGAGTCTACTCCGCCTGAACCGAAGCCGCCTATAGAGGTGGGAGGGGAGTCTTGCGTCAATAGTTAAGATAGCTGTTGTTCGTATGATTTAAATTGCGCTTCTACTTCCAGCAATGTATTAATAATGTCAGGATCGAAGTGATTACCTGCCCCTTGTTTGAGTATATTAATCGCCTGTTCATGGGAATAAGCCTTTTTATAACACCTCTCACTGACTAACGCATCATAAACGTCGACAATAGCTACAACTCTAGCCGATAAAGGAATAGCTGTTCCTGCTAACCCATCCGGGATAGCCTTGACCGTCCCAGCGTTCATGATGGTGACGGCAGATATCATAACAATGGTTGAGATAGGCGTCCTCGTTGCTTAGCCTTAAAGATTTAATAATTTTGCCGCCGATTACGGAATGGGTTTTAATTATTTCAAATTCTTCCGGCGTAAGGCGACCGGGTTTTAGCAGAATGTTGTCAGGGATACCTATTTTGCCAATATTATGAAGCGGAACGGCTTTGATTAATATTATAATTAGCATCGACAAGTTCCTGATAGTATTTTTGTGTTTTCAGCAGTTGCATAATTAGTATTTTCGTTAATTCCCGCGTGCGCTTAACATGCTCAACAGACTCTAAACTCCGGTATTCAACTAAGTTTGCCATCGTTTCGAGAAAGCTTTCTTTGGTGACAGTAAGCTCATTTGCTTTAATTTCGACTAGATCCTCTAGTCTTTCCCGATAAAGATTTAGCTCAATATGAGTCGCTGCCCTAAGCTTGACGACTTCCGGGTTGAACGGTTTGGTAATATAATCTACGGCTCCGGCATTTAAGCCTTTTACTTCATTGATTTCTTCATTAGCGGCGGTAATAAAGATGACAGGGATTTTATTTAGCGTTATATCAGACTTCATTAGTGTTAGTACTTCAAAGCCGTCCATATCAGGCATCATGATATCCAAGAGTACTAAATGAGGCTTTTTGGCGGCATTAAACATTTTAGTAATGGCTTCTAATCCATCAGACGCTTGTTCTATTTCATATGTATCTGCAAGTATTTCCCGCAGTATAATCTTATTTATTTCAATATCGTCGACAATTAGAATTTTGGCTTTGTCAGTAGTAGGATTGTTCATTGAATTCCCTCACTTTCCAGTAATCTGTTAATTGAAATCATCGTCGCATCGATTGCTTTTGCTAGCGAGGATACAAGATCGCCAGCGTCGGTCATGTTTTTTGCTCGTTTTTCGATCGTTGCGGCGATGTCGCTTAGATAAGTGAGGCCTAAGTTTGCTGAGACGCCTTTCAGGGTATGTGCCGTATGGGACATCTGAGCAAAATTACCTTCCTGCACGGCGGTAATTAGCTCGGCAGCCGTTTTAGAGCCGGTAAAATTTTTAAGCAGCATAAAGTAAAGATTTTTATTATTCATCAACCGGCCTAAGCCTGTTTTAACGTCGATGAACGGGAGAAACTCAGGATAGTCGGACGCTGCTTCGGATGGCGGGCGATTAGCAAAATCTATGGAGTTGTAAGCAGCAGGCATACTATCCTGTCTTATCGCCGTATTAGTACAGCTATTATCCTTTTTCGCAATATTATCTGTGTGTAGATATTTGTTTAGCTTTGTAATCAATTCATCGGTATCAATCGGTTTTCCTATATGATCATTCATACCTACTTTTTTACACATTTCGATGTCTTCTTTAAAAACGTTGGCCGTCATGGCGATAATAGGAACATCTTTGGCTCTGGCGTGATCGAGTGAGCGGATTTTCCGGGTAGCTTGATAGCCGTCCATTTTCGGCATGTGAATATCCATTAGCAGCAAATCGTATTTATCCGGGGTATCGGTAAACATAGTCAGTGCTTCCACGCCATTTTCGGCAAAATCGATGGCAACACCAGTGTTTTCCAATAATGAACAGAAATATTGATTAACATTTTTTCGAAATTGAATTCTTGGTTACATAAATCAAATTTATTTGCTTCGATTTTAGACATATCAAGTATATCGTTAATAACGCCTAATAAATGGTTTGAAGCATTAACAATTTTTTCGAGGCAATATTCTATTTTATTAATGTCTTTAGATGATCTCGCGATATTAGTCATGCCAATAATTGCGTTCATTGGCGTCCGAATTTCATGACTCATACGGGAGAGAAATTCACTTTTGGCCTGACTGGCGCTTTCGGCGGTGAGAATAGCCTCTTTTAATGATATTTCGGCTAACTTTATGTCAGTTATGTCTATAAAATGCCGCAAACAAACTTTGTTTCCATCAATCCACTCGATAATGCAGTTGGTGACCTTGTAATATTTTCCTGTAACACTGTTCAATTGTTCCCATGTAGTAACTTTGTCAGGAGTTTTTAGCAACTCGTGGCTAGGACAGAAGTCACAGCGCTGTTCTAAGTCTGTTTGAAATACTTGCCAGCATTTTTTGCCAATAACGTCACCCTCTAAGCGGAAAGGAGTCCTTTATTTGATCATTAACAAATAATAATTTATCGGTCTGTGGATCAGACACGTAGATACAAGTATCCATGCCGCTGAGAATTCTTTGTAAAACAGTCAAAGCTACTTCGAGCTGCTTCGTTTCCTCCACTAGTGGGGCGCTGATGATCTTTGCAATTACAACCTCGAACCTTGCGGCTACAAGGCCAGCTAAGATGAGCAGCAGCGCTGTAGCTACAACCGCTGTTTTCGCTCTGCTTTTATTCATCTTTATCATCTGTCTGCCTGTATCTTCTTTGATCTGTGACAGGCTGTCGATAGCTGTGGAAAAATTGGCCGATAGTTTAGGGCCATCTTCCATTAGTATTGTCTGCGCATTTTGCTTATTGCCGGCTTTGCATTGTTCTACAATCTGATCTCGGTAATCGTTGAAGCTCTCCAAAGTATTAGAAAAATAGGCAAACTCTTTTTTTCAGACGTAGTGCGTAGACTTTGGGAAAAAATGTGTAGTGAGTAATCAATTTTTTTGCTATTTTCCTCCATCCTGTGAATGTAAAATAAAATTTTTTCCGGATCGCTTTCAATAATCAGATCCCGTATATAAGCCCGGTTTTGTTCAAAACAGCCGTTTATTACCCGCAACTCCAGCAGCGGTAGAGTTTGGTACTGGTAGAGTTCATTGTCTATATCCTGTAAACGCATGATGTTGAATATCCCGAGAATTCCTAGCAGCAACGACACGAGTGCTACTAATACAAAACTCAGCCATAGTTTTGAATGTACCTTTAAATTACTTAATCCTGATTGCATCATTGTTTCTCCTTAACACAATTTCCGCATACAAAAGATGTAACTTCTTCCATATAATGATAAACTAAACCCATCAAGAAAATCAACTTCCAAAAGAAATTTAAAGTTTGTGGAGACTATAAAAAAAGACTTACGTAAAGAGATTTCTCTACGTAAGTCTTTTTTCACTGGACGATTAGTTGTTGTCTGTCATCTTTGTACGATCATCAGTTATCTCTGGTGCAGTGACGGTGTCACCCTGTTTCAGTGCGGCTGGCTGCTGCCATTGGGTAAGCTCCAGTTCTAATTGTTTGATGCGTGATTGGGCCTTATATAATTGAAACCGCAGCTTAACTTGTGAATAGATTTGTAAAAACAGTGCCGTACAGAAACCAAGTGACGCGGCTGCTAAGATGACGAGTACCAGCGATGTTTCAATATTCCATTTCAACAGATTAACGTGTACAGTCATCGTGTTCTGAACGGCGAACAGTGCGATCAGAAAGGCAAAAGCTACGGCAAAAAGCAATGCTACATATGTCATTTCAATCCTCCTAGTATATTATGATTAGGCTAATTAATATGTTTTTCTCCAGTAAAACAAAGAAGAGAGGAAAAGTCAATTAGAATAATGGTATAATTAGAGAAATTATAAATTATACTTCGAGATGGATGAGCTTGCTGAAAAACGAGAAAATGTGTCATCTAATACAATTATGACAGTGTGCTTTTATACTTAAAGTACAATTGAAAATCAATACTAACTTATGGTAAACTGTAAGAAGTAATCCAATATATTTCCTGGAAATAGATGCTTTAGCGGCGGGACGATCTTGTTTTTCTGTAAAGCGGTTGTTCCGTAGATTACATGGATCTTGCCGTAATAAAATCTAAGTCCATAATATGATTATACTGGAGGGCGAAGAAATGTCAATTTTCGATTTTATTGAAAAACGTAAGAGGAATCGGGAAAAGAAAGCACGTGAGCAGGCCGTTAAAAATACGGCGATCGGCGCTGCTGTCGGGCTGACCGTTGGGGCGGCTGCCGGTATTCTATTAGCACCTAAGTCTGGCAAGGAATCGCGTGAAGACATTTCAAAAGCTGTCAAAGAATTACCCGACAAGGCTAAAGAATTTATTGAGAAGGCTCAAGATCGAATTGAGGAATTTAAGGGCAAACGGAATGGAAATAAGAATGAGGTTTGCACAACAACTGAGGCAACAGCAGCTGTGGAAGATACCCAGTCATAAAGCGAGAATATAAATGAATGACAATGAGCGGTCGGGCAACTATGCTCGACCGCTCATTGTCAATAGCTGTGAAAGAGGGGATCGTTTTGTATATTTCACTGCAAGATTTAGGATTATTTATTTTATTCATCATCATTGTGGTCGTCTGCGTCTACTTAATTTGGGTCTTACATCGAATGCTGGGCGTATTGCTTTGTATCCGGAACATTCTCAATGATCACAATAATGATATTTGTGAAATACTGGTTGAATTGCCCAAGAGCTTGAAAAATGTCAGTGAGCTGGCTGTAAGTTTAAAAAATGCGGTAGATCAAACAGGTAGTGCTGTTGAGGTATTGCAGAGTGATTTTACTGACACAGTGGAAGACGTGCGGGATGGTTTGGAAACATTCGCTGCCTATGCCAAAGTGATCGGCGAAGTTTTTCGAGCCGTATTTCTAAAATAAACTCGATGTCCGGATAGTGAACTTGTTTCAGCAAAGCTGAAACATCGGGGCTCAGGTGGAGACTCTGCTCCACCTGAACTGAAGCCGTCTGTAGAGGCGGGAGTTTTGACTCAATGTTTAAGATAAAAGAAATCTAAAGGCCATTGCATAGACAAGTGAGGACGTTCCTGTTTGACGTAATAATAAAATGCTGTCAAATAGAGTGATGTCCTCGTTTTGCATATGTTTTTTTAATGCGACATCCCCTTTATCCGATGGCTAAGTCATTCGGATAAGGTCGACTATGCTTCAATGGGGTAAAAACCCCATCTGAAGAGTTCGTCTCTCTTTATTTTTAGCGTTACCAGTTTATAAACGTAAATATGCGAATACCCCAATACTTGCTAGTGCTACTACCATTACCCCAAAGGCTCCTTCTATATTTCCCTGTTTTTTTTCATACAAGGCATAGCTGCAGGTATGGAATGCAGCGAGGACAATTACTACTACATAAGCCCAATCTGTCATTTGCTATCCGCCCTTTTAAACGGCGAGGTCTTGTGCAGAAGCCCTGTTCGCCTGATTTTGACTATTACGTCAAGATTGAATTTTGCAGTTGGGTAAACTTCATACCAGTTGAACTGGTCATAATCATCATAATTATCAAATAACGTTCGTGTATATAGGCCAAAGCCAACGACATCTGTCCCTAACTGCTGGGTACGTGTCAGTGTTTTCTCTAGCTGGTTTGTGATGATATTGGTTAATTGATGTTCGAGTAAATCGACGTATTCCAGTGATTCATAATTTATGCCGCTCGGAATGTTGATAATATCGGCACTCAGCAGCACTTTAACATCAAAGGTCACTATGCCGTCAACTATTGAGGGCTTAATGCTAGGTTTGCTGTGATGACGCAGGTTGACGTCTATTCTGGTTTTCGGGATTAAAGGGTCGTCCAGCGTGATATATCCATTACGAAATTCACCAGTCATAATAGAAACAGCCCGGGACTCTTCATTGGAAAGTATTCCGACCATTTTGTCGCCTGCAAATACGGCAGTGCCTAATATCTCGGCTGGATTGCCGCCTGAGCGCCCAGGGCCGCCGGCGTAATATGGCGCTGTCCTTGCTCCTGCCTCTCTCTCGCCTGCAGGCTTTGGCTCTAAATCAAGGGGATTAAGAGCTACATAGGAGGCATAGGGGGCGCCACCAGTCGTTTTTAATCGCATAAAAAAAGAGTAGAGATTGGACCGCAGAAAGTAACCTGTTTCGTCATTGGAAGCCATGCTCATTTCCAACCAGATCGAGGGGAGATTTTCCGTTTGCGGCTTGTTTTTTTCCATAAAATCCTTAGCTGTTCCTCGGGCAACGATAATAAAGACCGAGTCGCGAAATGCGTGATAGCGGAGCATCGAGCTCAAGATATCGCCAATTCCCTGTTTAGCGAATTCCTCCCCAACGACTATAACCTTAAGATGATTTAGGTTTGGCCTCTGGGCGGTTACCGCGTTAAGCCGGTTTTCGGCTTCAAGCCGGGAAGGAGAAACGAAGGAATTAATAAAATTGGTTTCTTGGCTCTGGCCGATCCTATTGCTTTGGCCTTTTCCGGTCGCAATCCGGTAGGTGATAACATACTGATTGTTAGGGGCTGTGTCGAAACCGATAGTCATTATATACGCATATTCGTCAATCTCGCGGGCCCCGTTGCAGCCTGCGACAAACAGGGACAGTAATAATAAAAGCGCGATCATCTTTAGCCGTTTGTCCATGGTTTTTTTCGCCTCCCTTTTACAATTGTTGCGCCAAACAGTAAGAGTGGAATACCATAGAGACCGGCGATATGTAATGTGGAGAATAGTTTCACGTCGAGCAGAATAACAGTGATGATTTCGCCCGGCAGCAAGGATGCTCCGACGACAAGCAAGCTGAGAGAGACAATGAAGGGGCGGTAGGTACTCAGGTTAAGCATTCTGGCTATCAAATAGCCTGCCATATAGAAATTGATGGCAATACTGATAACGCCGGCGATTACCCATACAACGATAAAGAGCGCATCTATCCGTTGAATATACCTGTTGATATAGATAGTGCGGGCCATCTCGTAAAAAGGAAGGTTTTTTTCAAGGGCTATTTTAGCTCCAAAGACGATTGTAAATGCGAATGTCGACAGCGCTTTCAATAATGAGCTGCCGCCTAAACCAAACAGCGCGGCCCATTTAATCGTGCGTAAGTTCTGAAAGGCAGGGCCTAGTACGAAGAGCAATATCACTCCATAGTTGATACTGGACCATGTAACCCCTGTTATGAGAGCCTGCCCGAATCCTCGCCCTTGCCATGGCCCTAACAGGTTAAGGTCATAGAAAGGAATGAGCCCGACTAACACAAGGAAAAGGCCGGCCGTTCCTAACGGTAAAAGAAAATAAGAGGTGCGGGCAATACACTCAATTCCAAAATAGCAAAGGATGACCGCGTTGAATACGTACCAGGCTATGGCAGTTTCAAGCGGCATAAACGGCAGCGCCGTTAAGAGGGTGTTTTCTGCAAACAGACGGAGAAGAATGGCGGCGTCGCTGAGAAACATCATGATAAGTACGAGTGATACTGCCCAGGCGCCCCATTTACCGATAAGCTCTCTTGTTACAGCGTACAAGTCGCCTTCCACCCGTCTAAAGACATAAAGCAGCAGCAGGATGGGCAGCAAGATGGCAAACGGCGACACTATCACAGCAAACCAGGCCAGTCCGGCGTTAGCTTCGATAACTTGCGCCGGGCGCGTGAGGAATATCCGGGGGAAAGTAGAGAGAAAGACTAAGGCCAGCCCTTCGCTGATGCCCATTTTACGAATATGATTGATTATGGCTCGTCATCTCCTTTCACAGCATTTGATAATGTCCAACGGCGGCTAATATGCGGCTGGCGGGTGCTGTCTTGCGTATTGAGAAAATCGGGTCTTTTTTCCTGGCGATAAGCAACCCCGCGTACAAGCACATCTAAGCCGGCCATCGATTTAGGTGCTATTGGCGACAGATAAGGTACGCCGAAAGACTTCATGTCGGTCAGAATCGCAATAAGCAAGAGGACACCTGACGATAATCCCAGAAGTCCAGCCGCTGTAGCCAAGATGAGCATGCCAAAGCGAATGAGTCTTATGGAAAAGGCAAAACGGTATTCCGGTATAGTAAAAGAAGCTAACCCGGTAATGGCAATGATGACAACGATGATAGGGCTGACGATGTTGGCGGCTACTGCCGCTTGTCCCAGGATAATGGCGCCAACGATGCCAATCGTAGTGCCGAGAATATTAGGAACCCTCAGACTAGCCTCGCGGATTAGTTCAAAAGATAATTCCATAATGAGCACTTCGATGTAAGCGGGAAACGGTACGTTTGTGCGGTCAGCCAAAACTGTCAGTATCAAATCGGTAGGGAGAGCTTCCTGGTGAAAGTAGCTTATCGCGATATAGAAGGCTGGAAGCATCGTTGAGAGTATTGCGCCAATAACTCGCAAGATCCGCATAAAAGTCCCTGCCGGTTCTTTCAGACTAAAGTCCTCGGCAGAATGTAACAGTGAAAACATGCTGACAGGCACCACCAGGGCGAAAGGGTTGCCCTCAAGCAGCAAGGCGACGCGTCCTTCGGCAAGATGGACAGATACCCGGTCAGGGCGCTCGGTCGATAGCGTTTGGGGAAAAGGCAGCGAGGGATGATTTACAATAAATTGTTCTAAAATGCCCACGTCATCAACCAGATCTGTTTTGATGCTTTCAACCCGGCGTTTGACTTCAGCTACGAGTGACGTATTGGCAATTGATTTTATATACATAATGGCGCAGTTTACCCTACTGCGCTCCCCGACTTTAATCATTTCGGTAACTAGGTCGCTTGCACGGAGTGTCGCCCGGATGAGCGCGGTATTAACCCGCAAGTCTTCGCTAAAGGCCATTTGCGACCCGCGAATCGTCTGCTCGATCGTCGGTTTGCCGACCGCCCGGTGCTCCCAGCCTCTACTGCCGATGATCAGCATTTCGTTAATTCCGTCAATCATCAATACACTGTCACCGCTATTGATGCCATTTTGCAGTTCGCTGAAGCTGCTGCCGCGGATAAGCTGGTTGGCGGGCAGGATCTCTCTCATAAGATGACTGACAAGTGCTTGACTCGTTTTGATGTCTTCAGGCGGGGACATCAGCAATAATGGCTGGAGTATTGATAGATTGATGAGCTTGCTATCGACCATGCCGTCCATAAACAACAATACGGCAGGAACAGGCTCGGTAAGCGGCAGGGTAATCTCTCTGACAACCAGATCTTTATTAAGCGGGAGCTGATAGATACGATTAACTATCAGCATGTTTTCAGCCAAGCTGGATCTTAATGACGATTCGCCGACAGTCTCACGGTCTTGGTTATCGTAGCTTAAGAGTATCGGGGCCAGTTCTTGCTGCTGTTTTTCCAGCCGTTCGAGCTCGGACTGCAGCATGCTGGTTGTTTTTTGATCAATATTGCTTGTCAGGGATGCTTGAGCTTTTTCCATCAAGGCTGCCAGCCGGCGGGCTTGACGCAGCATGGTATTAAACTCATAATAATGGTCCTTGAGCTCCTGCTGAACAATATCAGGTGAATTGTCAGGCTGTTTTGTATTGGCGTCAGGTTTTTCCCTGACCGTTTCTTCAAGGACAAAGGGCTTGATCTCTGGAGCCGGCTTAAAGATTAAGATATTCTTGATAAACTGATAGATCCTAACAAACGAATTATCCATCACCACACAGACCTCCCCCATAGTTGCTAACATTATTTTTCGCCGATTATCCAATTTTATACTGTTGAGGAAAAAATAAAATAATGCTGTTGTCGATTGAAGCGCGGCGTACTAGCTGTTAATCAATTTCAATGTTTTTTTGCAAAAAAATATTAATAAGCTCCTTTACTTGCTTTTGAGCAGAGAGATAATGATGTATAATATAATGATATAGAATGGAAAGATATCCTAAAAGGAGGATTTGCATGAGTACAGAAGCTGAACGCGTGGATAAAGAAATTACCGCTAATCCTGCTATGCCTGCTAACTTTATTGAAGCTATTGTCAATGAAGATATAAAGACCGGTAAATATGGCGGAAAGGTATGTACCCGCTTCCCGCCGGAACCCAATGGCTACCTGCATATTGGACATGCTAAATCGATTTGCTTAAACTTTGGGGTGGCTCTTAAATTTGGCGGCAAATGCAACCTGCGCTTTGACGATACTAATCCGACAAAAGAAGATGTCGAATATGTAGACTCTATCCAGGAGGATGTGCAGTGGTTAGGGTTTAGCTGGGATGACCGCAAGTTTTACGCTTCCGATTATTTTGAAAAAATATATCATCTCACGGTCGAGCTCATTAAAAAAGGTAAAGCGTATGTGTGCGACCTTTCCGCCGAGGAGATGCGGCAATACCGCGGGACGCTGACCCGTCCCGGTACAGAAAGCCCGTATCGTAACCGCTCAGTTGAAGAAAACCTTGATTTGTTCAATCGTATGCGAGCGGGTAAATTCGCTGAAGGCAGCCGAGTGCTGCGCGCCAAAATTGATATGTCTTCTCCCAATCTCAATATGCGCGATCCCGTTTTGTATCGTATAATCTGCGCTAAGCACCATCGTACCGGCGATCAGTGGTGTATTTATCCAATGTACGACTATGCTCATCCAATCTCAGATTCACTGGAAGGCATCACCCACTCGATCTGTACGCTTGAGTTTGAAGATCACCGGCCACTATATGATTGGACGCTGGAATCGTTAGGCATTTATCATAGCCGGCAAATCGAATTTGCCCGACTGAATCTGACGAATACAATTATGAGCAAACGTCATTTGCGGCGACTTGTCGAAGCAGGCTATGTAAGCGGCTGGGATGATCCGCGTATGCCGACAATATCCGGCTTAAGACGGCGTGGCTTTACACCGGAGTCAATCCGCGACTTCTGTGACCGGATTGGTGTTGCCAAAAGTAACAGCACCGTCGACGTTGCCCTGCTGGAACACTGCATAAGAGAAGAACTAAATTCAACAGCCCCTAGGGTCATGGCTGTGCTAAAGCCGCTGAAACTAATTATTGACAACTATCCTGAAGGGCAAGTTGAAGAATTGGTCGCCGAAAATAATCCGGAAAACTCGGAGATGGGCTCAAGGATAATGTTTTTTTCCCGGGAAATATTTATTGAACAAGACGATTTTATGGAAATGCCGCCAAAAAAATATTTCCGTCTGTCGCCAGGTACTGAAGTGCGGTTAAAGCATGCCTATATCATTAAGTGTGAGCATATTGTTAAAGATGAGCACACAGGCGAGGTTCTTGCCGTTCATTGTTCTTATGACCCTGATACTAAGAGCGGGAGCGGCACAGTCAGCCGCAAGGTCAAGGGCGTATTGCACTGGGTGTCTGCCGCCCATGCCGTTAAGGCAGAGGTGCGGCTATATGATTATCTGCTGGCTAATAATCAGGATGACTCTGCAGAGCAAGGAGCCGACAGGGATTTTATTGAAACAATAAATCCCAAATCACTGGAATTACTGGCCGATTGTCTTGTGGAACCGGTCATTAGGACCGCCCAACTGGGCAGCCGGTTTCAGTTTATTCGGAACGGCTATTTTACCCTTGATCGCGATTCAACAGAACAAATGCCTGTTTTTAACCGTATCGTGTCCTTGAAAGATTCATGGGCAAAGCTTGAGAAAAAATGATGAGCCTCCCGAGACTTTTGTCTGTCGGGATAGCCGGCAAAAGTCTTTCTGATTGGGCAACGCCGGTTCACGCTCGCCGGTCGTATTTCCTATCCGATGACTAAACCGCGTCTTAACCTCCGCTTCTGCAATCTAGAGTTAAGAGCGGCTAAGTCATTCGGATAAGGTCGACTAAACTTCAGATGGGGTAAAAACCCCGCCTGAAGCGTTCGTCTTTCTTTATATGAAAAGCGGGGGTAATTTTACGTGTTGGTTTTCATCAAATTTTTGTACATCACCTTTTTGCTGCCGCCAGGCTTATTTATTGTCGCTTTGACATTACTCTGCCTATGGATGCATCGGCAAAAAAAGCGGGGAGTCCGGATGTTAGCCGTTATTACCGGATTGCTGTATCTGATATCTACCCCGCTGGTCGGTGATTGGCTGATGCGATCGCTGGAAAGCCGTTATCAACCGCCGCAAGCTGTAACAGGTGATGTCATTGTAATGTTAGGAGGCGGTGCAACAGCCGACACCCCTAATGTTCATGGCAAAGGCCATTTAACAGGATTTGCCGCCAACAGGCTGCTGACGGCAACTCAGCTTCATTATGCGACAGGCGCTCCGATTATCGTTTCTGGTGGTCAAGTCTTCGCTAACAGCGGTAAAGAAGCCGAGATTGCGCGCCATATTTTACTCGGACTGGGTGTTGCCGGTAACAAAATAATCGTTGAGGGTCAAAGCCTAAATACAATGGACAATGCAAAATTTACAACAAAAATTGTGACAGAAAAACAATTTACCAGGCCAATACTAGTGACATCGGCCTTTCATATGGAGCGCTCTGTCAGGCAGTTTAATAAATACGATATGACCGTAATTCCATACCCAACTGACTATCAGACAAATACGCGGTTTATTTTTGAATGGCACCAGTTATGGCCTCGAGCTGATGCGTTTTATAACACGCAACTGGCGGTTAAAGAATATCTTGGCCTGATGGCCGTACGCTGGTTTTGACAATAATTAAGGAGTGGTATTTTGAATATTTTACTTATTGGCGGCGGTGGGCGCGAACATGCCTTGGCCTGGAAGCTGCGGCAAAGTTCCAAGGTGAAAAAAATATATTGTATTCCAGGAAACCCTGGAATAGCAAGTATCGCTGACTGTGTTAACATGAGTATTACCGATAATGAAGCGCTTGGACAGTTTGCTCTTGCTCACGATATCGGTTTGACTGTAGTTGGACCGGAATTGCCGCTAACGAATGGTCTTGTCGACCATTTTCAGGCGCTTAACCTCAAAATATTTGGACCATCGCGGCAGGCGGCTCAATTGGAAGGCTCGAAAGCCTTTGCCAAAGAAATTATGCATAAATATAATATTCCGACGGCTGCTTCTGCCGCCTTTACTGATGCTGACGAGGCGATCGCTTATATCCGCTCACAAGGTGCGCCCATAGTCGTCAAAGCCGATGGCTTGGCAGCCGGCAAAGGGGTTGTAGTGGCCCTGACAGTCGACGAGGCGGTTGACGCAGTCACGATGATGATGCGGGACAAGGCCTTTGGCAGTGCAGGCAATCTTGTTGTTATTGAAGAATATCTTGAGGGCGAGGAAGCATCGCTGCTAGCCTTTACTGACGGCTTTACCGTAGCCCCGATGGTAGCTGCTCAGGATCACAAGCGTGTATTTGATCATGATCAAGGGCCTAATACGGGTGGTATGGGAACATATGCACCTGCACCGGTAGTGACGTCTGCTATCCGGGAACAAGTGACGCGGCAAGTGTTACAGCCTGTCGTCGATGCGATGCGCCGGCAGGGGATTATCTACAAAGGCTGTTTGTATGCCGGCTTGATGATTACCGACAACGGCCCGAAGGTTATCGAATTTAATGCTAGGTTTGGTGATCCTGAGACGCAGGTTGTGCTGCCGCTGTTGACAAGTGACCTTGTAGATATTATGGAAGCCTGTGCTGACGGAAATTTGGCCGACATAAGCATTACCTGGGACGATAAGGCGGCCGTCTGTGTTGTGTTGGCAGCAGGCGGCTACCCAGGCAATTATGCCAAAGGTGATATTATTACAGGTCTTGACAAGGCTGAAGCCCAAGGGGCTATCGTTTTCCATGCAGGTACTGCAAATCGGCAAGACGATATTATTACCGCTGGCGGCCGGGTGCTTGGCGTCACTGCTGTAGCTGATGATATTCGGTCTGCTGTTGACAAGGTCTATCAGGCTGTGCCTGAGATAGTGTTTGCGGGTATGCAATACCGCCAAGATATTGCCCGCCGGGCATTCAACCGGAAATAGACAGCCAACCGCTAAGGAGTGCGCATTTTGGATGTAACTTTAACAGCTATTAACCTACTAGTCATTATTGTTGCCATTGTTGGTATCGGCATAACGGCCATTGGCTTGCCGGGAAACTGGGTGATATTATTTACCGCGCTGGTGTATGGTTATTTTGATGCTTTTGTTCATATTAACAACACAGTATTGCTCATTTTATTTGGTGCATTATTAGCTGGCGAGTTGGTAGAATTTGTGGCAGGAACGTTAGGCGCCAAAAAAGAAAATGCTTCGAAAACTGCTATTGTGGCCGCATTTATTGGTGGTATTGCCGGTGGAATTGTTGGCACAGGCATCATGCCGGGACTTGGTTCAATTGCCGGGGCTATCGGCGGCTCCTTTGCCTCAGGCTATTTTGCTGAGTATTTTGCTACTGGCAACAGGGAAAAGGCGGGACGTGTAGCCAAAGGTATCGTCGTTGGCCAGGCACTAGGGCTTGTCTTTAAATTAACTGTAGCCATTGGCATGGTCGCTTTGATTATTTCTAAGTTAGCGTGGCTTAAGTAGCAGGGAGGGAACATATGAAACGCCAGCAAATACTTGATGCCGCCTATACTGTCTTTTCTCGTAAAGGGTACCATCGGGCTACTGTTGATGAGATCATTGCCTTGGCTGATACTGGCAAAGGCACCGTGTATAACTATTTTGTCAATAAAGAGCAGCTTTTTTATACTCTCATCATTGAACGCAGTGCGTCATTTGAGGCCGGACTCAACGCGACTGCCACGCTTACTGAGCCGTCGTTAAACAAAATTAAAAAAGCCATCAAAGTATTTTTAGAATTTTATGTTGCCAACGCCGATTTGTGGCGGGTGCTGATGCATGAAATGCGTGGTTTAGGCTATGAAGAACCATCAAGCTTCACTGAGGCGCAGCGCGCAAAATACCGTGCGAGATTTGTGCATACAATTGGGCTGTTAGAAAAAATTCTGCAAGAAGGCATCGAACAGGGCTCTATTCGTCAATGTAATGTACATAAGGCGGCTCATGGTCTTTTTAGTGTTATTGTAATGATGGTATTTCAGGGATTTGTCGACAATCATCCCGATTCCATCAAGGAAGCAGCCAATAGTATTGCCGATATCTTTCTTTACGGTGTTGCTGAACGTAAAGCTTGGTAATGCTGTAAACAGAAGGGGTTGTCTCACATTAGGTTTAAACCTAATGTGAGACAACCCCTTCTGTTTATAGTCCTTCGGGAGGTCCTTAAGCTCAAAAACTGATTTATCCGATGACTAAACTTCAGATGGGGTAAAAACCCGCCTGAAGTTTAGTCTCTTTTTATCAAGCTTTGCTACGACAACAAGCTTTAGAACCCGAACAGTTGCCCTTGAAATTTTTGAGGAGCGCCGAAGGAAATACCTCCATATCTTTTCATAGCCCCCGGCGTGTACCATGCCAGTCGGCTTTCCAGAAGCGGCGCCAGCACCAAGGGCACTCAGTACTGCTCAGTCAGGCAACACCCATGCCGCTCAATGTCTACACCTACAGCTATGATTAAGTAACCCCTAAACCTCGCAGACTTTATATAAAAAGTTTGCGAGGTTTAGGGGCGGTATCAGCCAAGACCTCTTAGTGATTATGCAATTTACGAACCACGGAAAATTTATATTTATCGCCGCGGTAAACGGCAGTCTTAAATTCTACAGGTTGCTCCTCGTTCGCATAAATAACGGATTCGACAATAAAAATAGGGGTGCCTTTTTTTATGTCTAAGATTTTGGCAATCGAAGCATCGGCAATAGAAGCCTCAAAGACTTGGCTAACCGTACTTAAAATCAGTTCCGGTATTTGCTTATATAAATCCAGGGTTGAAAAAGACTGATTTTGGTCGCAAGCGCAAATTGCAAGTTCCTGCATTTTAAATCCTAATTCCTTGGAAAAATAACTAGTGTAAAAGACCATTGGATTCTCATCGCTTAGTCCCAACAAGGTTAGCTGGACAATATTTTCAGACAAGGGAATATTCAAAATTTTACCGATATTATAATGATTTCTCATAGCAACACATTCCAAAAACTTGGTTTTTGGGGTAAGTCCCTTGCTCAAAAGCGTATTCTGAAAAGGGGTAATTGTCATCAATTCTTGTTCTACTTTGGGGTGAGCCACAAATGTACCTTTACCGTGCGTACGGCAAACTAATTGTTCTTTCTCCAATTCATTGAGAGCTTGCCTTACCGTGATACGGCTAACATTATGTTGTTCGCAAAGGGTTCTCTCCGAAGGAATTCTATCTCCCGGATTTAATACGCCTTCTTTAATTTGTTTGCTTAGCAACTCTTTAAGCTGCAAATACAAAGGAGTGGAATTATTATAGATTATAGCCGACATTTTTATGCTTTTTTGTACCTCCATACATTTTTGTCTTATTAAAGAGTAACACTTTTCCAGATTTTTAGCAAGAAAAGCCATTAATTTAGCAGAAAAGATATAAAAAAATTTTTTTAAATATGAGAAGGAATTTTAAAAAAAACGGCGAAATATGCTTTCAAGTGGTATAACTGGTTATAACACAACATAACCAGTGGAGAATTTTTTGAAATTTTGACTAAGGGGGTGATCGGCGTTGTGAGGCATATGTAACTCGGCAAATATTTTTTAAACAAACAAGCAAAAAACAAGAGTTATGTATGCATCATTGTCTGACATTCTCATCAATGGTTTCGCAGGACAAAAAAACGCTTTTGAGGCATTCAGTTTCATTACTGTTTTGCGCTCACAGCAAAAGAAAGGAATGGTCGTAAAATGAAAAAAGAATTAAATTTTCTTTGCCCTAACGGACATTTGGGATTTGCGCCTACTAAAGAAGGAAGTTTTTATATCGGAGTTAAGGAAAAACCCGATTATATTTTGTGCGACTCAGGCAGCGATGATATAGGCCCCACTCCTTTAGGCGCCGATATTTGTACAAGTCTAAAGAGCACTCAAATCCACGATTTGGAATTAATGTTTGTAGAATCCCGCAAGCTTGGAATTCCCATGATTATCGGTTCGGCTGGAGATACTGGAACTAACCGCCAAGTTGACAGCTATGTGGAAATCATCAAAGATTTGGCTAAAAAACACAACGTTTCCAAATTCAAGCTGGGCTATTTTTATTCTGAAGTCGACAAGCAATACTTGCTGACCAAAATGCAAAACGGCGAAACACTCGAAGGCCTTGATGGCCGGCATGATCTGACGCTTGAGGAACTGGAAAAAACAGACCGCATTGTTGCCGTGGCTGGAGTTCACCCCTATATTAAGTTGCTCGATATGGGCGCGGACGTTATCATCGGCGGTCGTTCCAGCGACTGTGCAGTTTTTGCCGCGCCGGCAATTCAGCAAGGTTTTTCCGAAGACTTATCTTATTACTTGGGCAAAGTCTTAGAGTGCGCTTCTTTCTGCGCGGAGCCTTATGGCGGGAAAGAGTCGGTGATGGGTACAATTAGCGAAACCGACGTCAAGGTGAAAGCAATGCATCCTGACCAAATGTGCACCATTGCGTCGGTAGCCGGTCATGCCATGTATGAAAGAAGCAATCCGTTTTTTGAGTATGTCGCTGGCGGTATGCTCGACATGAGCAATTGCAATTACGAGCAATATGATAAAAAGACTTGTCGGATAACGGGGCCTAAATTTATTCCGATTGAAGGAAAAGTAAAAGTCAAACTGGAAGGAGCCGGCAAAGTCGGCGAAAGGTTTATCGGCATGGCCGGTATCCGCGACCCTTATTCTATAAAAAATGTTGATAAAATGATTGAATGGGCAAAAACCCAAGTCGAGGAAAAATTCGGCAAAGAAGGATATCAGTTATATTATATTGTTTACGGCAAAAACGGGGTCATGGGCGATTTGGAGCCGATAAAGGAAATAAAATCGCACGAACTTTGCATCGTTGTTCAAGGCATCGCTCCAACGAAAGAAATGGCTGAAGAAGTGACGATGATTGGCACCCGCCAGCTGTTCTACGCCCGGCTACCCGAGGTAAAAGGGACTGCCGGTTCCGTATCTTTTATACTGGATGAGGTTATCCAGACCACGCCCGCCTATATGTGGACGCTAGATCACACTGTTTCTGTAGACGACCCTATGGAACTTTTTGAAGTAAATATGATTGAGGTGGAATAAGTAACGCGGTTTATCAGAAGATAAAGGAGTGTAAAATATGAGTACAAAAAAACTATTTGAGTTAGCTAAGACAATTCGGAGTAAAAACGCAGGAACTGACAAAATTACTTTTGATATTATTTTCCGGGAAAAAGAAAATTATGAGCTTGTCAAGAAAAGCGGCGTGATAAATAAGGCGCTTATATGCCAAATTTACGGGTTAGAGGAAAAAGATATTGCTGATTTTGTCGAATTTGACCCCGGCTATGCGATAAAATTCACGATTTATCGCAAAAAACCCAGCGGTAGCCCGGGAGAAACCGATATTTTCGGATGTCAGCAATATCCGCCCCTTCTTGATATTGAAATTCCTATCGGATAAAGCCTTTTTCGTCTTTGCTCAACCTGGATTTAGGGGCGTTCATACTAACTTTGAACGCCCTATTGTGAGCAGTAGCGCGAACGCTTCCTAATATTCCCCGTAACTCTCCATAGTAATAATTTGAGAGGTGAATGCTAATGGAAGATCAAAAAGGATGCAGCCATAGAAAAAGTCAAATTCTAAAAATTGTAATACCGGGTTTGATTGGTTTAATTATCGCTTTTGTCATTCCACAGCCTACAGACCTGCCTATAAAGGCTTGGTACTATTTTGCCGTATTTGCAACAATTATTATCAGCGTGGCTTTAGAAGCCTTGCCGATGGGTGCAATTGGCCTCATCGGGATATCGGTAATCTCGCTTTCTGGTTTGCTGGATAAAACGGGAAAGGAAGTTTTGACCTGGGCTATTTCCGGCTTCGCCAACAGCGTAGTCTGGCTGGTATTTGCCGCCATGATTTTTGCCGTGGCTTTGAAAGATACAGGTATCGGGCGGCGGATAGCCCTGCTTTTTATAAAGTGGATGGGCAAAACAGCACTGGGGCTGGGCTATGCCATTACTTTAGCCGACTTTGCCCTTGGCCCCTTTATGCCCTCTAATACAGCTCGCAGTTTTGGGACAATGTATCCCATTACCAGGGCGACGGCGGAGGCTTTAGGTTCACGCCCGGATGAATCCGCATCCAAGATTGGCTCCTTCCTTCTCTTTACCTCGTTTACAGCGACCTTTATTTCCAGCGCGACCTTTTTTACAGCCGCCGGCATGACCATCCTCGGCGCAAATTTTATCTCCCAGGCGTCGGGATTGCCAGTGATTTCGTGGATGGATTACTTTGTAGGCTTTATACCGCAGGCTATTATCGTCATTATCATGACGCCTCTTATTGCCTACAAATTTTTCCCGCCTACCATTAAAAAATTCCCCGAAGCTCCGGTCTGGGCATCTAACCAGCTCAAAGAAATGGGAGGGCTTACACGCAAGGAAATTTATACGCTGATAATTTTCTTCGCCGCCTTGCTTGCCTGGATCTTTTTGCATAATACTATGCCGCCGGCCTTAGTGGCCATCATAGCCGTATCGGCGATGATGGTGGTTGGAGTTATTACTTGGGAAAGCGTACTCAAAGAAGAATCGGCCTGGAATATTGTGATGGTTTTGGCAACGCTGATTACCTTAGCCAACGGCTTACGGGATGTCGGATTTTTGACTTGGGTTTCCAAAGCATCGGCAACCTATTTGGTCAGTATCGCCCTGTCACCGATTGTTATTATAGTTCTTTTGGTTTTGATTGACTTTCTGCTTCATTATTTATATGTCAGCATCACAGCTCACGTCACAACTTTAATGCCTCTCTGGCTGGCAGTTGTATCAGCTATTCCCGGATTCCCGGTGCAACTCTTCGGCATGATCCTTTTGCGCACGAAAGAGGGTTTTGGCGCGATGACTCCGTATGGCGCCGGTCATGGAGTAGGTTATTTGCTTAGCGGGTATTTCCCGGATCATAAAAAGTTCTGGGTAGCGGAGAGCGTTTGGTCATACACTTATTTGGCTATTATGCTCCTCAGCATACCATATTGGATTTGGCTTTACGGGTGGATGTAACGCGCTTTGAGACCTGCTAACTGGTACAAGCCCTTGGCTTTTGTCTTAAACATTGAGAGACAAGACTCCCGCATCTATAGGCGGCTTTAGTTCAGGTGAAGTAGACTCTTTCCGTCTGCCCCCGGTCTTTCAGCTTTGCTGAAACATTCACCTCATTTGAGCGGTGAATTCGGCATAGGGCCCATCCAAGAGAAAAAAGTCCACAAGTCGTTGCCGGCAATCCAAGCCAAAGCGGGCCAGCTTCAATTCCCATATTGAATATAAAAACCTCCAGATAAGAATCAAAAGGGCATTCACACTTATTACAATTCTGCCTGGTTAGTTACACGAAAGCCTAAAAAAAGAGCTGCCTCAATTTTTATTGAGTGCAGCTTTTCAATTTAAAACGCAGGTGCAATGGCGCCTTGGTATTTTTCGTTAATAAACTTCTTAACTTCTTCGGAGGTGAGAGCTTTACTTAGTTGCTGGATTTCAGGGCGGTTTTCATCACCTTTGCGTACCGTCAGTATATTGACATAAGGAGAATCTTTTTGTTCAATCAGCAGGGCATCTTTGGCCGGAACTAGCTTGGCTTCAAGTGCGTAGTTGGTGTTGATAACGGCTAAGGTAACATCATCAAGGGAACGCGGCAGTTGCGGCGCTTCAAGCTCGTGAATTTTTACGTTCTTGTTGTTTTCGATAATATCTGGTACCGTAGCTTTAATGCCTACGCCATCTTTCAGCTTGATAACGCCTGCCTTGGCCAGCAGTACTAAGGCCCGTCCTCCGTTAGTAGGGTCGTTAGGAATAGCAATTTTGGCACCGTTCTCCAAATCATTCAGGCTCTTGATTTTTTTAGAGTAAATGCCCATCGGCTCGATATGTACTGCTACAGTATAGGTCAGATCAAGCTTACGGTCACTGCTGAATTCGGTCAGATACGGTATGTGTTGGAAGAAATTAGCATCAAGTTCTTTTTCTGCTACAGCAATGTTCGGGCGGACATAGTCGCTCATCTCGACAATGACCAGATTGAGACCTTCTTTTTCCAGTGTAGGCTTGATGGCATTGAGAATTTCTGCATGTGGCACAGCAGTGGCGCCGACTTTAACAGTCTTTTTCTCGGTGGTAGCTGGCGCTGACGTTTCTTTGCTGCCACAACCGGTAACAAAAACGGATAGCGTTAGTAGAGCAGTCAGCAACAGGATAATTTTTTTCATGATAATATTCCTCCCTTAATAATTGTCGATTGTACGTAATAGATTGTGTGCAGATCGTGAAGTATTGTTCCGATCCCCTTGGTAAGAAAATAATTAAAGTCCCCTCAGCAGATGAAGAGACTTTCTGTCCAATTCTTCATCTGCCAGGAATTTAATCCTGATGGAATTGGCACCGTTCGCTAAAATGCGATGGTTGCCGCGGCGTCATAGGGCCATTCCCTCAGCCAGCTCTTGATGAGTATGTTTAAATTATGGTTTTTATCTTATCATGGTTGAATATAACTGTCAACAGAGAATTTATGATTATTTGTCATATTGTCAACAGCGATTATTATCGGCAAAATTGCTAAATATTTTAATTAAATAAAGATAAAAAGGATTAAAGCAGGAGAAAATAATCACCATAGCGAATATAATAGGCAAGTATTTACAGGGAGGCTAGTATAATGCCAATAAACCCCAAGATTAAAGATCGGCTGACAGATCAGTTATTTCGCGGTATTTTATTGCTTGAAAATGAGGAAGATTGCTATCAGTTTTTTGAGGATGTATGCACGATTGGTGAATTAAAATCGATGGCGCAACGCCTGGAAGTGGCGCGCCTGCTTAAGGCCGGCGTTACTTATGATGATATCGTTGCTTCTACCGGCGCAAGTACGGCAACGATTAGCAGGGTTAAACGCTGCCTTTATTACGGGGCTGACGGCTATACGGTCGTATTGGAGCGTTTAGAAGAAGACTTAAAGCAAATAGGAGTGTAAACGATGAACAAAAATCAGTTTGTGCCGCAAATCCCTTATGGTACACGTGATTTGCTGCTGCAGGAAGCCAAACAGAAGCGAATTGTTGAAGGTTCACTTGCCGAGCTATTTTCCTATTGGGGCTATGAGGAAGTCGTCACTCCGACTTTTGAATATTTGGAAACCTTGACCGTAGGTACTGGCAGCGATATGCACCAGCATGCGTTTAAATTCTTTGATAAAAATAACCAGATTCTTGTACTTAAACCAGAAATGACAACGCCAATCGCCCGGGTAGCGGCAACCCGGATGAAAGACACGCCGCTGCCGTTGCGGTTGTTTTATCTTACTAACGTCTTCCGGCATGAACAGGCCCAGGCCGGTAGACAGTGTGAATTTTACCAGGCTGGCGTCGAGCTGTTGGGAGCGCCCGGCCCGGTGGCTGATGCCGAGGTAGTAGCGCTGGCCGTAGAGGCCATGCTAGAGTCCGGCTTGACTAATTTCCAGATCAGCTTAGGCCAGGTCGATTTCATTAACGGGCTGATGGCAGAAAATGAGCTGACCCCACAGTATCAGCATCAGATCAAATCTGCCATGGTTACCAGAGACCTAGTTGGACTTGGGGAAATTCTGGCTCAAAGCGGTCTTAGTCAGGCGGCGCAGGATCTGTTGCGGCAAATCCCGCTGCTGCATGGGCAGGATGACATGCTCAATAATGCCTGCCGTCTAGTCAACAACCAATTAAGCCGGGATGCCCTTGATAATTTGGCCGATATTCGCCGATTGCTGGCCGGCTACGGCGTTGATCAATATGTTAATTTCGATCTAGGCATTATTCGTGACTTTGATTATTACACCGGCATGGTGTTTGAGGCCTATACGCCTGGTTTAGGTTTCCCGCTGTGTGGCGGCGGCCGGTATGACAACATGCTTGCTAGTTTTGGTGTCACCAATCCGGCTACCGGCTTTGCTTTAGGTATTGAACGGGTACTGCTGGCGCTGGAACGGCAAGGAATTAGCGTCAATGTGCGTGGCAAGGATATTTATATTGCCTGGAACCAAGGTAAGCTCACGCAAGCAATTGAGATGGCTAATAAATACCGTAAGCAAGGTCGCCGGACTGAGCTGGCGCTCGCGGCAGAATCGAAAGCGGCTGCCGAAGCCGTAGCAGCTGAACAAGGCTATGAGGAATTGATCTATATTGAATAAACGGATCAGACAAGTAATCGCAGCAGTAACTGCCCGCATTAGCGAGCTGGATCGGAGGCTAATCGCTTGTTATTTAGACGTTGGCGAGGCCGAGCTTTTTTGGCGGATGAACCTGGCTGACCAGCGGCATGCACTTAATGTAGCCTGTACAGCAGGCGAACTGGCAGACGCTAATCCGGCAATCGACAGGCAATTGCTGATAAAATGTGCATTGCTGCACGATATCGGCAAGGTCAAAGGCGATGTTAGCACATTCGATAAAATTATTGCCGTCCTGCTCGATAAGTTTGCGAGTGATTGGGCCCGGCAGTGGGCACGACAAGGCCGGGGCGGCAAGCTGGCCAACCTCCGCCATGCCATCTATATCTATTATCATCACGCCGGTCGCGGGGCAGCGATGCTCAAAGCTCGCGGCGCCTCTGAGCAATTAGCTCAGCTTGTGGCCAGACACCATGATGCGCCGGAAAATGACGATTGTCCTGAGCTTACGCTGCTGCGACAGGCAGACAGCGAGCATTAATACCCCTTAGATTTATCGATAATATTGACCATCTCCCGTCCATGGACAAAGCGGGTCAGATTATCGGCAAACAGATTAACGGCTCTGTCGAGATACGCTGGAGAAAAGGCGGCGACGTGCGGCGTGATGATGACGTTAGGCATCTCCCAGAGCGGACTGCTTTCGGCCAGGGGTTCTGTGGCAAACACGTCTAGCCCGGCGCCCCGAATCAACTTTTGCTCCAAAGCCGTAATCAGGTCGGCCTCGTTGACAATCGCGCCTCGGGCAATATTAAAGAAGTAGGCCGAGCGCTTCATGGCGGTAAAATGAGGCAAGCTAATCATATTTTGTGTATGTTCGGTCAGTGGCAGGGCGATAACGATGAAGTCTGACTGAGCCAGCATTTCCAGCAGGCTGTCGTTATCTGCCGGATAAAGTTTGTCAACAAACAGTTCAGTAGTAATTTCTTGCTTGCTGGCCAGCACGGTCATTCCCAGTGCTCTGGCTTTTTTTGCGATTTCCCGGCCGATAGAGCCTAAGCCAACAATGCCCAACGTTCGGTCATGCAGTTCACCTGTCGGCATACGCTTCCACAATTTAGCCTGCTGCTGGCGGATGCTGACAGTAATTCCACGGCTAAAGGCCAGCATCATGGCTAAGATATGTTCAGAAACCGAAATGCCATGAATGCCTTTGGAGTTTGTCAGTATCGTGTCGGCTACCTGAATTTCAGGGAATATCAGTTTTTCAACACCGGCGCTTAAAGCATGGATCCATTCAAGCGAGGGAGCGGCCAGGTAGAGTGGTCTTGTTTCAGTCGAACCCCAGGTCACGAGAATGTGACAACAAGGCATATACTTAAGTGCATCGTTTTCATCAGATATAATTATATTGATATCGGGAACAGCAGCTTGCAACATTTCTTTGTGACGGTCGGCAAGCGGGTTGAGCACAACAATATTGAGCACAGCTATACGACCTCCTTATTAAGTATATTATCTTACCAATTAGTTCTACATATGCAGACGGTTTTCCTACACAATAAACAAATACCCAACGGATTGAGAAAAAGTATTGACGGTAAGCAGACTAAGTGCTAACATATTAATATATTAATACTTTAACTAACTAAAGAAAAATGGAGACATAATATGACCTCAAGTGATATGGATTATTTAACGATTGCTTTGCCAAAAGGTAAGTTGTTTGGTTTTGCAGCGGATCGGCTGGCCAAGATTGGCTACACAGCAGAAGGTCTTACTGAAAACTCGCGCAAGCTGGTCATTGCCAATGAGGCTGAGAAGATCCGGTTTATCATTACCAAGACGGCCGACCTGCCCACTTATGTGGAATATGGTGCTGCTGATGTCGGCATTATTGGCAAGGATGTGCTTTTAGAGGAGAACAAAGATGTTTATGAGCTGCTGGACTTAAAGTTTGGTTTTTGCCGAATGATGGTAGCCGTGCCCCAGGCTCTAAAGCGAGAAAAACTCGGCGATTACGCTCACATGCGGGTAGCTACCAAATACCCCTGCGTGGCCGAGAGCTTTTTTCGTAGTATTGGCATTCAGATGGAAATTATCAAACTCAACGGTTCGATTGAGCTGGCGCCGATAGTAGGTCTTGCTGAAATCATTGTTGATTTAGTCGAAACTGGACGCACGTTAAAAGAAAATAATTTGGTGGAAGTGGCGCAAATTCACCAGGCAACGGCTAGGCTTATCGCCAATCGGGTCAGTTTTAAAATGAAATTTGACCGTATTAATAAAATGGCGGAAGGACTAAGAGCACTGATTGAAAGCGAGGCAAAGACATGAAGAAGATTTATAGCCGTTTTCTCAGCGGAGAAGAAATCAGCGAGCTTATGGAAAAGCCGCCCTTTGATAAAGTTACATTAGACGCCGGCGCCCGTGCCAGGATAAAACAATCGTTTGGCGAAGAGCTTACCGCCCAGCAGGTTGTTGAACGGATCGTTGAAGATGTTCGGCGTCAGGGCAATGAGGCTGTACTAAAATATACCCGGTCTATCGATGGCGCCGACTTGACTGCCGATACGCTGGAGGTAAGCCGGCATGAGCTGGAAACGGCGCTTGCCGCAGTCGACCGGGAAGTGCTGGCGGCCTTAGAAGCGGCCGTTTTCAATGTCAAGCGCTTTCATGCCGAGCAATTGCCTAAATCATGGTTTAGCGAACGGGAGCATGGGGCGATATTAGGACAAAAATGCACGCCGCTTGACCGGGTAGGTATTTATGTACCAGGCGGCACTGCGGCTTACCCGTCGTCGGTTATTATGAATGCTGTACCGGCTACTGTTGCCGGTGTAAAAGAGATTATTATGGTCGTGCCGCCTGACCGGGAGGGTCGGGTAAATCCGTATGTGCTCGCGGCGGCGCAACTGGCCGGGGTTACAAGAATATTTAAGGTGGGCGGTGCTCAAGCCGTTGCTGCTCTGGCCTTTGGTACAGAGACTATTCCCAAGGTCGATAAGATTACCGGACCTGGTAATATTTTTGTCACCCTAGCCAAAAAGGCGGTCTACGGGCATGCCGATATTGACATGCTGGCAGGACCGAGTGAGATTCTCATTGTGGCCGACAATACGGCCGATCCCGCTTATGTGGCGGCAGATATGCTAAGTCAGGCTGAGCATGATGTGTTGTCCTCAAGTATTTTGATTACCGACAGCGCCGATTTGGCAGACAAAGTGGCTAAAGAAGTCGAGTCTCAGTTGGCGGCATTGCCGCGCCAGGCTATAGCCGCTCAATCGATTGACGATAACGGCTTAATTATTATAACGCCCACCATCATGGAAGCTGTGGAGCTGGCCAATCTCTCGGCGCCTGAGCATCTCGAGCTGTTGACGGCTGAGCCGTTTAAACTGCTGCCTTATGTGCGTCACGCCGGCGCCATTTTTTTGGGGCCTTATTCCCCCGAACCGCTCGGCGATTACTTTGCCGGTCCTAATCATGTATTGCCAACAGGCGGTACGGCTCGGTTCTGTTCAGTACTTAACGTGGAAACCTTTATGAAAAAAACCAGCATTATTGCGTATACCCAAGCAGCGTTAGCGGCTGTCAGCAGTCAGGTCATCAAGCTGGCTGAAGCCGAAGGGCTGGCCGCCCATGCTAATGCTGTCAGGTTAAGGGGGAATTAACATGCTTATGTCCCGTGATGGGTTGGAACTATTAAAACCGTATTCTGTCGAAGAAGCAAGCTGGCCGGTCAAGCTTGATGCCAACGAGCGTCCCACAGATCTGCCGCCGGCTGTCAAAGCCAGGGTGATGGAAGAACTGACAGCACTGCCGCTTAACCGTTATCCCGAGATTAGTGCCCAGTCATTGAAAACAGCGATTGCCGGCGGCTTTGGTTTGACAGCCGCCAATGTGCTGATCGGCAACGGTTCAAGTGAAATTTTGGAATCGTTGTGCTATGCTTTCGGGGGTGCCGGTCGCAGCATCGTCTATCCGACGCCGTCGTTTTCGATGTATCGTGTTTATGCCACACTGGCTGACAGTCAGCCGGTGCCTGTAGCGCTTAATGAAGATTACGCTCTCGATAGCGACAGGCTGCTGGCTGCCGCTAACAAGGCTGCTGCCAGTGTTATCCTGCTGTGCAACCCCAATAACCCGACAGGTCTAGTTATGCCGCCTGAGCAAATAGAGTATATTGTTGCTAACACTGAGAGTCTAGTCGTTGTCGACGAGGCTTACTACGAGTTTTATGGCAAAACTTCGGTCGCTTTACTAAGTAAATATCCAAATTTGGCCATTGCCCGCACTTTTTCCAAAGCGTATGGCCTGGCCGCAGCCAGGGTCGGTTATCTGTTGGCGAGTGAAGCTATTGTCCGAACGGTTGGCAAAGTGCTGTTGCCTTACAGTGTCAACGCATTGACACTGACAGTGGCTGAAATAGTGTACAACATGCGTAGTGAATTTGCCGCAGGTCTTGAGGACAACAGCCGCGAGCGGGATAGATTGATGGCTGCGCTTAGTGCGGTTGACGGTCTCGTCGTATACCCTTCGCAGACGAATTTCCTGCTTGTGAAAAGTGAGCAGGCGGCAACGCTTGCAGCGCGCCTGAGCGCGCATGGCATTGGTGTGCGCGACTTTAGCGCCGCCCCGGGGCTTACCGGCTGCATCCGCATTACGATCGGAACGCCTGCTGAAAATAATGCCGTATTGGAGGTTGTTACCGCATGAGCCGTACTGCCACTGTTGAGCGTGTAACCGGAGAAACAGCGGTAACTGTTTCGTTAAACCTGGACGGCAGCGGCCAGACCCAGGTCGCCACAGGCATTGGCTTTTTTGATCATATGCTTATCTTGCTTGGTAAGCATGGTCTGTTTGACTTGGTTATTGAGGCCAAAGGCGATCTGTTTGTCGACGGCCATCACACGGTGGAAGACACGGGTATTGTTCTTGGGCAGGCGTTAGCCAAAACATTAGGCGACAAGAGCGGCATTAAGCGCTATGGCACATCGTATGTGCCGATGGACGAAGCGTTGGCAATCGTTTCGCTCGATATCAGCGGCAGGCCATATCTCGTATTCGACGCTGTATTGCCGAGCGAGCGAGTCGGTCAGTTCGACAGTGAGCTTGCGGAGGAATTTTTCCGGGCTCTTAGTATTCATGCCGGACTGACGCTGCATGTCAGGCTGCTCTCAGGCAAGAATACTCATCATATCATCGAAGCGATGTTTAAGGCATTAGGCCGGGCTCTTAATGAGGCTACCCGGCAGGATGACAGAATTAAAGGCGTCATGTCGACAAAAGGAATGCTATGAGGAGGCAAAAGCCATGACACGGGACATTTTAGCAATTATTGATTATGGAATGGGCAACCTTCATAGCGCATCCAAGGCGATTGCCAAATTAAATGAAAAAGCAGGCAGTAAGTATGAGGTCGTTGTCACCAGTGCCCCGGAAGTGATTGGGCGGGCTGCCAAAGTCGTACTGCCTGGGGTTGGCGCTTTCGGCGATTGTATGCACAATCTAGAGCAGTATGGCCTTGTAGCTGTTATTAAGGACGTGGCCGGTCGGGGTACACCCTTGCTTGGCATTTGCCTTGGTCTGCAGCTGCTGTTTGACGGCAGTGAAGAAGATCCCGGTGTACCCGGTTTGGGGATTTTGCCGGGAATGGTTCGCAAGATTACCGCACCAGGTTTGAAAATTCCTCATATGGGCTGGAATAGCCTGGAACTGCGGATTCCGAGCGGGCTGTTTGCCGGCTTGCCGCCGGCCCCGTATGTTTATTTTGTCCATAGCTATCACGCTGTGCCTGAGCAGCCGTCGCTCATTACCGCCGTAACCGACTACGGCAGCGCTGTAACCGCGGCTGTCGGCAGCGGCAATGTGCAGGCTGTGCAGTTTCATCCTGAGAAATCAAGTGGTGCGGGACTTGCAATTTTAGCTAATTTTTTAAGGAGTTGACAAGATGATCATTTATTCGGCCATTGATATCCGGGGCGGACGCTGTGTTCGCCTGACAGAAGGCCGTTTTGATAAAGAGACGGTATTTAGTGATAACCCGGCCGAAATGGCGCTTAAGTGGGCGATTGCCGGGGCTGAGTACCTGCATGTCGTTGATTTGGACGGCGCAGTAGCGGGCAAGCCGATCAACCTTGAGGTTGTCAGTGCTATCGTGAGCGCCGCGGCTATTCCGGTACAAATGGGCGGCGGTATCAGGACAATTGCCAACATTGAACAAGTGCTGGCAGTCGGTGTCAGCAGGGTCATACTGGGTTCTGTTGCCGTGCGAAATCCGGATTTAGTGCAGGAGGCCTGCAGGCAGTTTGGCCACCGAATTGTTGTCGGCATCGATGCCCGTGACGGGCAGGCGGCCGTTGACGGCTGGGAAGTGTCTGGCGGTGTTGGCGCCGAAGAACTGGCGAAAAAAATGGCGTCCGTCGGCGTTGGCCGGATCATTTATACCGATATCTCCCGGGACGGAACCCTGCAAGGCGTTAATGTCACGGCAACGGCGTCGCTGGCTAAGGCCGCCGGTATCCCTGTCATCGCTTCCGGCGGCGTTAGCAGTCTTGAAGACATTGCGGCACTCAAGGCCGTCAGCAGCGATAACGCGATTGACGGCGTTATTATCGGTAAAGCCATTTATACAGGTGCAGTCGATTTGGCAGCGGCTATCAGCCTGGCTAAAGAGGAGGCCACGTAATGCACACGAAACGGATTATTCCCTGCCTTGATGTCAAGGACGGGCGGGTAGTAAAAGGGACGAACTTTGTCGGGCTGCGAGATGCCGGTGACCCGCTGGAACTGGCTAGAGTTTATGATACCAAGCTTGCTGATGAGCTGATTTTCCTGGATATTACCGCCTCATCTGATGAGCGGAATACGATGGTCGAAGTCGTTGGGCAAGTAGCTGCCGAAGTCTTTATCCCCTTAACTGTCGGCGGCGGTATCCGCACTGCAGAGGATATTAGGAATATGCTGAAAGCAGGGGCGGATAAGGTTTCGCTAAATACCGCGGCAGTAAAAAATCCCACGCTGCTGGCTGAAGGAGCCAAACAGTTTGGCCGACAATGCATTGTGTTGGCTGTCGACGCCCGTCAGTCAGCCCCCGGTAAATGGGAAGTATTTATTAATGGCGGACGGACGTCTACCGGCATTGACGTATTAGACTGGGTCAAGCAGGCGACTGAACTTGGCGCAGGGGAAATTCTGCTGACTAGTATGGATAAAGATGGTACTAAGGATGGCTACGACATTGAGCTGACCAGGACTGTGTCCGAGGCTGTCAATGTCCCGGTTATTGCCTCTGGCGGCGCCGGCGAGCTGGAGCATTTTTATGAAGTGTTGACCGCAGGCAAAGCCGACGCGGTTTTAGCCGCCTCTGTTTTCCATTATGGTCAGTTTAGTGTCGGCCAAGTAAAACAGTATCTTAAAGATCGAGGGGTAGAGGTGAGAATGTGAATTTAGCACATGTTACGATAAAATATGACGCGCAGGGTCTTGTACCGGCCATTGTTCAGGATGACGCTTCCGGCACGGTGCTGATGCTGGCTTATATGAATGAGGAGGCGCTTGCCAAGACGCTATCAACCGGCGTAACCTGGTTTTACAGCCGCAGTCGCCGCGCCCTCTGGCAAAAAGGAGAAACATCAGGTCATGTGCAGGCAGTTAAAGAAATGTACTATGATTGTGATGCCGATACTATCCTGGTAAAAGTAACGCAGCTAGGTGCGGCTTGCCATGAGGGAACGTTCTCCTGCTTTAGCCGCAGGCTGGATGACGATGCCGAACAGACAGCAAAACTAGTTGATCCGGATAAGGTGTACAAAGAACCATTGGCCGGTGTGCTATACGAATTGTACCATGTCATTAACGACCGTAAGCACAACCCGAAAACTGGCTCGTATACCAACTACCTTTTTGAAAAAGGTCAGGACAAAATCCTGAAAAAAGTCGGGGAGGAAGCGGCCGAAACGATCATTGCTTCTAAAAATAATGACAAAGCTGAAATCCTGTATGAAATGGCCGATCTCTGGTATCATTGCCTGGTATTGCTGGCAAACCATAGTATTGCGCCAAGTGAGTTGCTTGAGGAATTGAAAAAGCGCAGGAAGTGAACTTGTTTCAGCAAAGCTGAAACATCGGGGGTTCAGGTGGAGACTCTACTCCACCTGAACTGAAGCCGCCTGTAGAGGCGGGAGTCTTAACTCAATGGTTAAGATAAATCTTGAACTATAAGGAGCGAGTTGCTCCTTTTTTTTATGGATTCAAAATAGTTAACTCCCGCTTGCAGAAGCGGGAGTTAAGACGCGGTTTAGTCATCGGATAAGGAAATTCGTTGTAATAATGTAAGGAGCAATTGGAGAATCACTACACTTGAACGGCGCGAGGATTGCTATATATTAGCCTGCCAGGCGCAATGATACAAGCATATATACTTTAAAGCAAAATTGTCATATAATAAATAAATGATAAATTGTTATTTTACTATGTGAATTTTGAGGTGTAATGGAATGACTGAAAGCAGTTCCAAAGAATCGTTAAATTACAGTATCATTAAAGCCATAACGATACTGAACAGTTTTTCTTATGAGAAACCGCGCCAGCGGCTAAAGGAAATCAGCGCTCAAACCGGTATCAACCAAGCGACAGCCTACCGGATGCTTAATACGTTAAAGGAATTTAATTTGATTGAGCAGCATGATGGCAGTTATGCGTTGGGGCGCGGGTTTTTAAAGTTTGAAGCCATTGTTTTGAACTCAATGGAAATCAGACGGATAGCGCTGCCATTTATGGTAGAGCTATCGAATAATTTAAAGGTAAACGTCAACTTGGCCGTGCTTGATGGAATTGAAGTTGTTTATATAGCTAGAGCCGAAACAGCTTACTGTATTTATGGTTACTTTCATATCGGCATGAGGCGGCCGATTCACTGTACTGCTCTGGGAAAAGTTTTGACATGCAAATCGCCGGACATTGTCAGTGAAGCGTTCAAACGCAGTGTTAACAGGTATACGTTGAATACAATAACTGACGAGGCGCAATTTTTGCAGGAAATTGAAAAAGTGCGGCTGCAGGGATATGCAACAGACCTTGAAGAATTGAACAATGGCTTTAACTGTATTGCTGTGCCAATTTTTAGTCCGGGAAAAGACATAATCGCCGCAATTAGTGTTTCCGGGCCGACAACTACCTACCCTGTGGACAAAATCATGGAGTATGTGCCGCATTTAATTGAATACACTCACCGAATTTCAACCAGCATCGAATCAATGAGCGCTAAGTAGTTATATAATGTACCCATGGATTAGGACACAAATTTAAAAAACATCGTGAATTTGATACAATAAAAGAAGAAGAAAGGCAGGTTCACGGACATGGGGAAACGAAAATTCACAGCGCAATTTAAGACGCAGGTAGTGCTAGAGCTACTGAGAGAAGAAACAGAGCTTGGTACGATAGCTGCGGAGCATGAAATCAATCCCAATCAAATCAGAGCGTGGAGAAAAGAGTTTTTAGACAAGGCGGC
>Ga0153941_1000052_pt1 | contig 72906 bp, 68 predicted proteins | sample TSNJ025MetaG_FD_104733 | JGI IMG/M metagenome (GOLD analysis project Ga0153941, IMG submission 104733) | Attine ant fungus gardens microbial communities from New Jersey, USA - TSNJ025 MetaG | ecosystem: Host-associated > Fungi > Mycelium > Unclassified | place: USA: New Jersey, Brendan T. Byrne...
CCGAGCACGCAAGGCCGGGCCGCTCGCCTCGCAACCTCTCGCCACAAGTGGCCAGGGGTAACGAGGAGATTCCCTCATGAAGGAGCGGATCTATCTGTTCGACACCACGCTGCGGGACGGCGCGCAGACCAACGGCGTCGATTTCACGCTCGCCGACAAGGTCGCGATTGCGCAAATGCTCGACGCCTTCGGGTTCGATTACGTCGAGGGCGGGTATCCGGGCGCGAACCCGACCGATACCGAGCTGTTCTCGCAACCTCGCAAGCTCGACGCCGCCTTCACGGCGTTCGGCATGACGCGGCGGCCCGGCCGCTCGCTCTCCAACGATCCCGGCATTGCGGCGCTGCTCGCCGCCGAGGCGGACGCGATCTGCTTCGTCGCCAAGGCCTGGGATTATCACGTGCGGGTCGCGCTCGAGACCACGCCGGAAGAAAACCTCGCCTCGATCCGCGACAGCGTGCGCGCGGCCAAGGCCAAGGGCCGCGAGGTGCTGGTCGACTGCGAGCATTTCTTCGACGGCTACAAGGCGAGCGCCGATTACGCGCTAGCCTGCGCGCGCGCGGCTTACCAGGAAGGCGCGCGCTGGGTGGTGCTGTGCGACACCAACGGCGGCACCTTGCCGCACGAGGTGGAAAAGATCGTCGGCGAGGTGGCGCGAGAAATCCCCGGCGACCACATCGGCATCCACGCCCATAACGACACCGAGCAGGCGGTCGCCAATTCGCTCGCCGCGGTGCGCGCCGGCGCGCGCCAGATCCAGGGCACCATCAACGGACTGGGCGAGCGGTGCGGCAACGCCAACCTGGTTTCCATCATTCCGACCCTGAAGCTCAAGCCGGAATTTGCGGAAAAATTCGAGATCGGCATCTCCGATGCCAAGCTCAAGAATTTGGCGCATCTCTCGCACCGGCTCGACGAGATGCTCAACCGCGCGCCCGATCGCCACGCGCCCTACGTCGGGGTGAGCGCGTTCGCGACCAAGGCCGGCATTCACGCCTCCGCGATCGTCAAGCAGCCCGCGACCTACGAGCACGTCGATCCGGAAACCGTGGGCAACCGCCGCCGCCTGCTCGTATCCGACCAATCGGGCCGGTCCAATCTGCTCGCGGAGCTCGAGCGGGTCAGGATCGCGGTCGACAAGGAGGACCCTCGCTTGGTCCGCCTGCTCGACGAGGTCAAGGAACGCGAGGCGCTGGGCTACGCCTACGAGGCGGCCGACGCCTCGTTCGAGCTGCTGGCGCGCCGAACCCTCGGGGTCGTCCCGGATTATTTCAACGTCGAGCGGTTCGACGTGAATGTCGAGCAGCGCTACAACGCGGTCGGCAGGCGCGTCACCGTCTCGATGGCCGTCGTCAAGGTGAAGGTCGGCAACGAAACACTGATCTCCGCGGCCGAGGGCGACGGTCCCGTCCACGCGCTCGATCTCGCCTTGCGCAAGGATCTCGGCAAGTATCAGCAGTACATCGAAGGCCTCGACCTCACCGACTATCGCGTGCGCATTCTCAATTCCGGAACCGAAGCGGTCACCCGCGTGCTGATCGAGAGCCAGGACGAGACCGGCGAGCGCTGGACCACCGTGGGAGTTTCGTCCAACATCATCGACGCGTCGTTCCAGGCCTTGATGGATTCCATCGTCTACAAGCTCGTCAGATCCGGCGCTCCGGCCTGAATTACACTATGATCGACCATATCTCCATTTCGGTTCGCGACCTCGAGGCGGCTGCGCGCTTCTACGAGGCGGTGCTCGGCACGATCGGTTATGCCAGGCTGCGCAACGGGCCGGCGACCGTGGGATTCGGCAAGCGCTATCCGGAATTCTGGCTCAATCATCGCCCGAGCATGACGCCGGCCGCGCCCGACACCGGCGCGCACATCTGCGTGCGCGCCCCCGATGTCGATGCCGTGCGGAGATTTCACGCCGCCGCGCTCGCCGCGGGCGGCACGAGCGACGGCGAGCCGGGGCCGCGGCCGGAGTACAGCGCGGGCTATCACGCCGCCTTCATCCGCGACCCGGAAGGCAATCGCATCGAGGCGGTGACGTTTACGCAAACGGGCGCGTGATTTGTCTCAGCTTCTCAGCACGCGCGGTCCACCTCCCCCTGGAGGGGGGAGGTCGGCGAGCATCGTGAGATGCGAGCCGGGAGGGGGTGAATCTTAATCACCCCACCCCGCGCGCTTCGCGCGTGACCCTCCCCCTCAGTCGACATCGGATGTTTCCGATGTCGACCAGCTTATATTGCCGAACCCGGGAACACCCGGGTTCGGTGGGAGGGTAAGAGCTCACATCCGCTCCACCGTGCTCGCGGCGCGGCGGCGCTCTGCTTCCGGCACCGCGCGCAGGATCGCGGCGAGCTTGGGCAGGATATGCTCGACCTTTTCGACCACGATGCATTCGACGTCGAGGCCGGGCCGGATGAACGCCAGCGCCTTCATGTGGTCGAACAGCGCGAGCAGCGGATCCCAGAATTTCCCGATGTTGGCGATCACGATCGGCTTGCGATGGCGGCCGAGCTGGGCCCAGGTGATCTGCTCGACCAGCTCCTCCAGCGTGCCGATGCCGCCCGGCAGCGCCACGAACGCGTCCGCGCGCTCGAACATGATGCGCTTGCGCTCGTGCATGTCGCGCGTCACGATGACCTCCTGGGCGCGCGCCATGACGTGCTCGCGGCCGGTGAGGAATTCGGGGATGACGCCGGTCACGCTCCCGCCGTGATCGAGCACGCTCGTGGCCAGGATGCCCATCAGGCCGAGTGAGCCGCCGCCGTAAACGAGACCGACCCGGTTCTCGGCGAGGATTTTGCCGAAACGGCGCGCCGCTTCGGCAAAGGCCGGATCGGTGCCGGTGCCGGAACCGCAAAAGACGCAAACGGTTCGAATCATACTCATTCCAGGTTGTGGCATTGCCTCTCCAGAAGGGTCAAGGCGGCCGGACCGAGGCCCTGCGCTCATCGCTCGGCCTCACGCCGGCATCGGGGATGCGGTCCCCGTGTCGCCGCAATCCGGGGCAACAGCGCATTTGCAAGCCGCCCGCCCGCGGAACGAGGTGATCAAAGCCGCAAGAGAGCCTATATGAGGCCCCAGGGAAGCGGGTTCAACCATCCAGGCCGGGCCACGGTTCCAGCATTGCGGGCGAGCGAATGAAACGCGGCGGATTTTTCCAAAAAAAGCCGGCGAGGGGCGTCTCCGGCGAGCGCGGCACGCTGTTCTCCACGCTGGTGCATCTGTGGCCCTACATCTGGCCGAGCGACCGCCCCGACCTCAAGCTCCGGGTCCTCGGCGCGATGGTGCTGCTGCTGTTCGCCAAGCTGGCGACGATCGCCGTCCCGTTCACTTACAAATGGGCGACCGATGCGCTGGTCGGCCACCCCAGTGCGCCGGCGGCGGCGCCCGCTTGGGCGTGGGTGATCGCGATTCCGATCGCGATGACGATCGCCTACGGCGGCATGCGTCTCTTGATGGCGCTGCTCACCCAGACGCGCGACGGCATCTTCGCCAGGGTAGCGATGCACGCGGTGCGGCGCCTCGCCATCCTCACGTTCCAGCACATGCACCAATTGTCGCTGCGCTTCCATCTCGAGCGCAAGACCGGCGGGCTCACCCGGGTGCTGGAGCGCGGACGCACCGGCATCGAAGTCATCGTGCGCATGGTGATCCTGCAGCTCATGCCCACCATCCTCGAGGTCGGGCTGATCGTCGCCGTGCTGCTGTTCCAATTCGATTGGCGCTACGTCCTGATCATCCTGGCCACGATCGTGCTCTACATGGGGTTCACCTATTCGGCGACCGAGTGGCGCATCAACATCCGCCGCAAGATGAACGAGAGCGACACCGAGGCCAACACCAAGGCGGTCGATTCGCTGCTCAACTACGAGACCGTGAAATATTTCGTCGCGGAGGAGCGCGAGACCCGCCGCTACGACCGTTCCATGGCGCGCTACGAGGACGCCAGCATCAAGACCTATACGTCGCTCGCCGTGCTCAACGCCGGCCAGGCGGCGATCTTCACGCTCGGGCTCGCCGCCGCGATGGTGCTTTGCGTGCTCGGCGTCCAGTCCGGCACGCACACCGTCGGCGATTTCGTCATGATCAACGCCATGATGATCCAGCTCTACCAGCCGCTCAATTTCATGGGCATGGTCTATCGCGAGATCAAGCAGGCGGTGATCGACATCGAGATGATGTTCGGCCTGCTCTCGCGCGATCCCGAGATCAAGGACCGACCGGAAGCAAAGCCGCTCACGGTGACGAACGGCGCCGTCCGCTTCGAAGGCGTCAGCTTCGCCTACGAGCCGGAGCGCGCCATCCTGAAAGATCTCAGCTTCGAAGTGCCCGCCGGCAAGACTATCGCGATCGTAGGCCCCTCGGGCGCCGGCAAGTCGACCATCTCCCGCCTGCTGTTCCGGTTCTACGACGTGACGGGGGGCCGCATCCTCATCGACGGACAGGACATCCGCGACGTCACGCAAACTTCGCTACGCGCCGCCATCGGCATGGTGCCGCAGGACACCGTGCTGTTCAACGACACCATCCGCTACAACATCCGCTACGGCCGCTGGGAGGCGAGCGACGAGGAGGTCGAGGAAGCGGCGCGCCTGGCGCAGATCGACGGCTTCATCCGCATGGCCCCCAAGGGTTACGACACCGAAGTCGGCGAGCGCGGCCTGAAACTCTCGGGCGGCGAGAAGCAGCGCGTCGCGATCGCACGCACCATCCTCAAGGGCCCGCCGATCCTCCTGCTCGACGAGGCGACCTCGGCGCTCGACAGTCATACCGAGAAGGACATCCAGGACGCGCTCGACCGCATGTCGAAGAATCGCACCACGCTGGTGATCGCGCACCGGCTCTCGACCATCGTCTCCGCCGACGAGATCATCGTCATCGACGACGGCTCGATCGTCGAGCGCGGCACGCACCAGGCGCTGCTCGCCCGCGCGGGGCTCTATGCCAGCATGTGGAACCGCCAGCGCGAGGCCGAGGAGGCGCGCGAGCGCCTGGCGCGGGTCGCCGAGGAGTCCGGGGCGCCCAACCGCAATCCGCCGGCGTTCGAGGACGTGCCGCTCCCGGCTGCCGAGGCCGACGAAGAGGCCGAACCGGTGGCACCGGCCGACGCCGCGGAATGATCGTTCGATGTCGGTGATCGCTTCCGTCCGCGCGCAGCTCGTGCCCATCCACCGCGAGGGCTATCCCTTCATCGCCGTCTTCGCGCTCGCCGCCGTGATGCTGTTCCTGCTCTGGCCGCCGCTCGGCACTCTCGGCGCGCTGGCGACGCTCTGGGTGGTTTATTTCTTCCGCGACCCGCCGCGCGTGACGCCGATCGCGGACACCCTCGTGGTGGCGCCCGCCGACGGCCGCATCAGTCTCATTACCCGCGCCGTGCCGCCCGCGGAACTAGCGCTGGGCGCCGCGCCGCTGCCGCGAATCTCGATCTTCATGAGCGTGTTCGATTGTCACGTGAACCGCAGCCCCGTCACCGGCCGGATCGAGCGCATGGTCTATCGGGCGGGAAAATTCCTCAACGCCGAGCTCGACAAGGCGAGCGAGGACAACGAGCGCAATGCGCTGGTCATCGATGCAGCCGGGAGGCGCATCGGCGTGGTGCAGATCGCGGGGCTGATCGCGCGGCGGATCGTGCCGTTCGTGCGCGAGGGCGACGCGGTCGGTGCCGGCGAGCGCATCGGCATGATCCGCTTCGGCTCGCGGGTCGACGTCTACCTGCCGGACGACGCCAAGCTCAGGGTCGGCCAGGGCCAGATCGCCGTTGCGGGCGAAACGGTGCTCGCCGAGCTCGGCGCAGGCGAGGGGACCCCGACCTACCGGCTGGGCTGAGCAGGCGCTGTTCCCTGGGCCGGGGTCATACCATCGGAGCGGGCTATTTTGCGGCAAGGGCGTCGAGCGCCAGATTGAGCGCGAGCACGTTGACCCGCGGCTCGCCCAGCACGCCGAGCGTGCGGCCTTGGATGTGCTGCGCGACCAGGTCGGCAAGGATCGACTCGGCCATGTTGCGCGCCTTGGCGACGCGCGGGATCTGGAACGCGGCCGCGGCCGGAGTGATCTCGGGATCGAGGCCGCTCGCCGAGGTGGTCACGAGGTCGACCGGGATCGGCTTGCCGCTCTCGGCTTTGAGCTTGTCGACATCCTCCTTGACCCGGGCGACGAGCGCCTTGCTGGTCGGGCCGAGGTTCGACCCCGACGAGTTCTGGGCGTTGTAGGATGCCGGCACGGTCTTGGTAGCATCGTTCGGATCGGTGTCGGTCGTCGCGGAAGGGCGGCCGTGGAAATATTTGTCGTCGGCGAAGACCTGGCCGATCAGTGCCGAGCCAATCACCTTGCCGTCGCGCTCAACCAGGCTGCCGTTGGCCTGCCACGGGAAGATCACCTGGGCGATGCCGGTCATGGCCAGCGGGTAGGCGAGCCCGGTCAGGATCGTGAAGGCGATGACCATGACGACGGCAGGACGCAATTCATTCCACATGGCCGGCTCCTCAGATGATCCCGATCGTGGTGATCAGCACGTCGATGGCCTTGATGCCGATGAACGGCACGATGACACCGCCGACGCCATAGATCATCAGGTTGCGGAACAGCAGCCATTGCGCGCTCTGCGGCCGGTACTTGACGCCGCGCAGCGCCAGCGGGATCAGCGCGATGATGATGAGCGCGTTGAAGATGATGGCGGAAAGGATGGCGCTTTGCGGCGTCTGCAGATGCATGACGTTGAGCACGTTGAGGCTCGGATAGAATGCCGCGAACATCGCCGGGATGATGGCGAAATATTTGGCGACGTCGTTGGCAATCGAGAACGTGGTGAGCGCTCCGCGGGTGATCAACAGCTGCTTGCCGATCAGCACCACCTCGATCAGCTTGGTCGGGTCGGAATCGAGGTCGACCATGTTACCGGCCTCGCGCGCCGCCTGGGTGCCGGTCTGCATCGCGACGCCGCAGTCGGCCTGCGCCAGCGCCGGGGCGTCGTTGGTACCGTCGCCGCACATGGCGACGAGCTTGCCGTTCGCCTGCTCCGACCGGATCAGTCGCAGCTTGTCCTCGGGGGTCGCCTGCGCCAAGAAATCGTCGACGCCGGATTCCGCGGCAATGGCGGCCGCGGTCATCGGATTGTCGCCGGTGATCATGACGGTGCGGATGCCCATCCGGCGCAGCTCGCCGAAGCGCTCGCGGATCCCGCCCTTGACGATGTCCTTGAGGTGGATGACGCCGAGCACGCGGCTGTCCTTGGCGACGGCGAGCGGCGTGCCGCCCGAGCGCGAGATCCGCGCGACGGCCTCGTTGAGCTGGGCGGGCAGCGCCGCGGTCTGCCCCTTCTGGCGGACGAACGCGAGGATGGCGTCGACCGCGCCTTTGCGGATCGAGGCACCGCCGACGTCGACGCCGCTCATGCGGGTCTGCGCGGAGAACGCCACGAAATGCGCGCCGAGCTCGGCCATGCTGCGTTCGCGCAGTCCGAACTTCTCCTTCGCCAGCACCACGATCGAACGCCCCTCGGGCGTTTCGTCGCTGAAGGAGGAGAGCTGCGCGGCTTCGGCGAGCTCCTGGGCGCCGACGCCCGGCATCGGGATGAACTCAGAGGCCTGCCGGTTGCCCAGCGTGATCGTGCCGGTCTTGTCGAGCAGCAGGGTGTCGACATCGCCCGCCGCCTCCACGGCGCGGCCCGACATGGCCAGCACGTTGAATTTGACCAGGCGGTCCATGCCGGCGATGCCGATCGCGGAGAGCAGGGCGCCGATGGTCGTCGGAATGAGAGTCACGAACAGCGCGACCAGGACGACCACCGTGACGCTGCCGCCGGCGTAATGGGCAAAGCTCGGAATGGTAACCGTCGCGAACACGAAGATGATCGTCAGGCCGGCGAGCAGGATGTTGAGCGCGATCTCGTTCGGGGTCTTCTGCCGCTCGGCGCCCTCGACCAGCGCAATCATGCGGTCGAGGAAGGTCGAGCCCTGCGCGGCGGTGATGCGCACCTTGATCCAGTCGGAGAGCACGCGCGTGCCGCCGGTCACCGCCGAGCGGTCGCCGCCGCTCTCCCGGATGACGGGCGCGGATTCGCCGGTGATCGCCGATTCGTCGACCGAGGCGACGCCCTCGATCACGTCGCCGTCGCTCGGGATGAAATCGCCGGCCTCGACCAGGACCAGGTCGCCCGGCTTGAGCGCCAGCGCCGAGACCTTGTCGAACTTCGCGGAGTTCGTTGAAACCAGGCGCTTGGCGTGCGTCATGGTCCGCATCCGGCGCAGGTTGTCCGCTTGCGCCTTGCCGCGCCCTTCGGCGACCGCCTCGGCCAAATTGGCGAACACGACCGTGAACCACAGCCAGAACGCGATCTGGGCGGAAAACAGGATGCTGGTGGCGACAATGGCATCCCGGATGACCAGAATGGTCGTCAGCAGCGCGACGATCTCGACCACGAACATGACCGGATTGCGCCACAGCGTGCGCGGGTCGAGCTTGCGGAACGAATCCAGGACCGCGCGGCCGAGCAGGTCGGCGGAAAGACCGGCGACCGACTTCTGCCGTCCCGTTTGCAGGTCCCGGGATCTCAGGCCGGGCTCGGCGGCGCGTTGAACCGTTCCGCCGACGGGTTTGGTGGTGGGTTCCACGGTCATGGATCCGTTCCTCAGTAAAGCGTGCCGGCTACCATTTGGAGGTGCTCGACGAGGGGTCCGAGCGCGAGCGCCGGGAAATAGATCAAGCCCCCGGTGATGATGATGACCCCGAGGAGCAGCGCGACGAACACGCCGTTGTCGGTCGGAAACGTGCCGGCGGACGCCGGAACCAGCTTCTTGGCCGCCAACGATCCGGCAATTGCCAGCACCGGCACCATGATGGCGAAGCGGCCGATCATCATCGCGAATGCCCCTGTGATATTGTAGAAGGGCGTGTTGCCGCTCAATCCCGCGAATGCACTGCCGTTGTTTCCGGTCTGCGAGGAATAGGCGTACAGGATCTCGCTGAACCCGTGCGGGCCCTGGTTGGCGGGTCCGGCGAGCCCGGCCGGAACGACGCTGGCAATGGCGGTGAAGACAAGGATCGACATCGCAAACGCGAGCAGCGCGAGGATCGCCATCTTGACCTCACGTGCCTCGAGCTTCTTGCCGACGTACTCCGGCGTGCGCCCCACCATCAGGCCGGCGATGAACAGCGACACGATTGCGAACAACAGCATGCCGTAAAGGCCGGACCCCACGCCGCCGAAGATCACCTCGCCGAGCTGGATGTTGACCAGCGGCACCATGCCGCCGAGCGGGGTGAAGCTGTCGTGCATGGCGTTGACCGCGCCGCAGGAGGTGTCCGTCGTCACCACGGCCCACAGAGCCGAATTGACGATGCCGAAGCGGACTTCCTTGCCCTCCATGTTGCCGCCGGCCTGCGTGGCGCTCGCCTGCTGGTCGACGCCGAGCGGCGCGAAGGCCGGGTTGCCGGCGCTTTCCGCGCCGTAGGAGATGAAGGTGCCGACCAGCCAGAGAATCCCCATGACGCCGAACAGCGCCCAGCCCTGGCGCTGGTTGCCGACCATACGGCCGAAGGTGTTGGTCAGCGCGGCGCCGATCGCAAAGATCATCACCAGCTGCACCAGATTCGCGAACGGGGTGGGGTTCTCGTAGGGGTGCGCCGCATTGGCGTTGAAGAAGCCGCCGCCGTTGGTGCCCAGAATCTTGATCGCGATCTGCGAGGCGACCGGGCCCTGCGCGATCGTCTGCTTGGCGCCTTCGAGCGTTGCCGCTTCGGTGTAGGCGTTCAAGTTCTGCGGCATGCCCTGCCAGATCAGAACGAGCGCGGCGAGGATCGAGATCGGCAGCAGCACGTAGAGCGTGCAGCGGGTCAGGTCGACCCAGAAATTGCCGATGGTGCCGACCGATTTCCGGGCAAAGCCGCGGATCAGCACGATGGCGACGACGATGCCGTTGGCGGCGGAGACGAAATTGTGCACGGTCAGGCCGGCCATCTGCACCAGATAGCTCAGCGTGCTTTCGCCGCCGTAGTTCTGCCAGTTGGTGTTGGTGACGAAGCTGATCGAGGTGTTGAGCGCGAGGTCCGGCGCAACGCCGGCGAACCCTTGCGGGTTGAGCGGCAGCACGCCCTGCAGCCGCTGCAGCGCGTAAAGCAGCAGGAAGGCGACGAGGTTGAACAACAGCACGGCGAACGCATAGGCGAGCCAGTTCTGCTCGCGGCTCGGATCGACGCCCGCGAGCCGGTAGAACACGGTCTCGATCGGACGCAGCACAGGTGCCAGCGGGGTGCGCTCGCCGGCGAAGACCTTGGCCATGTAGCCGCCGAGCGGTACCGTGACCGCCGCGACCAGCGCGGCAAAGATCGCGATTTGCAGCCATCCGTTTGCGGTCATGGCCAGCCTCTAGAATTTTTCCGGGCGCGCGAGCGCGTAAACCAGGTAGGCGAGGATCGCGAGCGATACGATGCCGCCGAGAATGAAGTCGAACAGCATGGCGCCCTCACAGATTCACGCAGAGCTCGGCATAACCGAGAAACAGCGCGAAGGCCGCTACGCCTGCGATCAGCATCAGGATGTCGAACATCGAATGGGCCTTTTCCGGCTGGATCGGGGCGGCAGGCTAGGCGCGGGCGGCGTTAAGAAGCGATGCGAATCTTGGGACGCCGGTATAAACGCGGCATAAAAGTCCCGGGTCTGCGCCGGCCGATTTCGCGATGCCGCGGCGGGCTGCGCTACCTTGCTTGCACTCGCGAAATCTCTACCGCGCCTGGTCCGAGCGGCCGAAAGCGGCGGCCGGCGCATTCGCGCCTTTGGCGGGATGCGGCGGCGGGCGGTGCGCGATCTCGTCATAGCAGGCGAGCCGCGTGCCGCCGTCCTCGACCGACAGGCATTGCGAGAGCTCGCCGCGAAGGTGCGAGGCGGTATCGCTCGCAAAAGTCCAGACCACCGGCGAGATTGCGGCGAGGCACAGGAAGACCGCGAGCGCCAGCGTCGCGATGACGACCGCGGCGATGGTGTCGACGATCGCCGGCCGGTGCAGCGAGGGCTCTCTTGCGCCGGCAAAACCCAGCGTCGCGCCGGTCGTGACGATGATCTCCTCGACGATCGCGGACCGTCGATCTGATCCCGCTCGCCCGCGGCGAAATTTGGAAAAATCAGTGGCCAACATGGCTGGTCTCCGACGCTCAGTGGCGAGCGTCGTACATAGGAGCCAGCCGATAAATTTTCGATTGGAAATCGCTGCTGGCTTCATAAAGGACTCGTAAAGTAACGAAGGCAGCAGCGGCACCGGCGAACTCGCCGGAGTGCCGGCGGTTCACCCGCGGCAACGGCGCTTCCGTTCCGCACGCCGTCACGCGTTGCCGGTCAGCCAAACGATGACGCCGATGATGATTCCGGTCACGTGGCCGATCATCCGTGACACGATGCTGAGATCGAGTCCGATTTGGCTGCCGAGCATCGGCAGGACGAACAGAAGGCCGATGAGGATCGCCATCCCGTAAGGTTCCAACCGGGCGAGCGGCAACGCCAGCGCGTCGGGGAGCAGGCCGACCGCGATCCGCCCGCCGTCGAGCGGGGGCAAAGGGAACAGGTTGAACACCGCGAGCAGCACGTTGATGACAAGCGCATTCCTGAGATTGTACGCGATCCATTGACCGGGGACGTCCGGCAAGTAGCGAACCAGGTGGAACGTCAGTGCAGTGAGTATGGCGAGCGCGAGGTTCGTGACGGGCCCGGCCGCGGCCACCCAGGTCATGTCGCGACGCGGATTGCGCAACGCGCGAAAATTGACCGGCACCGGTTTGGCATAGCCGAACAGGAAAGGCGCACGGAGCAGCAGGAGGACGGCCGGCAGCAAGATCGTCCCGACCGGATCGATGTGCTTCAGAGGATTGAAGCTGACGCGGCCGAGGCGCCAAGCGGTTTCGTCGCCGAATCGCAGAGCGACGAAGCCGTGCGCCGCCTCATGGAAGGTAATGGCGATGATTACGGGGATGACCCAGGTCGAGGCCGTATAGATCGTCGAATGGAACTGATCCAAATGCCGTTGATTCCTCTGCTCCGGTCGCAGCCGTGATCGGGGTATCTTGTCGCCCGATCGGTTCGATGGAGACTTGCCTCAGTCGCTTCCGGCAATTCGGTAACCGATCCCGGGCTCGGTGACGATGATTTTCGGATCGTCGGGATCGTCCTCGATCTTCTGGCGCAGGTGCCCGACGTAGACGCGCAGATATTGCGTGTCCTCGGTGTGCGCCGGGCCCCAGACCGCGGCGAGCACCTGCTTGTGGGTGATGACCGCGCCGGCATGGCGCGCCAAGAGCGACAAGAGCTCGAATTCCTTCGGCGTCAGCTTGATCTCCTGGCCGGCACGAACCACCCGATGCCGCACACTGTCGATCTCGATTTCGCCGAGCTTGAGCACGGGGATTTCGGCGTGGCGCTGCATGCGGTGGCGCATCGCGGTGCGCAGGCGCGCCATCAGCTCGCCGACGCCGAACGGCTTGTTGATGAAATCGTCGGCGCCGAGGTCGAGCGCGTCGATCTTCTCGCTCTCGCGGTCGCGTGCCGATAGCACGATGATCGGCACGTCGGACCATTGCCGAACGTTGCGGATCACCTCCTTGCCGTCGCCGTCCGGGAGCCCGAGGTCGAGCACGACGGCGTCCGGCACATTGGCGGCGATGTGCTTGACGGCTTCCGCGACAGTACCCGCGGTCGCGACCTCGTAATCGTTTGCAGTGAGCGCCGGCTTGAGGAAGCGCAGGATCGCCGCCTCGTCGTCCACGACCAGGATTCGGGTCTTGACCGTCATGCCGATTCCGCCCGCGGAAACGTCAGCACGATGCGCGTGCCACGGCCGTTCGCGATCGGGCTTTCGGCCGCGATCGAGCCGCCGTGGGCTTCCATGATACCCTTGGCGATGGCCAGGCCGAGACCGGTACCCTGGCCGCCGTCGGCGCCGGTCGATCCGGGACGTGGACCGCGAACGAATTTATCGAACACGTTGGGCAGCACGTCGGCGGGAATGCCGGGGCCGTCGTCGGTTACCCGCAGCTTCACGCGGCGTTCCTCCAGTTCCGCATCGATGACGACACGGGTTTCGACCGGCGTATGTGCCACGGCGTTGTTCACGATGTTTCCCAGCGTTTGCTCGGCGAGCGCCGCATCGGCGCGAACCAGCGGCAGATCGGACGGCAGTCTCGTCTGAAAATGCTGCGAGGCGCCGCGCCGGCGCGCGGCACTGATGGCCCGATCGGTGATCTCGCGCAGGTCGACCCAATCGAGCCGCAGCTCGAGCGCGCCTTCCTCGATCCGGGTGATGGCGAGCAGGTTGCGGACCATGTCGTCGAGGTCCTCGGCCTCGGTCTTGATGTGGCCGAGCAGATCCCTGCGCGCCGCCGAATCCAGCTTGTCAGCGTAATCGAGCAAGCTCGTCGCGGACCCGAGGATCGACGAGAGCGGCGTGCGGAAATCGTGGGAAATCGAGGCGAGCAGCGTGTTCCGCACCCGTTCCGTGGCGGCGGCCGTGCGCGCAGAGAGGATCTCGCGCGCGAGCGCCGCGCGGTCGAGCGCCGCGGCGGTCTGGTCGGCAAGCGCGTCGAGCAGCGCCCGCGCGTCCGAATCGAGCGACCCGAGCGTTTCCGTGCGCGCGACGCCGATCACGCCGATGCGGCCGCGCGGGGTGCGCAGCGGAACGAAGAACCACGGCACCGTCGGCAGCGTTGCCGTGTCGGCTCCCGCCGGCTCGTCGTGTGTGAACGCCCAGCGCGCGGCGGTCATGGTGGCGGCGTCGAGCACATCCTCGGGCGGCCAGGCCGCGCGCAGGGCAAGCGCGCCGGCTTCGTCGAGCAGAATGAGGGCGGGGCGGCCGAGCGTGCTGGAGATCTCCCCGGCGGCGCCCTCCGCCACGTCGTCGAGCCGCGCCAGGGCCGAGAGCTTGCGGGTGAACTCGTAGAGCCGCCGTGTCGACCGCATGCGGCTCTGCGAGATCTGCGCCTGATCCCGCACCCGACCGGCAAGCGCCGAGCTGATGACGGCGATCACCAGAAAGACGAACAGCGCGAACAGCTCGTAGGGCTCGGCGACCGTGAAGGTGTAGATCGGCTCGATGAAGAAGAAATTGTAGGCGAGAAATGACAGCACCGACGCGTAGATCGCCGGCCAGATCCCGAAAGTCACTGCGGCGAACAGCACCGCCATCAAGAAGATCATCGAGAGATTCGGCAGCGGCGTGAGCATCGCGATCGCTTCGCCGATACCCACGGCGACGGCGACGGCGATCGTCGACCAGACATAGGGCATGATCCCATGCAACGGTCCGATCGGAAGGCGCCGCCGTCGGAACGGCCGGATCGCGCGCTGACCAGTCACGACATGAACGGCGATGTCCTCGGCTCGCCGCACCAGCTCATGCGGCAAAGAACGGCGGAAGATCTCGGCAAACAGTCCGCCGGCAGAGCGGCCGATGACGATCTGGGTCACGTTCTCGAATCGGGCCAACCGCAGCAGCTCGCCCGGCAAATCGTTGCCGACCAGGGTCCTGGTTTCGGCGCCGAGGGTCTCGGCCAGCTTGAGTGCTTTGTCGATCCGTTGCCGCTCGGTAGCGCCCAGCTGGTGCCCCGGATGCTCGACCGTAACCGCCAACCAGGGGGCGTTCATCAGATCGGCGAGGCGTTTGGCATGCCGGACCACGGTCGGCGAGATCGGGTCGGGCCCGACAGAGGCGAGAATGCGTTCACCGGCCGGCCACGGCCCCTCGATCGCCTGCGCCTGCATGCGCTCGACGAGGTCCGCGTCGATCCGCTCCGCCGCCCGCCGCAGGGCGAGCTCGCGCAGCGCGGTCAAATTCTGCGGCTTGAAGAAATTCTCGATCGCGCGCGCCGCGGCGTCCGGCACGTAGACCTTGCCCTCCGAGAGCCGCTTCAAGAGCTCATCCGGCGGCAGATCGACCAGCACGATCTCGTCGGCCTCCTCGAACACGCGGTCCGGGATCGTTTCGCGGACCCGCACCCGGGTGATCTTCTGGACGACGTCGTTCAGGCTCTCCAAATGCTGGATGTTCAACGTGGTCCATACGTCGATGCCGGCCGCGAGCAGCTCCTCGATGTCCTGCCAGCGCTTGGGATGGCGGCTGCCGGAGACGTTGGTGTGGGCGTATTCGTCGACGAGCAGCAGGCCCGGATGCCGCGCCAGCGCCGCATCGAGGTCGAGCTCGTTCACCACCAGATTGCGGTAGACGATCGGCCTGCGCGGCAGGATGTCGAGGCCTTCGAGCAGCGTCTCCGTCTCGATGCGACCGTGGGTCTCGACGAGACCGACCACCACGTCGCGTCCCTCCGCTTTAACGGTGCGGGCCGACGCCAGCATGGCGTAGGTCTTGCCTACGCCGGGCGCGGCGCCGAGAAAGATCTTGAGCTTCCCGCGCCCTTCTTTCTTGGCGAGTGCGAGGAGGGCGTCGGGCGATGCGCGCTGGGTCGATTCGGTGGCCATTCGAGCCTCCGCCATCCACCTTAGGGCCGAACCGCGCTCGAGGCGACCGGGCGCAGGTCGGTCGGTCAGGCCGCGAGCGGATCACGAGATTCGGCGCGAAGCCCGGAACGCTGATGCCGTTGCGTCATCGCCGCATCGTTAACGGCTGTTAACCGTTTACTTGCAAGTCTGTTAGCGCAATCGATTCAATTGCAACAATAGGCTCGCGCTCATGCGTTCCATCCTGCGAAATTCGCCGGCCGGCAAGGTGACCACGAACCAGGTGGCGGGCACGAGCGCCATTCTCGAGCGCGTGCGGGAAGGATTGATGCTGCTCGACGACGCGGTGGTCGAGCTTGCCGACGCCGATGAGACGCTGGGGCTCGCCGGGCTGATCGCGGAACGGCTCGGGCTTGAACCCGAAGATGTGTTCCGCGCCATCGCGGTGCCCTCGGAGCAGCTCTTGACCGTGCTGTGCCGCGCCGCCGGACTCAACATCAACGGATTTTCCGCGGTGCTGCGCATGCGCTGCCGCACGCGCGGCGCGATGCACTCGCCCGCAGCGGCGCTCACCGCCTTCCACGACATGCCGGTCGAGACCGCGCAACGCATGGTGCACATGGCCAAGGGCCGCTAGCCCGGGCGCCTGCAGGGCTCCCGCGGTCCCGCCGGAGCGTGAAGGCGGCGTTGGCGCGGAGCCGCAATACCGTTATAAAACGACCCCATGCTGTTTCCGCCGTTCGAACCCGACCGTGACGAGCCCAAGCGCCGGCGATTCCGACCGATTCCGGTCCGTACGCTGGTGCCGAACGTCATCACGCTCCTGGCGCTGTGTGCGGGCCTCACCGCGGTCCGGCTGGCGATCGAGGGCAAGCTCGAATTCGCGCTCGCGGCCATCGTGCTCGCGGCAGTGCTCGACGGCGTCGACGGCCGCATCGCCCGGCTGATCAAGGGCACCTCCCGGTTCGGCGCCGAGCTCGACAGCCTCGCCGATTTCGTCAATTTCGGCGTGGCTCCGGCGCTGATTCTGTATTTCTGGGACCTGCACGAGCTCAGATCGGCCGGCTGGATTGCCGCCCTGGTGTTCGCGATCTGCGCCGGGCTGCGGCTCGCGCGATTCAATGTTGCGACCGATGATCCGAACCGACCGGCCTGGGCGTCGAATTTCTTCGTCGGCATGCCGGCGCCCGCGGGTGCGATCACGGTCCTGCTGCCGATCTACGTCAACTTGCTCGGCGGGCCGGAGTGGGCCGCGATCACGTTCCTCTACACCTTGCTGATCGCGTTCCTGATGGTTTCGCGTCTGCCGGTATTTTCCGGCAAACGGCTCGGGACCCGGGTGCCGCGCGAGATGGTGCTGCCGGTGTTCGTGGTGGTGGTGCTGTTCGTGGCGCTGCTGCTGAGCTACCCGTGGATCGTGCTCACCCTCGGCACGCTCGTCTACCTCGGGTGCCTGCCGTTGGGCTTCTGGTCCTACCGCCGCTTCGAGCGCAGCGCGGCGCAGGCGGCGCAGGCGGCGCAGGCGGCGGACGCGGCGCGCGGCGCCGGGGACGATGTCGCTTCAGCGCGGTCGAACTCCGCCGCTGCCGAACGTCCGCTCCGGCTCAATTGATCGTCCGTGACGGTTTTCGCGCCATCCGTTCCCAAAGCGACGCGGGTGCGTCCCGCGCAAGACTTCGATCCGGCGCGCGTCATCGATTCCGTGATTCTGGACCAAGCGCAGCGGCGGGCGCCCCGCGGCGAGCGGGTTTGCGTCAACGGGCTCCGCTTCGCGCTCGAGCTCGCCACGCCGACGCATTTGCGCATGGGAGACGCGTTGCAGCTCGAGGACGGCAGGCTCATCGAAGTAGTGGCCGAGGCCGAGCCGCTGATCGAAGTGCGAGCCGTCGATGCAACGGCGTTGGCGCGGATCGCCTTCCATCTCGGCGACCGTCACGTGCCGGTCCAGCTCCTTGCCAATCGCATTCGCCTGCGGCGCGACCACGCACTGGAATCGCTCATCGCTTCGCTGGGCGGCAAATGCGCAAAAATCGAAGCGCCGTTCGACCCGGAAGGCGGGGCCTATGTCGAGCCCGCCCAGGCGCATTCGCACGACCGCCATTCCCATGAGCGCGGCTCTCACACGCACGGTCCCGGCGGACACGAGCACCACAATTCCGAAGCATGAAAGCCGCCTGCGCTGCGTCGGGCGCATAACATGTCGGGCGGGCCGCGCGCTGCATTGACGGCCCCACAGCCGGCTCGCCATCGAGCCTAGCGGAGGAGCGCCATGACTACGACAATCGAGCGCGACGGCCCGGTCACGACCATCGTGCGGGCCCGCACGCACGCGAGAAACGCCATGGACCCGGCCAGCGCCGAGGCGCTGGTCGAGGCCTTGCTGGCGTTCGATCGCGATCCCGATCAATCGGTGGCGGTGCTGTGGGGCGCGGGCGGCGCGTTCTGCGCGGGCTTCGATCTCAAATTCGCCGCGACCCAGCTCGGCAAGCGGCGGCCGCTCTCCGATCTCGAGTTTCCCGAGCAGGGGCCGCCGCCGCGTGGACCCATGGGTCCGAGCCGGCTCGAATTGTCGAAGCCGGTGATCGCCGCGATTGCCGGGCCGGCGGTCGCCGGCGGCATGGAGCTCGCGTTGTGGTGCGATCTCAGGGTGATGGAGGAGACGGCCTTCATGGGCGTCTATTGCCGCCGCTGGGGCGTGCCGCTGATCGACGGCGGGACGGTGCGTCTGCCGCGCATCGTCGGCCGCGGCCGCGCGCTCGATATCATTCTCACCGGCCGCAAGGTTCCGGCCGAGGAGTGCTTCCGCATCGGGCTGTGCGAGCGGCTGGTGCCGCCCGGAAAGTCCCGCGACGTCGCGGAGGCGTTGGCGCAGGAGATCGCCCGGTTTCCGCAAGCCTGCGTGCGCGCCGACCGCCGCTCGGTGTTGTTGCAGGAGGGCTTGTCCGAGCGCGAAGGTCTGCGGTCCGAATGGGCCTGCTCCTCATCGGTGTTCGAGCGCGAAGGCGCCGCGGGCGCCGCACGCTTTGCGCAAGGCAAGGGCCGCCACGGCGATTTCGCCGACATTTGACAACCCAGCCGGCAGCGCGCTTTCCCCTCTCCCAGTCCAAGTCGGATGTTTCCGACCTGGACCAATCATATGATGGCCAAACCCGGTCCCCCCCGGGAACCCCCCGGGGTTGGCAGTGAAGGGTGCCGAGCGGACGAAGTCCGCGAGGCGGGTGAGGGGTTGCGGCGCCATTCCGGGCGAAACGAATGTTTGATAATGCTTGACCCCTCACCCGGCTCGTTTCTCGCTGACGCTCGCAACGAGCCACCCTCTCCCGCAAGGGGAGAGGGGAAGCCGCCGTGTTGATGTTCCGAGCAACAGCTCGCCGCAAAGGAGCACACGATGGGTCGCCTCAAGGACAAGATCGTGCTGGTGACCGGGGCCGCGGGCGCCATCGGCTCAGCGACCGCCGACGCGGTCGTGGAAGCCGGCGGGATCGCGATCACGACGGATCTCGGCAGCAGCGCCGGCATGGATCACGCGCTCGACGTGACTTCGCAGGAGGATTGGCTGCGCGTCATCGCCGAGATCGAGCGCACCGCCGAAAGACTCGACGGTCTCGTCAACGCCGCGGGAATCGCGACGGTCGGCAGCGTCGAGGACACCGATCTTGCGACCTGGCGCCGGGTCATGGCGGTGAATCTCGACGGCACGTTTCTGGGCTGCAAGCATGCGCTGCCGCTCCTCAAGCGTGGCGGCGGCGCGATCGTCAATCTCTCGTCGGTGTCGGGCCTCGTCGGCGGGCACAACCTCGCCGCCTACAATGCCTCGAAGGGCGGGGTGCGGCTGCTCACCAAATCGGTCGCGCTCCACGGTGCGCGCTTCGATCCCAAGGTGCGCTGCAACTCGGTGCATCCGGCATTCATCGAAGGCCCGATGGCGGATGATCTGATCGCTCACACCAAGGATCCGGCGCGGGCACGGGAACGCATGAGCCGGGATGTTCCGCTCGGCCGCTTCGGCAAGGCGAGCGAGGTCGCGGACCTGTGCGTATACCTGTTGTCCGACGAATCCGCGTTCGTCACCGGGGCCGAGTTCGTGCTCGATGGCGGCTTGACGGCGCGATGACGGCAGCTCTTCCTCCGACTAGGGCCGACAGCGGGGCGCACATCCCGCGCCGCGAGTCACCGGCTTTCGATATCGCCCCAGGGACAGCCGGCCGAACAGCACGTCAGCGCATCGCTCATGATGCGCTTGATGCTGCGGGCGCACCGACCACACTGGGGGCTGCAGCCCAGACAGGAGTAGAGCTGGCCCGGAGTACGAACCGGAGCGCCGGCATCCATGACCGCGCTGCGTACGTCGTGGTCGGTAAGCACGTTGCAGGAACAGATGATCATGATCGCTCCGCGGCAGATGCCGGCCCGTGGGCTCGCGAGTACCTTGGCCTCCTCATGGCCATCGAGGCAAGATTGCTCATTCGCGACTCAGCCGTTCACGGATTCCCGGAGGTTGCCTGGCCTTGCAATGCGTCGAGCGTGGCAACGTTGAGACAATAGTCGCGCCAATCGCCGCTGCCTGCGTTTCTCGTGAGGTCGCGTTCGCAACGGCTCTTGCTGCCGCATAGCGTGCAAACCCGTTCGAGATCCCTGAGGGCGCAGGACTGGGCCGATGAGATCAGCTCGGGATCCAGTTGCAGCGTCCGCAAACGGCGGCGCAGCAGGTCGTCGCCGTCGGGCCATTTTGCGGCTACCGCGCGCAGATCCCACGGCGAGAGATTGACGTCTCGCGCGAGCAGCTCCAGGCCGGCGGGGAACCGGTCGAGCTCGGCAAGGCAATGGCGCCTTCTACGCAGCTTGCGCCACCATTCGACTATGTCGGCGAGGAATGCGCCACCTTCGCCAGCGCGCACGGAAATCATGGCGATGCCCTTTCTCTGCTCGCATCGTGATGATGACGCGGGTGCTGCGCTTTGATGCGGATCAATTGCGCCGGCTCGACGGCCCCTGCGCGACCTCAGGATCAATACGTAGCCAAATCGTGGCCGGCGTTTGATCTGCATCAACGTTGCAGTGCGGCAGGTGACTTAATTCTTGCCCATTCTCCGGTGAGGAGAGGACCAAGCAAGAGAGAGGCTACCATGACCGAAGCACCGCGAATCTGGTCGACGGAGGTGTCCCGGCGCTGCCTGTTGCGGCGCGCGGCCTGCGCCGCAGGCGCCGTGACCATCCTCGGCACCGGCATCAATGCCGCGATGGCGGGCAAGATGCCGCAATCGGCAGTGTCGTATCGGGGTTCCCCGAAGGGCAACCAGAGCTGCGCCAATTGCAAGCTGTTCCAGGCTCCAAGTGCCTGCAGAAGCGTCGATGGCGCCATCAGCCCGAGCGGCTGGTGCAGCATCTACGTGAAGGCCTGAGACGATTGCCGGCACAGCAAGGGGCGCTTCCGGCGCGCCGACTCGGCGCCCGGTACCGCCCCTGCCTCGCCACCGACCGCATCATGCATACGGGGCGCTGGATCCTGGCATCGGCGGCGGCAGCCGCCGCCTTCAGCTACGCGCTCGGGCAACAGATCTCGATCGTGCTCCCGACGCAGGAAGAGATCCTCAAACGCACCTCGAACACCTGGAACAAGCCGTTCGTCTTCCCCTCCCGGGTTCCGGAGGTGACCGCAACCATCATCGGATATCCGCCCGGCGCCTCGGCAGAACGCCAGATCAACCCATATTCGCGTTACATCTACGTCCTGGAAGGCACCTTGACTCTCGATGTAGACGGCCGCGGTCCGGTCGACTTTCCCGCGGGGAGTTTGATCCTCAGCGGAAATACCTGGGTGATGCCCAAGAACAATGGAGCTGTCGCGGCGAAACTGCTCGTGATCGACCAAACCGAGGCCGGTGAATCCAATGCCTTGCTCGAGAAACTCGAGAAATGAGGGTGGGGTCAGCCCGATTGCGGCGCCGCGCATCGCACGCGGTGCGCGACAGAGCGCAGAACTCCCTTGGCACGCGGCAGCACTGGGCGCGCTGGCGCTGCTGCTCCTTGCTTTTGGCAGCCCAGCACGGGCCGATCCGCCATCGCTGACGCCGCAAGAGCTGGCGATCGTCTTGACCCTGTCGCCGCTGGGCCCCCCGGCGCAAGACACGACCAACGCGGTATCCGGAAACTGTCGGGCAATCGATTTCGGCAGAAACCTGTTCTTCGACGTTCGGCTTTCGCGCGGCCACAACCGTTCCTGCGCCGCCTGCCACATCCTCGAGGAGGGCTTGGTGGACGGCCGCGCGGTGGCCTTCGCACCGCGAGTGCTGCGCAACACTCCTTCCGTTTGGAACGTGGCATATAACCGCTGGTTCTTCTGGGACGGCCGTGCCGACAGCCTGTGGGCGCAGACAGCCGGCCCGATCGAGGCCGCGGCCGAGCTCAATCTCGACCGCATGGAGCTCGCGCATCGGATCGCGACCGAGCCGGACCTCAGACGCGAATACCAGGCGCTGTTCGGTCCCCTGCCGGACCTCGGTCAAGCCGGGGGTTCGCAGGCCGAGCCCGACGCCCGGCTGGCTACCCCTCCGGATCGCCGTGACGCCGTCACGCGGATCCTGGTGAACGTCGCCAAAGCCATCGCGGCCTTCGAAGAAACGCTCACCAGCAGGGAGGCGGCTTTCGATCGATTCGTGGAGTCTGTTCGAGCGGGGACCCCTGACGGGTCGAACACGCTCCCGGAAGCCGCGTTGCGCGGGCTGAAGTTATTCGTCGGCCGCGGACAATGCGTTCAGTGTCACGCCGGTCCGAATTTCTCCGACGGCGAGTTTCACAACATGCTGGCGCTCTCCGGGGAGGGCGACCCGGAGGACCCGGGCCGCTATCGCGGCCTCGAATTGCTCGACGCCAGCGAGCTCCGCGCTGACGGGCGATTTGCCTCCGCGGCGGATACCGGCCGTATCGCCAAGCTCAAGTCTGCCGTGCGAGGCGAGTTCACGCAGGGTCAGTTCAAGACGCCGTCCCTGCGCAACGTCGCCGAGCGGACGGCATTTTTGCATCACGGTCGGGTCGCGTCGTTACAAGCAGCGGTCGCCCGTTATGCGTCGATCCGATCCCATGCGCGACAGGACGCGCGCGCCGACCCTCTGGTAGGCTCCATCGAAGTGTCGTTGCGGGATGTCGATGATCTCCTGGCGTTCCTGCAGACGCTCACGGATACGTCTCGGCTCGAAACGGTGTGGGACGATTGCGCCGATAAGCGCCGCCCGCGCTGACTGGCCACCAGATAAACTTCCTCCGCCCGTTTGAAACAAATTCTCCCGGCTTGATCTGCATCAAAGCTGGCCGGCGCTCATCTGATTACGTTGACGTGCGCATCGAAAACAAAGTGAGCGAACGTCGAGCGGTGATTGTCAGTAACCTCGAAACGCTGCGTCTCGCCCAAAGGAGATCGAGATGCTCTATCTCCTTCCCGCAACCACGACGGATTCCGAAAGCGCCGAACCCCCTGCGGAGCATTCTCGTCCGGAAGACGGGCGGCGGAAGCTGTGGGACAGTTCATCGGTTCTGGTGCTCAAGGCCGGACAGCACGTGTTCCGTGCCGGCGATCCCCAACTGGCCTTGTACAAAGTCGCATCCGGCACGATCCGGCTTTACAAGAATCTGAAGGATGGTCGTCGACAAGTGATCGGCTTCCTGTTTGCGGGCGACCTGATCGGCCTTGAGCTCCAGCCGCAACACCTCTGTAACGCTCAGGCAATCGGCGCCGCTAACTTGGATTCGGTGCCGGCAGCGGCTGCCCGCGTGCTGGCTTTGAATGATAGGGGCGTGATGTCGGATTTATACGCGAGTCTGTCCAACGAGGTTGCCACTGCTCGAGATCTCGCACTCACTCTCGGCAGAGCCAATCCCGAAGAAAGACTGGCCCGCTTTCTCGTTGCGCTGTCTCGGCGCAATCAACAGCACGGTCGAGATCCGATGGCGATCGATCTGTCGATGCCGCGGACCGACATCGCCGATCATCTCGGCCTGACGATTGAGACGGTATCGAGAACGCTGACCAGCTTCGTGAAGCGTCGGTTCATCAAACTGGCTCGGCGGCGCTCGATTCAAATCCTCGATTCGAGTTCCCTGGAAGCACTGAGCGAAGGCCTCCGCAGGACGAAGCGGCGTAGCTGAAACAGGCGCTGACCGGTGCGTCTTGCATGTCGATTCTTCATGCAATGTTGCTCAACTGCAACACCTTCGATCAAATAGGAGTTATTTGATTTCGATCAAATCAGCATCGCCGGGCATGAGGAACGCTCATGATACGATTCGCCTGTTGAATCGAGCGAGGCCGCCATGGTGCATTGCGAAAACCGCTGCGGGTTCAACCCGAGACCGCTGTTTGCACTCGTTTTGGGAACGATAGTCGTCGCTACCTGGGTCACCGCGACCCCCCGGTCGGCCGAGGCCCTGCCGAGCTTCGCCCGCCAGACCGGCCAGCCGTGCGGTGCCTGTCACACCGATTTTCCCGCGCTCACCCCGTTCGGGCGCCGGTTCAAGCTCGGCGGCTATACGCTCGGCGGCAGCACGCAATTCCGCACCACGCCGTTCCCGACTTCGGACGAAGACAAGGCCAAGCCCTACTGGCCCCCGATCGCCACGATGGCGATCGTGGGCTTCACCCACAGTCAGACGCCGCTGCCGCCGCCGACGGCGCCGCTCAGCCCCAACGACAACGTCGTGGTTTCGCCGGTCAGCTTCTTCTGGGGCGGAGCCATCACCGAGCACATCGGCGCCTTCGCGCAAGTGACGTACAACGCTCCCGGTCCCGGAGGAATTGCTGCGGCCCCAGCCTCGGCGGGCGGGGACCCGTTCGGGCACACCTGGACCTGGGACAATACCGATGTCCGTTACGCCAACACGACGAAGATCGGCGATTTGGACATCCTCTACGGCATCACCGCCAACAACAACCCGACCGTCCAGGACGTCTGGAACACGACGCCCGCGTGGACCTTCCCCTACGCCGTGTCGACCCTGGGGAATGGATTTGGGCCGGGCAGCATTATCGACGGCGGCTTTGCCGGACACGTGGTCAGCACCGGAGGTTACCTCTGGATCAACGACATGTTCTACGTCGAGGCGACGGCCTACCACACACTCGATTTCGATACGCAGAACCATCTGGGCACCGATCCCCTGGGTTCTCCCGGGCGCTTCGACGTGGCCCCCTATTGGCGCCTGGCGTTCGAGCCGCACTGGGGCGACAATTGGTTCATGATCGGCACGTTCGGGATGTACGCCGCCGTTCATCCCTGGCTGTTTCCCATCACCGGCACAACGGGCACCTTCGGACTGACCGACAAGTTCACCGACATCGGCTTCGATGCGCAATATCAATATAAGGGCGAGAACTACTGGATCACGCTCCGCGGCAGCTACATTCACGAGCATCAACAGCTCGACGCGAGCACGAATCCCTTTCTGGCGCTTGCTGCCAATCCGACCAATGAGCTCAACACGCTGCGGCTGCAGGCCTCGCTCGCCTACGGCAACGACAACCGGATCGTGCTCACCGGCCAGCGCTTTCAGACGTGGGGCACGCCGGACACGCTGTTGTTCGCCAGCAGTCCGACCTTCCTCCCCGATACCAGCGGCTGGATCGCCGAGATCGCCTATATTCCGTTCGGCACGAGCACTGCGCCGGGATGGCCGTGGTTCAACGCGCGCATCGGCTTGCAGTACACCTTTTACGACAAGTTCAATGGCACCACGGCCGGGGCCAGCGCCAACAACATCTTATTCCTTCACGCCTGGTTTGCGATGTAGGCCGGCGGAGACCGCGGGGACATGGTCATGAACAGATTTTGGCTCGGAACCATCGCCGCAGCTGCGCTGGTCGCCAGCGCAGGAGCGCAAGCCGCGGATGTGCCGGTCAAGGCTCCGCCCGTAGCGCCGGTCGCCGCCCCGATCGTGAATTGGTCCGGCTTCTATGTCGGAGGCAACGCCGGCATCGCCTGGTCGCGGGATCTGCTTACTTTCAACGTGCCGGACGTTACCGGATCGACCGAGGATTTTCGGTTCACGCCGAGCTCGTTCATCGGCGGCGGTCAGGTCGGCTTCCAATCGCAGGTCGAGCAATGGGTGTTCGGCATCGAAGCGACCTGGTCGGGACTCAACCTGCATGGATCCCGGCAAAGCATCCTTCTCCCCGATCCTACCTTGGTTTCCTTCAAGATCGACGAGATCGCGACGGTAGTGGGGCGATTCGGCTACGCCTGGGATCACGCGATGTTCTATGCCAAAGCCGGATATGCGGTGGCAAGGGTGGGCATCCACGCCTTCGACACGGTCACCCTCGCCATCGGTGATGACCGAGCCTGGAGGAGCGGCTGGACCCTGGGCGCCGGCATCGAATACATGGTTGTGCCGAGCATCGTGCTGGGGCTCGAGTTCGACTTCTACAATCTGCAATTCGACAACAAGCAAGGCGTCGGCTTCAGCGACGGTACGACTTTCCAGATATCCGGCAGCAATTCGGACATTTACGCGGTCACCGCGCGGCTGAGCTACCTGTTCAACTGGGGCAAAGGCAAGACGCCGGCGCCGGTCGCCGCGAAATACTGATCGGTCGGGGCGCCCAAAGATACAGCAATCCCGGAAACCGCATGGTTGGCCTCATGAAAAAGCTCTTGCTCGGAAGCGTGGCGCTGGCGGCACTCGCAATCTGCGGGTCCGCGTGGGCGGCCGATATGCCGCGCAAGGCGCCCGCCGCGCCACCGGCGGCCGCGCCCGCGGCGCCCGTGGTGACCTGGACCGGCTGTTATGTCGGCGGCAACGTCGGCGGCGGCTGGGCCATGAAGGATTGGGCGAATCCGAGTGCCGATATCGATGGCGGCGGTAATCCCGGTGGTCGCGGCACCGCAGCGCTGGGCGGCTTTGTCGGCGGCGGCCAGATCGGCTGCGACTATCAGTTCGCCGGTTCGTGGGTGATCGGCATCCAGGGGATGTTCGATGGGTCGACCTTGAAAGGCGACATTTTCGACAGCTTCGCCACGAATCTCGATCTGGCGACGCGTGTCGATTGGTTCGCCACGGTGACGGGCCGGCTCGGATATGCGCTGATCCCGACGGGGCTGCTCTATGTCAAAGGCGGCGTTGCTTGGGTCCACGACCGCCATAGCGTTTTCGATCAGAGTCTGGGCGTCACGGTCGAAAGCGCCGATCTCAGCCGGACCGGCTGGACGGCCGGCGTCGGCTTTGAATACATGTTCCTGCCCAATTGGTCGGCGTTCGTCGAATACGACTACATGGGTTTGGGAACGAAGACGATCCCGTTCACCGCTTTGGGCGGCGGCTTCAGCGAGAGCTGGGAGATCCGTCAGAATGTCCAGGCCGTTCTCGTCGGCCTCAATTTCCGCTTCAATTTCGGCAAGGCGCCCGCTGCGGTCGTCGCCAAATACTGATTTTGCCGTTCTGGCGGCGAAAGCACGGCCGGCGTGCTTGCCCATTCTCATCCAGGGTGATCCGCCGGTCGGCACATTGACCGGCATTCACTCCCGATCGACCCGCGTCGGGCGAAACGGCACCGATCTCGGAATTCAGGCATGCCCGGATCCGGCCCTGTTGTTGCCGCGATCGAGCGTCAGGCATCGCCCGGGGGCGAGACGCCGCTGCGATCCCTGTTGTTGGCGGCGGCCGAACGAAACCTTGTCATATGCTGTCTTCGACGACCGCTGTTTCGCGCCGAACCGTGCTGTGCGGGCTGAGTTCGACGGCCTGCGTGCTCACGCTCGGCGGCTGCGCCGACGTGAGCTCGACCGGCGCCCGCTTCGACGCCTCGGGGCTTTCGCTCAACCCGGTGCTCCTGGTCGCGACCACCCGCAAGCCGGTGAAGAACGCGCGCACCAAGCCTTGGTTCGGGCCGGAGCGGGCATCCGCGATGAGCGTTGCGCGGGCGAAGCTCGAGCCGCCGGCCGAGGGCCGGTTCTCGCTCACCGCGGTCGGCCTCGATGATTGGCACCTCGATGGGATCGAGCTGGTGCCGCAGGTCGGCGATCTGCTTGCACCGGCGACGATTAGCCGCGACGTTCTGATCTACGTCCATGGCTTCGACCAGACCTTCGAGGCGGCGGCGCTCGATGCCGTGCGCCTCTCCGATGGCATCCGATTCCGCGGCGAGACCATGGTGTTCGCTTGGCCGTCCAAGGCAAAGCTGCTCGATTACGCCTATGACCGCGAGAGCGCGATGTGGTCGCGCGACGCCTTGCAACAGGTGCTCGAGGCGTTGACGGCGAGCCCGAGCGTCGGTCGCGTCCATATCGTGGCGCACAGCATCGGCACCATGGTGACCATGGAGGCGCTGCGCCAGCTCCATGCCGTGCGCGGTGACGCCAGTGCCGCGAGATTCGGTGCTTTGGTGCTCGCCGCGCCGGACGTCGACATGGACGTGTTCGCGTCCTCGGTCGAGCGCATCGGCGCTCTGGCTCCCAACATCATCGTCATCACCGCGACGAACGACCGCGCGCTCGCACTGTCGCGGTGGATCGCGGGCGGGATCACCCGCGTCGGCGCCGCCGAGAAGGCTCGGTTGACGAAGCTGGGATTGCGCGTGGTCGACGCCTCACAAGAAGGCTGGGGCATCGTCAACCACGACTTGTTCCTGTCGAATTCCCCCGTTCGCCAGGTGATCCGCCGCGCGATCGACGGTTACGCGGGGCTGACGGGCTGAAGGCGGCGCGTCCGGCCCGGGGCGAATCGGATCCTAGCCCCTGAGGTGCGCTTCGAGCCGCTCCAGGCTCTGCGTCCAGCCCGCCTGCATGCCTTCGAGCATGCGAGCCGCCGCGGTGGCCAGGCCGACGGCGCGGGCGTGCACGGTGAGCTTGGTCTTGCCGGCGTCCTCGGCGAAGGTGACGGTCGTGAGCGCTTCGAGCAGGGCATTGCCTCGCTCGTCCTGCGCCACGGCCGTGAAGACGAGCCGTTCAGGCTTGACCACCTCGCGGAAGACGCCCCGCATCGGATGCTCGGCGCCGTCGGGTGCGCGCATCACAATCCGTAGCGCGCCGCCCCGCCGCACGTCCAGTTCGCAGACCGGATTGGTGAAGCCCCGCGGGCCCCACCACTGCGCCAGATGCTCGGGATCGGTCCACGCCTTCCACACCAGCTCGCGCGGCGCATCGAGCACGCGGGTGATGACGACCGTCCGCTCGTTCGGCCGCGCGGCAGGGCTCGGTGTTGCGGGCATGTTTCCTCCCCCTCTCAGGCCTGCGCCAGGTATGCGGTGAGCTGATCGAGCGTTCCGTTCCAGCCTTGCTGCATATTCTGATGCGCATTGGCGAAGGTCGCCCGCTCCGTCTCGTCCGCATCGAGCGGCGACCATTGGATGGTGAGTCTCGTCCGGCCGCCCTGCTCGGTGAACAGGAATGTGGACAGCATTTGCAGCGGCCACGTGGGGCTCAGCGGATGGCGGGTGATGTTGCCCGCTTCGTCCGAGAACGAATTGACGAGAACGATGCGCTCCGGGCGAACGATTTCGCGATACACGAACTTGCCCCACATCGTGCTCCCGTCGGGCGCCCGCATGCCGTAGTGATAGATTCCGCCGGGCCGTAGATCCATGTTCGCGGCAATCACGGTGAAGCCTTTCGGTCCCCACCAGCGCTGCATGCGCTCGGGCTCCGTGAACGCCTTCCAAACGAGCTCGCGCGGCGCATCGAACACGCGGGTGATGACGAACTCCGAGTTCGTCGCCGCCGCTGCTGGCGCGCTGCTGGTTGCGGCTTTTGCTGAAGTCATGTCCCTGCCTTTCGAATCGGAGGTGGAAGCGATGTCGGCTTTCGCGGCCGCGGCGGATCTTTACGAGCGCAGATCAGGTTAGGCTTGCTGGTATGCCTGCTTCACGCCTTCCATGTCGAGTTTGTTCATCTGCAGCACCGCTTTCATGACCCTGTCCGTCTTTTCAGCTTCGGCACCGTGCAGCATCTCGCCCAAATTGGAAGGAACGATCTGCCAGGACACGCCGTATTTGTCTGTCACCCAGCCGCATTGTTGTTTTTTTCCGCCCTCGGAGAGCTTCTCCCAGAGTTCGTCTATTTCCTTCTGCGTCTTGCAATTCACGGCGAACGAGATGGCCGGCGAAAAGGTGAACTGCGGTCCGCCGTTGAGACCGCAGAACTCCTGGCCGTCGAGCTGGAACGTGATGACCATCACCGAGCCCTTCGGCCCCGGTCCCTGTTCGCCGTAGCGGCTGATGCCGACGATCTTGGAGTTCTTGAAAATCGCGACATAAAACCGCGCGGCCTCTTCGGCCTTGCCGTCGAACCATAGGAATGGCGTGATCTTCTGCATCGTGTGTTCCTTTCAGGCGGTTGGGGTTCGAGAGCGCCAGCTGGTGCGATCGTCAGGCTCTCGCTGCGTATTCGGCGAGGCGATCGAAGCTGCTGTTCCAGCCGCCCCGATGGCCGTCGCGCTGTACGACGGATTCGAACTCGGCTTGGCGGAACGTCATTTTCGTCTTGCCCTGCTGTTCCGCGAAGGCGATCGTGATCAGGGTCTCATGGCCTCGGCTGCCGTCCTCGCGATCCCAGGCGAAGGTGTAGACCACGCGCTCGGGCTCGACGATTTCACGAAACACGCCGCCTTGCCACAGCACGCGGTTGCCGTTGTCTTCGCGCAGGCACCCGCGCCAAGTGCCGCCGGGTCGAGGATCCTGCTCGAAATGCGTGGCGGTGAACCCACGCGGCCCCATCCAGTGCTTTGCGTGCGCCGGGTCGGTCCAAAGCTTCCATATCAGCTCGCGCGGCGCATCGAACACGCGCGTGATGACGAGCACCCGCTCTTCCGGATCCATGACGGCGGCGCTAGCTCTTGCGTTGCTTGCGGGCATGCTTCTTCTCCTTGGTTTGCAGCTTGCGCAGGTACTCGTCGAGGCGGTCGAAGCTCTGCTCCCAGAAGCGCCGATAGCGCTCGACCCAGTCGGCGACTTCTTTCAGTCGACTCGCCTCGAGCCGGCAGGGCCGCCGTTGCGCCTCACGCCCGCGCGCGATCAGGCCCGCGCGCTCCAGCACCTTGAGGTGCTTGGAAACGGCGGGAAGGCTGATGGCGAAGGGCTCGGCGAGCTCCGTCACCGCAGTTTCGCCCGACGCGAGCCGGGCCAGGATCGCGCGTCGGGTCGGGTCGGCGAGCGCCGCAAAGGTCGCACTGAGATGATCCGGCCGCATGGCGTATTCTCGTACCAGTTGATTAAATAACCGTATGGTTAAATAGCGCGGACCCCGGGCACTTGTCAAGGGCTTTGCGGACGCCTGCCGATGCCTCGCTTCGCAAAGATGCGCCGACCAGGCCGGGCTGATACCCCGGAATTGCGGCGGGCTCCGGGTCGTGCTTGATCGAACTCGGGAATCTGCACAGGAGCCGATCATGATCGCGATGCTCGACCCGAAGACCCTGACCGTGCTGGTCACCGGCGCCACCGCCGGGTTCGGCGCGGCGCTTTGCCGGCGCTTTGCGGAGGCGGGAAGCCGCGTGATCGCCACCGGACGGCGGGCACAGCGCCTCGACGCGCTCCAGCGCGAGCTCGGCGATCGCTGTCATACCGCCGTGCTCGACGTGCGCGACCGCAAGGCGGCCGACGCGCTGGTGAGCGGGCTTCCCGGCCCGTTTGCCAACGTCAATGTCGCCGTCGCCAACGCCGGGCTCGCGCTCGGGCTCGAACCCGCGCAAAAGGCGAACCTCGACGATTGGGACAACATGGTCGCGACCAACATCAACGGGCTGCTGTACACGGTGCGGGCGGTGCTGCCCGGCATGGTCGCGCGCGATGAGGGCCACGTGGTGCTGATCGGCTCGATTGCCGGCGATTACCCCTATCCGGGCGGCAACGTCTACGGCGGCACCAAGGCGTTCGTGAAGCAATTCGCCCTCAACCTGCGCGCCGATCTGCTCGGCACCAACGTGCGCGTCACCAACATCGAGCCCGGCATGGCGGAGACCGAGTTCGCGCTGGTGCGCTTCAAGGGCGACGCCGAGAAGGCCAACGCGCCGTACCGCGGCGTCAAGCCGATGTCCGCAGAGGAGATCGCCGAGACCGTGTTCTGGTCCTGCACCTTGCCCCGCCACGTCAACATCAACCGCCTGCAGCTGATGCCGGTTCAGCAGGCGTTCGCGCCGTTGGCATTTCATCGCAGGTGAGTGGTAGCCCGGATGGAGCGCAGCGAAATCCGGGACCGTCGATCCCGCATTGCGCTTCGGGGATACCGTCTCATTTAACCGGATGGCCGGGCATCAGCTCGTAGGGATGCTTCCATCCGGGCAGCGCCCGGATGCGCCCGAGCCAGGCGCCGATTTCCGGATGCTCGGCGGCGATGTCGAAGCCGAACTCCTCCGCCGGATAGAACAGATAGCCGCACAGCGAGAGGTCGGCGATGGTCGGCTCGGCTCCCGCCATGAATTCTTGCGTGCTCAGATGCTTGGCGACGATGCCGAGCGCGCTCGCGATGCGTCCCTTGAGAAACTCCATGACCGCCGGATCGCCGGTCTTGGCGAAGGTGAAAAGGAACCGGTAGGTCGCGAGATAGCTGGTGAATTTGTGATTGTCGAACAGGATCCAGCGCAGAATCTCCAGCCGCGCGTCCGCGTCGTCCGATCCGAACCGTCCGGATCGTTGCGACAAATGCGTCAGGATCGCGCCGGATTGGCTGAGCTTTCGTTCGCCTTCGACCAGCACCGGGACTTCGCCCATCTCGTTGACGTCCTGCCGGTACTGCGCCGAGCGCGTTTCGCCATGGAAGAAGTCGACATGGATCGGCTTCCAGCGCGCGCCGATCAAGGCGAGCATCAGCGCCGCCTTGTAGGAATTGCCGGACTGCGCGAAGCAATAGAGCTGATATTCGGCCATGGTGTGAAGTGAGATGATTAGTTCCGTGAAGAGCGCGGCATTCTCCCACCTCCCCCTGGAGGGGGGAGGCATAGGCGGCCTTCGGCCGCCGTTGAACAACGCCGATGCGAAGCACCGGCTATGGAGCGTCGTAAGACGCGAGCCGGGTGGGGGTGAAGCTGAATCACCCCACCCCGGCAGCTCGCAGAATGCTCGCTGCCGACCCTCCCCCTCAGTCGACATCGGATGTTTCCGATGTCGACCAAGTTAATATGCCGAACCCGGGAACACCCGGGTTCGGTGGGAGGGTAAGCGTGCGTGATGCTCGGCTGCGAACCATTCACTCGGATTCGCCTACTTCATCGTGGGGATGACGAATTCCGCGCCCTCCTTGGTGCCGGAGGGCCAGCGCGAGGTCACCGTCTTGGTCTGCGTGTAGAACCGGATCGAATCCGGTCCGTGCTGGTTGAGGTCGCCGAAGATGGAACGTTTCCAGCCCCCGAAGGTGTGATAGGCGAGCGGCACCGGGATCGGCACGTTGACGCCCACCATGCCGACGTTGACGCGCGAGGTGAAATCCCGCGCGGTGTCGCCGTCGCGCGTGAAGATCGCAACGCCGTTGCCGTATTCGTGCTCGGAGGGAAGCCGTAGCGCCTCCTCGTAGTCCTTCGCGCGCACCACCGAAAGCACCGGGCCGAAAATCTCCTCCTTGTAGATCCGCATGTTCGGCTTGACCTCGTCGAACAGGCAGCCGCCCATGAAATTCCCGTTCTCGTAGCCCTGCAGTTTGAAATCGCGCCCGTCGACCACGAGCTTGGCGCCTTCCTGGATGCCGATGTCGACATATTTCTTGACCTTGTCGAGATGCGCCCGGGTCACCAGCGGCCCGAAATCGGCTTGCGGATCGGTCGAGATGCCGACCTTGAGGCCCTCGATCCGCGGGATGAGCTTTTGCACCAGCGTGTCGGCCGTCTTCTTGCCGACCGGCACCGCGACCGACACCGCCATGCAGCGCTCGCCTGCCGATCCGTAGCCCGCGCCGATCAGGGCATCGACCGCCTGCTCCATGTCGGCGTCGGGCATCACGATCATGTGGTTCTTGGCGCCGCCGAAACATTGCACGCGCTTCCCGTTGGCGCAGCCGGTCGTGTAGATGTACTCGGCGATCGCCGAGGAGCCGACGAAGCCGATCGCCCGCACCCGCCGGTCGGTGAGCAGGGTATCCACCGCTTCCTTGTCGCCGTTCACCACGTTGAGCACGCCTTTCGGCAGCCCGGCCTCGAGCAAGAGCTCCGCGAGGCGCAGCGGCACCGAGGGATCCCGCTCCGAGGGTTTCAGGACGTAGGTGTTGCCGCAGGCGAGCGCGGGACCGAATTTCCACATCGGGATCATGGCGGGGAAATTGAACGGCGTGATGCCGGCGACGACCCCGAGCGGCTGGCGCAGCGAGAACAGATCGATCCCCGGACCGGCGCCCTCGGTGAACTCGCCCTTCATCAGGTGCGGGATGCCGCAGGCGAACTCGATCACTTCGAGACCGCGCTGAATATCGCCTTTGGAATCCGCGACGGTCTTGCCGTGCTCGGACGACAGCAGGTTTGCCAGCTCATCGAACTCCTTCTGCACCAGATCGATGAATTTCATCAGCACGCGGGCGCGGCGCTGCGGATTGGTCGCCGCCCAGGCCGGAAAGGCCGCCTGCGCCGCCGCAATGGCGTGCTCGACCTCCCCGTGCTTGGCGAAGGCGACCTTGGCCTGCACCTCGCCGGTATTGGGGTTGAAGACGTCTCCGAACCGCCCCGATGTGCCCTTCGCGGGCTTGCCGTCGATGAAATGCCCGATCTCGCGCATCTCGTTCCTCCGTTGTTGGCCGCCGCCGCTATTGTTGTCGCTCTGATGCAATCTGATAGCCCAGCACGACCGGCTCGGAAAGGCGTTGCGAAGTCGCAAAGAAATCGCTGCCGAGGGCTGGGATGCATCGCACTCTTCCGGCGCCTGAGGAACGGGTCGTATGTTGCCCTCGCGAGAGCGGACAAGCGCGCGGCCGGAAGCTGCCGAGGAACGATTCCAGGAACGCCGCCTTGCTTCAGCGAAGGGCGCGCGTGAGGGTCTCGGGCGCGCTAAGCATGGCTGATCTGCATTTCTGATATGGGTACTCGACTGACAGAACTCGGGGCCGGTGCTATAAGCCGCGACCCTGCGCATGGTGCAGTGCAGCATAGCTGGCATAATTCCTGGCAAAACAGATGGCCCACACCGTAGCCGCTCCCAAACGGGGCGAGGCGCCGGCTCATGGGAACGGCGAAGTGCATCCCAAGACCGGCTTCTGGGCGCTGACGCTTGGCAGTCTCGGCGTCGTTTACGGCGACATCGGCACGAGCCCGCTCTATGCGCTGCGAGAGGCGGTCACGGCCGCCGCGACCGGGACCGGCGGCACGCCGACCCGCGCCGCCGTCCTCGGGGTTCTCTCGCTGATCCTGTGGGCGCTGATCCTCATCGTCACCTTGAAATACGTGCTGATCCTGCTGCGCGCCGACAACAACGGCGAGGGCGGCACCTTGACCCTCATGGGGTTGGCCCAGCGCGCGATGGGCAAGGCCGGTTCCGCGGTGGTCCTGCTCGGCATCATCAGCGGCGCGTTGTTTTACGGGGACGCCGTGATCACGCCGGCGCTTTCCGTGCTCTCCGCCATCGAAGGCCTGAAGGTCGCGACGCCCGCCTTCGAGCCCTACGTGGTGCCGCTGACGATCGTGATCCTGGTCGCGCTGTTCGCGGCGCAGTCCCGCGGGACCGGCAAAATGGGAGCGTTCTTCGGTCCCATCACCACCGTCTGGTTCATCGCCATCGCGATCCCCGGCGTGTACTACATCGCCTCGGATCCGAGCATCTTGCTCGCCTTCAATCCGGCTTATGGAGTCTCGTTCCTCGCCACCCACGGCTATGTCGGTCTGCTCACGCTCGGGGCGGTGTTCCTCGCGGTCACCGGGGCGGAAGCGCTCTATGCCGACCTCGGGCACTTCGGTCGCCGGCCGATCCAGACGGCATGGCTGACGATCGTGCTGCCCTCGCTGGCCTTGAACTACCTCGGGCAGGGCGTGCTGGTGTTGGCCAAACCCGACGCGCTGGAGAACCCGTTCTTTCTGCTCTACCCGGACTGGGCGCTGCTGCCGATGGTGGTGCTTGCTACAGCCGCCACCGTGATTGCCAGCCAGGCGGTGATCACGGGCGCCTATTCGCTCACCCGGCAGGCGATCCAGCTCGGGCTGCTGCCGCGACTGGAGATCCGCCATACCTCGGAAGCGCTGGCGGGCCAGATCTACCTGCCGCGGGTCAATTCGCTGCTGCTGGTCGGGGTGCTGCTGCTGGTCGTAATGTTCCGCTCTTCGAGCGCGCTCGCCTCGGCCTATGGAATTGCCGTCACCGGCACCATGGTGGTTACGGCCATGATGGCGTTCCTGGTGATCTGGAAGGGCTGGAAATGGTCGTTGCCGGCCGCGGCGGCATTGATGGCGCCGTTCCTCGTGGTCGATCTTACTTTCCTCGCGGCGAACCTGCTCAAGGTGGTCGAAGGAGGCTGGGTACCGTTGGCGCTCGGCGTGCTGATCATGATCGTGATGTACACGTGGCGGCGGGGCACCCGGCTGCTGTTCGAGAAGACCCGCCGCCAGGAGATGTCGCTTGCCGATCTCGTTGCCATGCTCGAGCGCAAGCAGCCGCAGATCGTGCCCGGGACCGCCGTGTTCCTGACCAGCGATCCCGAGAGCGCGCCGACCGCGCTGCTCCACAGCCTCAAGCACTATAAGGTGTTGCACGAAAAGAACGTCATTCTCACCATCGAGACGGCTGACACGCCGCGCGTGCCGGGCGCGGAGCGCGTCCGCATCGAGCCGGTCGGAAAGACGTTCTCGCGCGTGCGGTTGCGGTTCGGCTTCATGGAGACGCCGAACGTGCCCAAAGCGCTGGCGATCGCGCGCAAGCTCGGATGGCAGTTTGACATCATGTCGACGTCGTTCTTCCTTTCGCGCCGGCTGCTGCGGCCGGCGGCGCATTCCGGCATGCCGCGCTGGCAGGACCGGCTGTTCATCCACCTTGCCCGCGCCGCGAACGACGCAACCGATTATTTCCAGATTCCGACCGGACGCGTGGTCGAGGTCGGGACCCAGGTTACCATCTGAGGCACCGATCTTCCGGTCGCGGGCGGCCTTGATTCCCGGTGCGAATGCGACACATCATCCCGGAAACTTCCGGGGCGACCGTCCGCGAGAAGCTGCGGCGCTCGGTCAGCATGATGCGACTCGAGGAGAAAACGATGTTCGGACAAGGCAAGGCCGTGCGCAATCTCGACGTCGAGGAAGTGGCGCGTGGGATGCGGCAGAACCGAATTCTGCTGGTCGATGTCCGCGAGCCGAACGAGACGGCGCTCGAAGGCTTTCCCGGCGCGGTGCTCCTACCCCTGTCCTCGTTCGATCCCGCGCGCATTCCCGATCCGGAAGGCAGGGAGGTCGTGTTCGCCTGCAGGTCCGGCAAAAGGTCAGTGACGGCCTCGCAGGCGGCACAGGCCGCGGGCTTGCGCTATGATGCGCATCTCGCCGGCGGCATTCTCGCCTGGAAGGCCGCCGGCCACCCGACCGAGAGCTGACGCACGCATGCCTCGGCTGCTCCTGATCCTGGCATTGGTCGTTGCGGCCGGGAGCGGGCCTACGGATGCGCTGGCGGCGCCGGCCGGGGAAAGGATCGTCAATTTCTACAATTGGTCGGACTACATCGACCCCGCCGTGGTCGAAGCCTTCACCCGCGAGACGGGGATTGCGGTCAAATACGACACCTTCGATTCCAACGACATGCTCGAGACCAAGCTGCTCGCCGGGAATTCGGGTTACGATCTCGTGGTGCCGACGGCGTATTTTCTCGAGCGCCAGATCAAGGCCGGCATTTTCCGGAAGCTGAACAAATCGCAACTCCCCAATCTGGCCAACGTGTGGGACGAGATTGCGCGGCGGCTCGCTGCGTACGATCCGGAAAATCTTTACGCGGTCAACTACATGTGGGGCACGACCGGGATCGGCTACAACGTCGGCAGCGCGAAGGCGGTCCTCGGGCCGCAAGCCATGCTCGACAGCTGGGATGTGGTGTTCAAGCCGGAAGTGATCGCGAAGTTCAAGGCTTGCGGCATTCACATGCTCGATTCCTCCGACGACGTGCTTTCGGCCGCGCTGAACTATCTCGGGCTCGATCCGAATACCAGCGACCCGGCGCAGATCGAGCAGGCCGCCGATGTCCTGGCAAAGGTGCGGCCGTTCGTGCGCAAATTCCATTCCTCGGAATATCTCAACGCGCTCGCGTCGGGTGAAATCTGCCTCGTGCTCGGCTTCTCCGGCGACATCAAGCAGGCGCAGAAGCGCGCCAGCGACGCCAAAAACGGCGTCGACATCGGTTACGTCATCCCGAAGGAGGGAGCGCAACTGTGGTTCGACAATCTCGCGATTCCGCGCGACGCCAGGCACCCGGCCGAGGCTCACGCGCTGATCGATTTCCTATTGCGGCCGGAGATCGCCGCCAAGAACACCAATTTGATCGCCTATGCCAACGGGGTCGCGGCGAGCCGCCCGTTCGTCGACCGGGCGATCCTGGAGGATCGCGGTATCTATCCCGATGCGGCGACCATGGAGCACCTCTACACCATCACCGCGCACGATCAGAAGACGCAGCGCCTGATCAACCGGGTGTGGACGCGGATCAAGACCGGGCTGTGACGAATATATGAGCGTCATCCCGGGGCCCGCGCGAAGCGAGGGAATCCGGGAACCATGAACACAGCGCAATTTTTCTCGAGGCGGTGTTCACGGGTTTCGGGTTCCCGCCTTAACCTGCCCCGGACCTGATCCGGGGGCGCGCGCCGGAATGAAGGCGCTCTTCATCTCACCGTCACGGCCATTGCCCGAAGTGTCGGCGACTATGTACGCGCGGCCACGCCGTCGTCGACCGAATACCGTCCCGATCCCATGACGGCAAACACCAGAAGTCCGCCCATGATCGCGAGATTTTTCAGAGCCTGCACTTGGTTCGCTGCGCGGGCGGCGCCTTCCATGGTCCAGAAATTGTGCGCGAAGATGATGGTGCAGGCGGTGAAGAGCAGTAACGCGATCGCCCCCCACCGAGCTTTGAAACCGATCAACACGGAAATGCCGCCAACGACTTCGACCGTAGCGATGATGTAGCCGAGTGTCGTCCGCGACGTGATCTCGCCGAAGGCGTTCGTGAAATTCGTTAGGGCTGGATGGTTGGCAATTCCGGAGACGTTGAGAAATTTGGCTATGCCGGACACGATGAAGAGGATTGGAATGACCACCCTGCCGATCGCTATGGCAATATCTCCCATGATGCTCCTCCTCCTTGTTGCCGCCCGACGGCGTCATTCCTCGAGGTTGTGAACCCCGCAAGCCCCGCGGCAATTCCCGCCCTGCTTCAATGTGAATGCCGCGACTGGCCGAACAGGGGAAAGATTATCGGGATTTGTGAAGCCGGCAAGCGAAGCTTGAGCGCGCCCGCAAATCAACAAGCTCGATTGCGCATTGCGTGCTGCGCTGCGGCAGAAAGCGAACTCACCGCCACCTGCGATGCAGCCACAGCCATTGCTCGGGATGTTCGCGCACCCAGCCCTCGATCACCGCCGTGATCGCCTGCATGGTGGCCTGGATATCGACGCTGCCGCCGGCATCGCGCGGCGCCTCGATCGCTTCGCTGATCTCGGCGCGAAAGCGCCCGCCGGGGAGGCGGATGGCGCGCACGCCGTGAATCGGGCAATCGAAATGCCGGGCAACGCGCGCGATCAGCGGATTGGCCTTGCAGCGCCGGCCGAAGAACGTCACGTCCACGCCCTGGCCCAGATGCTGGTCGACCAGCATGCCGACGTGCACGCCCTTCTCCAGCGCGCGCGCGACCCGCAGCGGCGCGGCGCGATCGCTCGGGATCAGCTCGCCCATGCTGACCGCCCGCAACGGAATGATCGCTTCCGCGACCGCGCCGAGGTTGGGCCGTCGGTACACCACCGCGGCCGGCATGCCGTAGGCGCCGGCTGCAAGCGGCGGGAGCTCCCAATTGGCGAGATGCGCGGCAAACACCAGGGCCGGCTTGCCGTCGTCGCGAAGCCGCACGAACAGCTCCATCGACCTCGGAGTGAACTCGATGCGGCCGGCATTGGGCCGGTCGGAATCGTAATCCCACAATCGGTCGAGATGCGCGAATTCCGCGCCGACGCGTCCGAGATTGTCCCACACGCCGGCCAGGATCTCTTCGATCTCGGCGGCAGATTTCTCCGGAAACGCCGCTATCAGATTGGTGCGCCCGGTGCGATGCTCGGGCAGCCAGGGGCCCAGCCTGCGCATGAGCTTGCCGGCAAAGTTCGCCATCCGGTCCGGATTGATCCGGCGCAGGAGCTTGAGCAGCCCGGCGGCCGCAAAGCCGACGAACGCATCGAGCGCTCGCTTGAGATACCGGGCGTAACGTTGCAATCGACGGCGGAAGACGCTCCTCATAGGCTGTGCGCCTAGAAATGCACGACGATCTTGCCGAACACCTGCCGGCTCGCCAGCCGTTCGAGGCCTGCCGCGAAATCGGCAAGCTCGACCTCGGTATCGATCACCGGGGTCAGCCCGGCGGCCATTTTGGCGAGGCTATCGCGGATGTTGCCCATGGTGGCGCCGAACGAACCCAAGATACGATATTGCTGCTGGAACAGCTGCATCAGGTTGAGCGTCGTGCTTGGGCCGGAGGTCGAGCCGCAGGTCACCAGGCGTCCGCCGCGCTTCAACGCCAGGAGCGAACCGTTGAAGGTCTCCGCCCCGACGTGCTCGAATACCACGTCGACGCCTTTCTTACCCGTGAGCTTGCGCACCGCGTGCTCGAACCGGTCGGTGCGATAATTGATGACGTGGTCGGCGCCCAGCGCTTTTGCCTTCTCCACCTTGGCGTCATTGCCGATCGTGGTGATGACGGTGCAGCCGATCGCCTTCGCCATCTTGATGGCAGCGGTGCCGATTCCCGAGCCGCCGGCATGAACCAGGATGGTCTCGCCCGGCTGAAGCTTGGCATTGTCGAACAGCATGTGCTCGACCGTCGCAAACGCGATCGGTGCGCAAGCGGCATCGCGAAGCGCGACGCCTTCCGGCACCCGGATCACCAGCCGGGCGGGGAAGTTGAGAAGATCGCGCGCAAAGCCGTCGACATGAAAGCCGAGAATGCCGCCGACGTTTTCGCATAGGTTGTCGCGGCCCTCGTGGCAGGCCCGGCATTCTCCGCAGGCGAGCGCGCCATACATCACGACGCCGCCGCCGACGCCAAAACCGGTTACGCCGGGTCCGACGGCTGCGATCTCGCCCGCCGCCTCTGCGCCGACTACCAGCGGCAGCTTGCGTTTGGCGAACGCCATGCCGCGCCAGCCCCACACATCGATGTGATTGAGCGCTACCGCCCGGATCCGAATCTGCACTTCGCCGGCGGCCGGCGCGGGCGGCGACGGTGCCTCTCGCAGCTCGAGCTTGCGATCGGCGACGAGGGTCAGCGCTCGCATCGGTGCGAGTCGCCGCAAGCTGTAAAGCACGGACTCGCTGGCGCGTCGTCCCCGCGAAAGCGGGGACCCATAACCACGGGACCAAGCGGAATTGCGAGATGGGTGGTCATGGGTCCCGGATACCCGCTTCGCAGGTTCCGGGACGACGATCGCGGAGACCGAGCCGTCACGACGGTTCCCGCCCCATCACCAGCGATACGTTCTGGCCGCCGAATCCGAAGGAATTGGACAGCGCATGACGGACACCGGCATCGCGCGCGACGTTCGGCACCACATCGAGCGGGATGGCGGGATCCGGCACCTTGTAATTGATCGTCGGCGGTATGCGCTGATGCTCGAGCGTGAGTAGGGTGAAGATCGCCTCCACCGCCCCGGCCGCCGACAGCGTGTGCCCGATCATCGACTTGTTCGACGAGATCGGCACTTGCTTGGCTCGCTCGCCGAGCACGGCCGACACGCCGATATATTCCATCTTGTCGTTTTCCGGCGTGCCGGTGCCATGGGCGTTGATGTAGTCGATGTCGTCGGGGTTGAGCCCGGCATCGGCGATCGCGTTGTGAATGCTGCCGATGATCGGCTTGCCGTCCGGGCTCGAACGGGTGCGATGGAAAGCGTCGGCCATTTCCCCGCAACCTTCGATGACGCCGAGGATCTTCGCGCCGCGGGCCTTGGCCGCGTCGTAGCTTTCGAGCACCAGCGCGCCGGCGCCTTCGGCCATCACGAAACCGTCGCGGTTCTTGGCAAACGGCTTCGCCGCTTCCGCGGGGGGCTCGTTGTGGGTCGAGAGCGCGGAGAGCAGCGAGAAGCGCACCAGGGATTCCGGATTGATGGAGCCGTCGGTGGCGACACATAGCGCCGCGTCGGCCTCACCGCGTCGGACCGCCTCGAGCCCGAGCTGAATCGTGCTCGCGCCGGAGGCGCAGGCGGTGGACAGGGTGATGGGGGAGCCTTTGGTGCCGAATCTCGCGGCAAGATGTTCCGCCACCGAGCCGAACAGGAAGCGCTCGTGATAGCCGCGAAACTCGCCGCTCGAAGCCAAGCGCAGCAATTCGTCGTAATCGACGGCATCATTGGCTCTCGCCGCCGCGGCGAGGGCCCTGCGTTGCGGCCATTCGATCTCGACCGGGGCCACGGCAAGAAATAAAGGTCCCGGAAAATTCTTGGCGCCGCCGATCTGCGCTTCGCCGATCGCCTCCTCGATGACGATCTCGGCGAGGCGCTCCGCCAGCGCCGGGGCGCAGAACGGCTCGGCCGGCACGAAATCGATGGTGCCGGCGACCTTGGTCTTCAGCCCGTCGGTCGAAAAGCGCGAAATCGCCCGAATGCCGGACTGGCCCGCGGTGAGGCGCCGCCAGTTCTCGGTCTTGCCGGCTCCGAGCGAGGTGACGACGCCGATTCCGGTCACCACCACGATGGGCCGGCCCGCCTTATCCCGCGTGGGTTGCATATTGCGAATCCTTTTGCTCAATGGGCGGCCTCGACCAGGGCCATGCCCTCTCCCCGCCAGTGCCCGACGCCGGTCACGACCGCCTGCGCCAAACGGCCCTCCATCGCCCGCTCGACCGGCGATCCGTTGCACGGCGGGAACAATATGCCATGACGCACCGCAAGGGCCGCAAGGGCAATGTTCATGGGGAACTGCGCTTCCATCCCGTGCCCGATACGGCTGCCGGTCGCGCGAACGGCCGCTTCGGGGTGCTCGGCCAGGAAGCTCTGCTCCTCGGCGGTCGCCGGCTCGACCCCGGTTGCCCCGGACAGAATAGCGTAGCGGCCGGCCTCGATCCGGGAACCGATCGGTTCCCACATGCGGCGCATCGCGTCGGCTACCGCACCGGCGTGTCGACCGGTGCGGCCGGAAAGCACGAGCGAAAGCCGGGCAAAGGGCTCCGCGCCGCGCGCTTCGGCATGCTCGCGTTCCTCCAGGACCAAAAAGGCGCCGATCGAGGCGGGCGCAAATCCCGGGCTCGGGCGGCGTGACCAGACCGGCTGATAAACGTTCTTGAGGACGAAGCCGCCGAATTCGTAGAGCAGCAACAGATCCTTGCGCTCCGCATTGTGCGCGCCGCCGACCAGCGCGAGCCTGCTTTGGCCGGCGGCAATGCGCGAGAGCGCGATGCGCACGGCGTCGATTCCGGCCGCCTCCTCGCCCATGAAGGTACGCGAGGAGCCGGTGACCCCGTGAACGATCGAGATGTTCCCGGCGAGCAAGTTCGAGAGCTGCGCGAGGAACAGGGTAGGGCGCAGATCGCTCATCAGGCGTTCATTGATGAAAGCGTCGGGGTCGGCGGCATTGCGCAAGCCCGTCATGATGGCGGCGTCTACCTCGACATCGCGTTCGCCGCCGCCGCCGGCCACGATCATGTCGGTGCTGCAAAGCAGCGCCGCATTGCCCTTCATCTTGCCGCTGTCGAGCGCCAAACCCGCCGCATAGGTTCCGATCCGCTGCCAGGGTTCCATCTGGCGCTGGTCGCCCTTTTTCGGGATTTGTTTGTCGAATTCGATGGGTGCCAGCGGATGGATGACGTAGGGCGCGAACCTTTCCGCGTCGGCGCTTGGATGCGGATGGAGCAATCCCTGCCAATGCGCATCCGGGCCTTCGCCGAGACAGGAGACGATGCCGATCCCGGTGATCCAGGCCTCAGCCGGCATGGCTGAGTGCCTCTAGCGGGAATCCGATGCGTGCGGCCGCTGCCTTCAGGTCGGTCCGGACCTCGGGATTGGGAAACGGCAGGATACGGAACGTGAGCTCGGCGTCGCACACCGCCTTGCCGTCCGCGTTGACTTGGCACCTCGCCACCGCGAACCCGGAACCTTCGTGGATGATCCGGCCGTCGACGGACAGCCGCTCGCCGGGCGACACGAAGCGTCTGAGCTTTGCCGCCCGCACACCGGCGAGGAACGGCATGCGCTCGAATCGATTGCGCACCAGAATGATCCATCCTGCCGTCTGCGCCATGGTCTCGATGAGCAGCACCCCCGGGAGCAGCGGATGACCGGGGAAATGGCCCTCGAATACCGTGCTCGCCGTCGGGACCAGGGATTCGATGCGAATCGAGCCGTCGTCGACCGACATTTCGACGACGCGGTCGACCATCTGGAAATACTCGAGCCTCATTCGGCGCTCATGCGCTCTTGGCGGCAATGAGGTCGTCGATGCGGGCGCAAAGGTTCTTGAGGACGAAATATTGCTCGGTCGACGCCTTGCCGTCGTTGATCTCCTGCGTCCATTGCTCCAGCGGCAGCTTGATGCCGAATGCCTTGTCGACGGCGAAGGCGATGTCGAGAAAGTCCAGGCTGTCGATTTCGAGATCGTCGATGGCGTGGCTTTCCGGCTTGATCTTCTCTCGCGGAATGTCGCAGGTTTCGGCAATGATATCCGCAACCGTATTGAATGTATCGGACATTTGCGACGCTCTTGATGCTCAACCGGCCTAAAATGACGCCCCGGCACCGAGCGGCGCGAAGCAAGGCCCCATGCCCCCCAACCGGCGTGTGCCCCTATAGCGAAGGACGCCGCTGAGTTCAACGACGCTGGCGGCGCGGGCCGCATCTTCCGGGGCATTCTGCGAAGGCCGGCCGCGGCGCCATGCTCGCTCGCGCTACGGGCCTCGCTCATCACGTACGAAACGGTCGGCCTCGAGCTCCACCGGTCCCTTGCTGCGCCAGCCCTCGCGGGAGACCCAGTCGACGGCGCCGGGCGAGAGCCGCTTGAGCCACCACAGCAAGCGTGCCGCCGGGGTCATGATCACGAGTCCGCGGTTCCTGCGCATGGCTGCGATGGTTTTTGCGGCGATCTTCTCCGGGCTGGTGACGATCCACGGCGGTGGCGGGGTCGGAGGTTTGCCGGAGCGGCCATTCACTGTCGGCTCGCCGCCCACGATCCGTTCCATCATCGGGGTCGAGACGAAGCCGGGACATACGGCGGTGACCCCGAACCTGCGCCCGGCGTACTCGGTTCGCAGCGCCTCGGTGAAGCCGATCAGGCCGTATTTGCTGGTCTGGTAGGCCGCGATGTTGCGCGAGCTCACCAGGCCGAAAATGCTGCAGATGTTCACCAGATGCGCATCTTGCGAGCTCAGAAGCGTAGGCAACAGCTCGCGAGCCAGCTGAATGGGTGCCGCGAGATTGACCGACATCACTCGGTTCCATTGCTCGTCGGTCATGCGGTGCGTTGGACCGTAAAAAAGCACGCCCGCATTGTTGATCAGGATGTTGAGGTGGTCCCAGCGCGAGAGCAGAGCGCGTACGGCGGCACTGATCTGGGCCGGCTCCCGAAGATCGCAAACTGCGGTGACGACTTCGACGCCGCGGCTCGCGGCCTCGCGGGCTGTGAGCTCGAGACCCGCTTCTTCGATATCGACCAGGTAGAGATCGGCACCTTCATCGGCGAGCGCAACGGCGATCGCGCGTCCGATGCCGGATGCGGCGCCGGTGATGAAGGCTTTTCTTCCGCGGATGATCTTCATTGCAGCTTGCAAAGCTCGGGGCTGCCGGTCGCCTGCCGATAACGAACTTGAGTTTCGGTGTAAAGGAATCCGTTTGTGCGGCCCGGCCGTTGAAGCCGACCTTGGCGCGGGCGGGCTGAGCAACGTCGCGTGCTGCGACCCAAGATGATGCATCCGCGGATCGACAATTTGTTCTTCATCGAATTGCGTCAGCCGATCGGATGCATCTGACGGCTCGCCGACCACCAGTCGCGCATCGCCGCTCTGCAAATCGCCGGGCGCTTGCAGCGTCCCGCCGACCTTGCCGCTCGGGTCGGGGACGAAGCACCCCATTGCAATTCGAGAAAACGCCTCGCCACGCCGTCGAGGTGGCGATTTCCACGGCGAGCTGATGGGAGCGCTGGGCCGCGCGCATTGCGCGCGCTCCAAGCGTGGCATTCCTGCAACGGCACCGACGAATTCCGCCCCATTTGCCGCTTTTGTCGGCAACGCCGGGCCGCCGACCCGCCGATACGGTTCACGGACGGGGCGATCGATGGCCGGGGCAGCCCTGTGACGGCCCCAGTTTCTTGAGCCCGCTTGGGCTCGAACCGAATTTCGCCGGCCCAGCGCCGGCCTTCAGGCCCCGATCCGAGCGCCGCCCGCGGCAATAGGTCAATATTACTGCCCAATTGATGCCGCATTCGTCCTCCAAGTGGCCCGTCTATCGCCAGCAAAACGTGCGATCGGGGACAGCAAAAAGAGCGATTTACGACCGGAAAAAGCTCTTTTCCCAAGTAATTCATCTGCCCGTCCACCGTAAACCCAAGTCCAACAAAAGGGAACGAGAATGACGAAGACTAGCTTCATCAACTCAGCTGCAGCGGCTATTCTTTCGGTCGGCTTGACCGGAGCTGCACATGCTGCGCATGCCGGGGAAAATCAGGTCGGACTAGCCTCTGTCTACTCCGGCGGCCGTACGGCCAATGGAGAAACGGCCGCTCCCTCGCACCTGACTGCCGCGCATCGATCGCTCCCATTCGGAACGATGGTACGCGTGACGAACCGCAGCACCGGACGCTCGGTCGTGGTTCGCATCAACGACCGCGGCCCCTTCGTGCATGGCCGGGTCATCGACGTAACCCCTGCCGCCGCCCATCAGCTGGGATTTTCCGGGCTGGCGCCGGTGGCGCTTTCAGTCCTGCGATAGCTGCCCATCGCCGACGCCCGCAAGGCGGTTTTTCAGCACATCGTTTTCGCGCGGGGGCGGTTCGCCGCCCCCGCTTGCGTTTGGATTCCCGGCTAGCGGCCTCGGCCGGCCCGGTTCAGCGCCGGGAAATCCGCAACTCGCGGCGCAGCAACTGTCTTCAACGGCGGTGCGGCGGTATGTCGAGGGGGATACAGCCGGCTCGTCCCGAAAAGACGCAATCCTGGATGCGTTTCATTTCGGCGATCTCGTTGACGAGCCACACGCCGGCGATGGCGAGCACGATGCAGAATGCCAAGGCGAGCCCATTGACGACCATTCGATGGCGATAGTCCTCCTCCTCCCGCGCGCGCTGATATTTTTGCAAATCCGCGACGACGGTCGTGTCGAATTTTGCCGGAGGCTCATCGCGGGACCCGCGGTTCGGCAACGGCCCCGAGGAACGCGGCCGAAACGTGACTACGCGGCCCGATTCCGATGGCTGCCTCTGCTCCGAGCGCATCGCCGCCTCGATCATGCGCATTGCTTGGCTCGGCCCTGCCGGCCGATTGCGGCGAGATTATCACCACGGCAGCGCGAACGGCCACTCCGGGGTACGCCCATGGAAGCCAATCCCGGCAGGAGCTGCGGTCCCGGCGCGCGATCCACAGGCGTGGCCTGCCACGAGGCCCGGAGCAGATGGCGAAGCCGCACTGGCTCGGGCATGATGGTTGGGGACCAGCCCGCCGAGCAATGTTCGCGGCGATGGGGGAGCGTGCTTCTGGCGGTTCCCACGGCGTGGAAAAATGCGGATTGCAGGCGTCGCACTCGTTGCGCTCCGGCGCGCGTGTTCATCCGCCGCGCTGGCCGGGGCGATTTCGTTGTGGCTCCTGCTGCCCGCGCGCGCCGACACGCTTCCGCAAGCCTTGGTTCACGTCTATCAGATGAATCCGCAGCTCAATGCCCGGCGCGCGCAGCTTCGGGCAACGGATGAAAACGTGTCCCAGGCGCTGTCCGGCTACCGCCCGCAAATCTCCGCCGGGTTGAGCGCCGGGGCGCAGGCGCTCAACAATGGCCTCCCGGGCGGCGGTTCGCAATCGGCGACGCTGCACCCCTGGATGGTCGGCCTCACCATCACGCAGCCGCTGTTCAACGGATTTCGCACCGCGAATTCGGTTCGGCAGGCCGAATCTCAAGTGCGCTCCGGGCGCGAGGCGCTTCGCGATGTCGAGCAGACGGTATTCGTCACCGCGATCACCGCGTATATGGGCGTGGTCGCCGACCAGGCGCTGGTCGAGGCGCAGCGCGCCAACGTTGCGGCGCTGCGCCAGATCCTGGAATCGACGCGGATCCGGCTCAACGCCGGAGACGTCACGCCGACCGATGTGTTTCAGGCGGAGGCCCGGCTCAGCCGCGGCCTTGCCGACCTCAATGCGGCGGAAGTCCAGCTCGCCATCGACCAGGCGACCTACCGGCAGGTGGTGGGCGTGCCGCCCAGACATTTGGGCCCGGCCGAGCCGATCGATCGGCTGTTGCCGCACGCGCGTGACGATGCAATCGCGATCGGGGCGCGCGAGCATCCGACTGTCGCTGGCGCGATGTACGACTTCGATGCCGCCGAAGCCGCCATCAAGGTGGCGGAAGGAAGCCTCATGCCCAATCTCAGCCTGCAGGGCACCGCTTCCCACAGCGTGGACACCGATACGACGCTCGGTACCACGCGCACCGACCAGGCCTCGATCACCGCCCAGGCCACGGTTCCGCTCTATGACGGCGGGCTGGCGGCTTCCCAGGTTCGTCAGGCCAAGGAGACGCTGGCGCAGAACCGTCTCGTGCTCGATCAGGCTCGCCGCCAAACGGAAGCCGCGGTGACGACCGCGTGGGTGATGAACGAGGGCGCGAAAACCGCGATCCGGGCCGGCGAGGCCGAAGTGCGCGCGTCGACTTCCGCGCTCGAAGGCGTGCGCAAGGAAGCCTCGGCCGGCCAGCGCACGACGATCGACGTGCTCAACGCCCAGCAGGATCTCATGGCCGCCCGGGCACGCCTGATCCAGGCCCAGCGCGACCGCGTCGTGGCCTCCTACACCTTGCTGGCGGCGATCGGCCGACTCGATCACAAGCGGCTCGAGCTCTCGACGCCGGACTACGAGCCGCAGGCCCATTATTTCCAGGTGCGCGACGCCTGGCACGGGTTGCGCACGCCGGCCGGACAGTGAAGTCGATCCGCCCACTTCAAGGCGATCGCCTCAATCGGGCACAATTCGCATGGCGGCCATTCAAGTGCTGTGACCAGCCGCGTGGCAAACATGATTGCCTGCAGGCCTATGCGGGTCGCGCTGCTGCCGGCGCATCGGCAGCGATCGGTGCCGCTATTCGCTCCGCGGCCGGCAGCAGCCGGGCGGAGTTGAGAATGAAGACCATCTCGGATGCAACGTGGATGAAGGCGGCCAACAGCGGATTCAAGAAGCCGAAACCCGCCAACACCATGCCGACCGTGTCGACCGCGATCGTCCCGGTGAAGTTCTGCCAGATGATGCGGCGCGTTCGCCGCGCGATGGCGACCGTATCGACGAAACGCGCGAGATCGTTGCCGAGCAGCACGATATCCGCGCTCTCGCGCGCGACGTCGGTGCCCGAGCCCATGGCCACGCCCACGTTGGCTTCGGTCAGCGCCGGGGCGTCGTTGATGCCGTCGCCGAGCATCGCGACCACGCAGCCCCGACCCACCAGCTGCTTGATCCGGGCGAGCTTATCCTCGGGCAGGAGATCGGCATGGACTTCGGCAATCCCGAGCCTGCTGCCGACTGAATCCGCCACCGACTTCGTGTCGCCGGTCAACAGGATGGTGCGCATGCGCATCCGCGCCAGGGCCTCGACGGCCGGCTTGGCCTCCGGCCGCACACTGTCGGCGACGACGATTGCGCCGAGCAGCCGGCCGTCGCGAGCAACCAGGATCTCGGACGCGGCCTCTTCCCGGGGCACCAAGGTCCGCGGCACCGACACACTGTGCTCCGTCAGCAGCGCGTGATTGCCGACGAGGACGCTCGTGCCGTCCACCACCGCGCAGATGCCGCGGCCCGGCGTATAATCGAAACGTTGAGGCTCGCGGATACTGCGACCCCGGGCGCGAGCGTAGCTGACGATTGCCAGCCCGAGTGGATGCTCGGATCGCAGCTCCGCCGAGGCTGCGGCGTCGAGCACGGCTTCTGCGGTGGCGCCTTCGGCCGCAACGACCTGTTGCACCTCCGGGCATCCGTAGGTCAGCGTGCCCGTCTTGTCGAGCACGATGGTATCCACGCGGCCCAGGATCTCCAGGTAGAGCCCGCCCTTGATGATGGCGCCGAGGCGCGCGGCACGGCCGATGGCGCCGAGGATCGCGAGCGGCGTTCCCGCCGCGATGCCGCAGGCGCCGGCCACGATGACGACGGAAATGGTCGAGCGCATGTCGCGCGTGATCAAATACGTGAGCGCGGCGGCGCCGAGGGCAAAATACACGAGATAACCGGCCATGCGGTCGGCCAGCCGCTGCACCGGCGCGCGCGACTTTTCGGCGCGCTCCACCGCTTGGATGATTTTCCCGAAGCTCGTGTCGCGACCGAGCCGTTCGGCGCGGATCTCGATCGCTCCGGACTGGTTGATGGAGCCCGCGTAGACCGCGGAACCCGCGGTCTTTTCCACCGGCATCGATTCGCCGGTGATGCGCGACTGATCGAGGAACGAATGGCCGCTGAGCACGGTGCCGTCGACCGGCACGCGCCCGCCGGGATTGACGAGCACGGCATCGCCGACCCTGAGCTCGCCGCAGTCCACATCGCGCACCCCACCCGAGCGACGGACCGAAACCGAGCGCGGCAGGAAATCCAGGAGATCGCGGATTGCGTGCCGGCCGCGCGAGACCGTCATGCCCTCCAGCACTTCGGCGACGAGAACGAACAGCGCGATGACGAGCGCGGTGAAGAACTCGCCGATGGCCGCCGCCGCCACGATGGCGATGGTCATGGACAGCTCCATCGTCATGCGCCGGGCGATGATGTTCTCGAACGCCTCCCGGAAGATCGGCCAGCCGCCGACCAGTAGGCCGATGATGCCGATCAAGCTCACGCTCGGGATCGGCTCCCAGATCCGGAACCACACGGCCGCCGCGGCAATTGCGACGAATCCGATGCGTGCTGCTTCGAGCCACTCGAAGGCATGCGCATGATCCTGCTCGTCGTCGTGCTCCCGCTCCTCGGCCGCCGCCGCCGCGGCGCGCAACTGCGCCTCGCCCGCCGGGCCGTGGGGATTTCCGTGCTCGTCCCGGACTGCCATCGTCATTCTCCGGCCGGTTATTTCAGGTAGGCGTGAACGACCTCGATCAGCTCCTGGGCGCTCTCGGCCCGTTCGGAGTTGCGTTCGCGGGCCGGATCGACGAGGTGGAGGCGGATATGGTCCTCCATCACTTCCGCCATCAAGCCGTTGATTGCGCCGCGCACCGCTGCAACCAGGTGCAGGACATCGGCGCAGCCCAGCTCCTGCTCGAGCGCGCGCTCGACAGCCTCCACCTGGCCGCGGATACGGCGCACCCGGTTCAGGAGCTTGGTCTTCTCGCGGATCGTATGAGTCATGCTGTACTATACCCCCCCTACCTATCGGAGGGAAGCGCAAAATGGGTAGCGGCCCGCCGGCCGAGGGCCCGCTGCGGCAATTCGCCCATCCGGGGCTTCCCCTCAGGCCTGATTGCCTGCCGTGATCGCGGCAAGATACGTACCCGAATCGCGAACTTTCCTTTCTCGGGTAATCGGACTAGGCAGTTGGGATCGGCGGCACAATATTGAATACGGACCGTGATCTCGATGGCACTGCGCCCGGCGATGGGCCGATCGAAATGAAGCGCATTCTGTGGGTTCTTGTCGCGGTCGCGGCGATCGCGGCAGGGCTCGCCGTGCCCGCGCATGCGTTGACTCCGTCCCAGTCCGGGGCGATGGCGGCGAAGGCGAGGGCCGACGCCTTGGCGAGGGCGAAGGCGCAAGTCGTCGCAAAAGCCCGGACCGACGCTGTGGCGAAGGCCAGGGCCGACGCCGCGGCGAAGTCCAAGGCGCTGGCCATCGCCAGGCACAATGTCCAGTCGGAAACCAGGCGCAGGACGCAAGCTGTGGAAAGGGCCGCCCAGGCTCAGTTGCAAATAAAGACCGCCAACGTCCAGCTGCAGGTAAAATCCGCCAGCACCCCACGGGTGGCGCAAACCAAGGCACAAACCCTGAGCAAGCTGCAGGTTCGCCAGGCGCAACCGTTGCGAGGCACCGCGCGTCCGCAATATGCCCAGACCGTGAAACCACACTCGTCGACAGCCAGGCCGTCGGGTCAGACCAGCAAATCGTCGGCTCACGCGCGCTAGGCGTATACTCATGAATTGCGATTGTTCGCCAATCGCTGGCGGATGTCCGCTTTGCCCCCGAAAGCGGCCACATTCCGCCCCGTTGTGCACCTGGATGCGGTTACCACGTTAAACTAGGAAAGGGCCAAAGATCTGGTACGGAGGCCAAGACCATCCGCTTCGCTCCGAGAGCGACTGAATTGCTGAGTAGCCGCGAAATGTCGCGAGGTACCACGAGCAGCTATCTAGAGTACACTCGAATACTAGTTTCAAAGCGGAGACGAACATGAGTGAACTACGGTATCCAAACGAAAGCAGAGACTATCGCGATGCGCGCGACTTATTGCTTAAAGACGAACAGGAGCTTGTCGACAAAGTGAAATCTGTGGCAGCCAGGCGCCGCAATCTCCCTCCCGGTGGACAGTTGAAAGAGGACTACGTCTTCCAATGGGCCAACGATGGGAAAGTAGGCAAGAGTGTGAAATTCTCCGAGCTATTTGCGGACAAAAACACCCTGCTGCTTTACTCATTTATGTACGGCCCGAACTGGGACAATCCCTGTCCTTCCTGTACGTCGCTGGTCGATGGGTTTGATCGCACCTGGTATCAGGTCACTCGAAGCGCCGCGTTTGTCGCAATTGCCAAAGCCCCGGCCGATCGAATCAATGCGTGGGCCAAACAACGTGGATGGTCGCAGATTGCGCTGGTTTCCGGATCGGACTCTGCCTATCAAGCCGATTACAAATGCCAGGGAGACTCTGACGATATGCAATGGCCAGTGATGCATGTATTTAGCAGACAGGATGGAAAGATTTTTCATTTCTGGGGAACTGAACTGTCGGCGAATCATGTCGACACGGTGTGGCCGTATTGGAATCTCATGGACTTTACGCCAGAGGGTCGGCCGGACATTCCCACTCCGCCGCAAAAGTTCAGATCCGAATTCTTGGAAAAAAACTATCTGAATAAGCAGTAGTTTGACGCCCAATCCCGCGAACTGGAATAGTGAGGCAATCTGCAAAGCTCGTCACGATGTCGTTTGCAAATTTGGCGTGTGGCCACGATGTCATACCAGGACTCGGAAGGACTCGTGGAGCGCCTCGTGGCTAAGGCATCGGGGTAGTACCTCGAAGCCCACAAGCGCCCGCCAGGAGGGTTCTAAGGCACGAGATCGGCCAGGCGACGACCCCTGTCAACTCGGTGTAGAATACCCGGTGAGACGGCAGCGCCATGACCACTCCGGGGCAGCATCGAATGAGACGCGTGGGGTTCTTGTTGGTCCTTCTGACGGTGCCGGTCGCCGCCCAAACCGCCGGCGAAAAGGTTTATCGCCTTGCCGAACTCGCGCCATCAGAGGCTTCACTCGAAATCACGCGAGCCGAGACACTGCCTGAACTCGCGAGGCTCGGCTTCCGGGATGGTCGTAATCTCATCTTGGATGAGCGTGCGGGTGACGCTGCAGCGATGGATGGCATGGCGAGGGAGCTGCTCCGCGCCATGCCGGATGCGATCGTCGCCATAGGTCCGGATGCAATTGTCGCTGCCGCGAAAGCGACGCGCACGGTGCCGATCATTACTTTCGGCAATGACCCGGTGCAGCGGGGCTTTGCCGTGAGCCATGCGCGTCCCGGCGGCAATGTGACGGGCGTCGTGATCTTGGCCGAGGAACTCGACGGCAAGCGGGTCGATATACTACATGAGGCGGTGCCGGAGGCCCGCCGCGTGGCCGCCCTCTTGCTGCCATCGCTACCGTATCGGGCGTCTATTGAACGGGAGATGCGCGCGGTCGCGGCGAGTATCGGAATGGAACTTCTCGTCGTCGACGCCAACGGGCCCGAGGACTACCCGGCGGCCTTCGATGCGATGCGCGCTGCCGGGGTACAGGCCCTGGTCATCACCGCCAATCCCACGTTCAATCGCGACGCAGGGCTTCTCGCCGAGCTTGCGTTGAAGCGTGGGTTCCCTATGGTGTGCGAGTGGGCCGAGAACGCGCGGTCCGGCTGTTTGCTGGGATACGGCCCCAGCCGGAGGGAGCTACGCCGTCGGGTGGCCTACTATGTCGCTCGAATCTTCCTGGGTGCGGCGCCCGCTGATCTTCCGATCGAGACGCCGACACGTTTCGAGCTCGCCATTAATCTCAAGACCGCCAAAGCTCTCGGCCTAACGGTGCCAGCTTCCCTCCTGGCCCGCGCCGACGAGGTGATCGAGTGAGGCGACGGGAATTCATTTAGGTTCATTGGCGGCGCGTTTGCGTTTCCGGTAACTGCGCGCGCACAGCAGCCGACCGTACCTCTGATTGGATTTCTCAGCGGCCGATCACCTGGGGAATCCGCTGGGCATGCCGCCTGGACCTTTGGGATCGCTTCCTCTCCATCAGCTTTCTGGTGGAGGCACGCCATGGTCCTTGTCTAGCTACTACCCTGATGCTGTTTGTGGCCGAGCCGCTCTTCCTGCATCGCTGGCTAATCTAGTGGCACGGGCACACGCCGATCCGGAGGCGACTTTTCGGCTGATCGAGCGGCTGCATTGGTGCCTCCCGACTTTGAGCGCCATGACGATCCTCGGCGCGGTGGCGGGCAGTCACGGATTCGCTGTCTTTGAATGATCAACGGTCTTGGCTGTTGTGCGTAGACGGACGCCGCGTCAAGTCTTCTGAATCGCAGCGATCCGTAATGTCCGCATCGGGTCAGAACCGGTAAGTCTCGAAGTGACAAATATTTTCCGGTTTACCCCTCGAAGCAGACCTCCGATCCGCGCGTTAGCAAGTACGCGCGCTAGGCCGGGACCCTCACTCGACGGCGGCGCTCGCCGGGCTCTCGATCCGCGCTTCCCTCGCGGGGGGCACTCGCCGCGAGAACAGGTCGATCAGAACCGGCAGGATCACCAGGATCAGCATCGGCGCCAGCATCATCCCGCCGACCACGACGATCGCCAGCGGCTTCTGCACTTGCGAGCCGATGCCGGTCGAGATCGCCGCCGGCAACAGCCCCACCGCGGCGATCACGCACGTCATCACCACCGGCCGCATTTGCAGATCGCAGGCGCGCAGGATCGCCGCGGAACGCTCCACGCCGGAATGGATCACCTGATTGAACTGGGAGATGAGGATGATGCTGTCCATCACCGACACCCCGAACAGCGCGATGAAACCGATGGCGGCCGAAACACTGAATGGCGTCCCGGTGAGCACCAGCGCGAAAATGCCGCCGATCATCGCCATCGGAATGACGCTGAGCGCCAACAGCGTATCTGCGATGCTGGAGAAATCGACGTAGAGAAGCAGCGCAATCAATGCAATGCTGAGCGGCACCACGATCCGAAGCCGCCCGATGGCCTCCTCGAGATTGCCGAACTCGCCGACCCATTCCAGACGGTAGCCGGCGGGCAGTTGCACTTGCTCGGCGAGTTTTTGTTGCGCCTCGATCACGGCCCCGCCGAGGTCGCGCCCGCGCACGCTGAACTTGATGGGTATGTAGCGCTCTTGCTGCTCGCGGTAGATGAACGAGGCGCCCGAGACGAGATTGATCTTGGCGATTTCAGTCAGCGGGATCTGCATCACGCCGTTGCCGCTCGGGTTCTGAGCGCCCACCGTGATGTTGCGAATTGTTTCGAGGCTCTTGCGATACTCCGGCGCCAGGCGGACGATCATGTTGAAATGGCGATCGCTCCCATGCTCGTAGAGATCGCCCGCGGCCTGCCCGCCGATTGCCGCCTGCACCGTGGTGTTGATGTCCCCGGGCGAGAGCCCGTAACGGGCAGCGGCGGCGCGGTCGATGTCGATCTGCAGCGTCGGCTGGCCGAGTGAGGTGAAGACGGCGAGATCGGTGACGCCGGGGACGGAGGCCATGACTTTCTTGATCTTCGCCGCCGTGCCGGTCAGCGTTTTGAGATCATTGCCGAACAGCTTGACGGAGTTCTCGCCCTTCACCCCCGAGACCGCCTCTTCGACGTTGTCCTCGATGTATTGCGAGAAGTTGAACTCGACTCCGGGAAACTCGTTCTGCAGCTTTTGCGAGAGGTCGTTGGTCAATCTGTCCTTGTCCACGCCTTGCGGCCAGGTGCTATCCGGCTTCAGCGGCACGAAGAACTCGGCGTTGAAGAAGCCGGTTGCGTCGGTTCCGTCGTCTGGGCGTCCCTGCTGGGAGATGACCGTCTCCACCTCCGGATATGCCGCCAGGATTTTGCGCATCCGGTTGACGTACTCGTTCCCGGCCTCGAGCGAAATCGACGGCGGCATCGTCGCGCGGATCCACAGGTTGCCCTCCTCCAGCTTCGGCAGGAACTCGAGCCCGAGCGAGCGCAGTGCCAGAACCGCGGCGAGGATCACCACGGCGCCGATGCCGAGCGTGAGAAACTTGTTGGCGATGCCGATCTCCAGAATCGGTCGATAGATGCCGCGCAGGGCACGAATGGCCCAAGTCTCCGTCTCCTCGACCTGAGCCGGCAGCAGCAGCGCGGAAAGCGCCGGCGTGATCGTGAAGGTGGCCAACAGGCCGCCGGCGATGGCATAGGCGTAGGTCTTGGACATCGGACCGAAAATGTGGCCTTCGACGCCGCTCAGCGTGAACAGCGGCACGAAGCCGGCGATGATGATCGCCGCCGCGAAGAAGATCGATCGGCTGACTTCGCGAGCCGCGTCGAAAATGGTTGCGAGTTCGCCGGCAATCTTCCAGCGGCCGGGACGCCGCCGGGCGGTTCCGATGGGATGCTGCGCCAGATGCCGATAGATGTTCTCGACCATGATCACGGTCGCGTCGACGATGAGCCCGAAATCGATGGCGCCGACCGAAAGCAGGTTCGCGGAATCCCCGCGGATCACCAGCATGCCCACCGCGAAGAACAGCGCAAACGGAATGGTGGCGGCGACGACGACGGCACTGCGCAGATTGCCCAGCGAAACCCACTGCAGCAAGAATACCAGCACGATGCCCAGCACCATGTTATGCAGGACGGTGCGCGTCGTGACGTGGATCAGGTCCTTGCGGTCGTAGATCCGCTCGATCCGCACCCCCGGCGGCAGCACGCCTGCGGTGTTGATCTTCTCGATCTCGGCCTCGATGCGGCTGATGGTCGGCAGACTCTGCTCCCCGCGCCGCATCAGGACGATGCCCTGGACGATCTCATCCTCGTTGTCCTGGCCGACGATGCCGAGACGCGGCCGGTGCCCGATGGTGACTGCGGCGACGTCGCCGACCAGCACCGGCACGCCGCCCTGCTGGGTCAGCATGGTATTGCGGATGTCGTCCAAGGAGCGGATGAGGCCCACGCCGCGCACCACGGCCGACTGCTCGCTGATATTGAGCGTCTGGCCGCCGACGTTTACGTTGGAATTGTTCAGCGTCTGCACCAGCTGCGGCAGGGTGAGCCCGACCGACTGCAGCTTGAATAGATCCACCGTCACCTCGTAGGCCTTGGTCTTGCCGCCGAACCCGACGACGTCGATGACGCCCGGAATCGCCTTGAAGCGCCGCTCCAATACCCAGTCCTGCAGCGTCTTGAGATCCGTCACGCTGTAGTTCGGCGGGCCTACGATTTTGTAACGCATGATCTCGCCGATCGGGCTCCAGGGCGAAATCTGCGGCTGGGCGTTGTTCGGCAGCGGCCCAAGCTGCGCCAGCCGGTTCAGGACCTTCTGCTCGGCCTCCTCGTAGCTGTAGTCGTAGGTGAATTGCAGCTTGACATCCGAAAGGCCGAACAGCGAGATCGTGCGCATCGCCGTGACGTGCGGAATGCCGGCGAGCTGCACTTCGATCGGTATCGTGATGTACCGCTCGATCTCTTCGGCCGATTGCCCGGAATTCTGCGTGACAACGTCGACCAGCGGCGGGACCGGATCCGGGTAGGCTTCGATATTGAGCTTGGTGAAGGCTATGACGCCGCCGACCAGCAAGCTCACGAACATCGCGAGGACCAGTACGCGTTGGCGAAGCGCAAGGCCAATGATGGTGTCCATGCGCGAATTCGCTCCTCAGCGCGGCACGGCTGCCGTTTGCCGCCGGTTAGCCCTCCGGGACACAAACCCGCCAAACCCGCCGCCGACCGCGCGACTCGCCGGCCGCAGAAGCTCCGCCGGGAAGGGTGCTCGGCTGGTCATGAGTCGTTTCCAGTCGCCGCGCGATCGATGAACAGCGTGCCTTTGGTCACGACCTTCTCTCCGGCCCGAAGTCCCTTCACGACCTGGATGAAGTTGCCGTGGGTCAGACCGAGCTCTACCCGGCGAAGCTCGATCGAGTTGTCATCGGCCGCGGCCCAGACCCGTGCCACATTCCCCTCGTAGACGATCGCCTCGCGGGGGACCGCCGGGGAGGTTCTTTCTTCGCCGGTGAAGATCGTGACCTGCGCGAACATTTCCGGCTTCAGCAGCTTTTCCGGATTCTCGACCGTGGCTCGCACCAGAAGACGCCTCGTGCCCGGATCCATCGCCGCCGCGACATAGTTCAGCTTGCCGGTGAACACCGGGTCGGAGGCGGCCAGCACCTTGAATTGGATCGGCTGATCCGGACGTATCTTCAGGGCGTCGCTCTCCCTGACATTGGCGATCAACCAGACAGTGGACAGGTCGCCGATCACGAATACCGGGTCGCCGGCGGGATCGCTGGCGCCGCTGGTGATGAATTGCCCCGGTCCGACCTTGCGCTGCACGACCGTGCCGCCGATCGGGGCATAGATCGGCGTGTCCGGGTTGATCTTGCCGGTTCGCTCGAAAGTGGCGATCTCATCTTCGGTTTTTTGCAGAATGCGGAGCCGGTTCCGCACCGCTTCCAAGGCGATCTCCGCGGTGCGCGTATTATCCTTCGCCGTAGTCAGATCCGCCTGAGCCTGCTGCCAATCCTTGAGCGGAACCGCCTTGCCTTCGTAGAGGTCGTGCTGCCGCTTCTCGACGATCTCCGCCAGACGCTGCTGGGAGCGCGCGGTCTCCAGCCCGGCAACGGCGGCGATGAAGTCGTTCTGCGCCTGCACCATGTCGGTGGCTTCCAGGGCGAACAGCAGCTGGCCCGCCCGGACCGTATCGCCGGGTTCCGCGGCGATTTTCATGACCCGGCCCGAATACGGCGAAAACACCGGGGTCGACCGATTCTCATCCACGGCGATCTTGCCGTCGGTCAAAACCTCGGACCGAAACTTGAGTTCTTGGATCGGTTCGATCGTGAGGGCCGCCCATTGAGCGGCGGTCGGGTAAAAGACGCCGGCCTTGCCCTTGCGTTGGCTCGACAATGCCCCGTTCGTTTTCCCGATTTCATCCCCCGGACCCGCCCTGGGCAGCAGCGCCATTGCGCCGGCGATCCCGACCAGGAGCATAACGAGCGTGAACGCTCGCGCGCGGCCCGACCAGGCACCGGGCTGAGGCGTAGAGCGGGGTGATTCGTCGCTCATTGCAGAACTTTACCAGTTGCAGCCGGCCGATGCTCCATCGGCGCTCCGATTTGGCTTGCACGGACCGAATGCGAGGTTGGGCGAGGCTTCATCGGCCGGGCGGGCACGGTGCGGTGGGCCATTTCCATATAGATAGCAAAGTGTTTGCCTTGAGTGACAGCAACCCTCCGGAGCGCTAGGCTCACCAGGTTTCAGCGGCAAACCACGGGGAGGAAGGCATGTCCGGGGAAAGTCTTCTGGTCATTCTGATTGTCGGCCTTATCGCCGGCTGGCTCGCCGGGCAGATCGTGCGGGGCACCGGCTTCGGTCTCGTGGCCGACATCTGCATCGGAATCATCGGTGCATTCATCGGCGCCTGGCTATTGCCGAAACTGGGCATTCATCTTGGACGTGGCATCATCGCCGCGATCATCTCAGCCACGATCGGCGCCATCGTGCTTCTCCTGATTCTATGGCTGATCAATCGACGCGGTAGGTGGCGGTGAGGCGTAGCGGCAGGCCCTTCGGTTTCGGCGAGATTTAGCAGCAATCCGTGGGAAGCAGTTCTGGCGGGGCGGTTTTCGCAGGTGTTTGCCGGCGAAATCCGCAAGGGCGCGAGCTTTCCCGCCGAGCTCAAGATGGCGAAAACAAGTCACGGAGCTTAACGCTCCATGAATTGCGTCATCAGATCGCATTCAGATACCGCCGGCCATGATGGCGTCATCATCGGCCGGAAGTCGTCGCGCCGGCTGAACTGGACTCCGGCGGAATCATCTGCTGGTGTGACCGCCTGACCCTCGGGAGGGCAAGATGTTTGGATTGCAATTCCGCAGCGGCGTCGCGCGCCTGCTGGCTGCCGCGGCGATCGCGCTGTTCGGATTGAGCGGGCTTTTCGCCGACGCTTCGCTGCGGCCGGTGCAGGCCCAGGAAATGATGGGCGAATTCCGCGAGACGCTCGACGCCTACGGCCGCTGGATCGAGCATCCGCGCTGGGGCGCGGTGTGGGTCCCGGCTGGCATATCGGTCGATTGGCGGCCCTATCGCTCCGGTCACTGGGTCTACACCGACGAGTGGGGTTGGTACTGGGTCGCCGACGAGGAATGGGGCTGGATTGCCTACCACTACGGGCGCTGGGTATTCGATCGCGATCTCGGGCTCGGCTGGGTCTGGGTGCCCGGCACCGAATGGAGCCCGGCGTGGGTCTCTTGGCGCCGCGGCGAGGAGGCCATCGGCTGGGCGCCGATGCCGCCCGAGGACATCTACGTCACGGTACAAGACGAGCCGGACTATTGGCTGTTCGTCCGAACTCCGGACATCATCGCCCCCTCGCTGGTGGTGGTCATCCTGCCGGCCCCGCAGGCGATCCTCTACGTGCGTCAGACCGTGATCATCAATCAGACCGTGATCATTCGCGAGAACAACAGGGTGATCTGCGCCAACCCCGGCGTGCCACCCTCGTTCGTCGCCGCCAAGATCGGTCGGCCCATTCAGACCGTCTCGGTTCAGCCGCATGTCGTGAACGGGACGGTCGGGGTCGCTGGGGCTGTCGTGGGCGAGCCTGGCAAGGGAGGCCCCGTGCACGAGGTCATCAAGCCGGAGCCCAAGCTCATCCAGCCGGCGGCCAACATACCGCCGCCCACGCCCTTCCGGCCCGGCCAGCGGCCGAATCTCGGACCGGACGCCCCCAACGCACTCAAGCGTGCCAATCTGACGCCGAGCGGGCCTGCGGGCCCCGGCGGCCTAGGCGTTCAGGGCAGCCAGCCGGGGCCGGGCAAGCCCTCGCCGGCGATTACGTCCCGTACGCCGGGCACGGGGCCGAGCAACCTCAACCCGCCGAGCCGGAACCTGCAGACTGGACCCAAGCCCGGTCAGCCGACTGGTCCGGCGAACTTGGGCCCGCAAGGCTCGCCGGCCAAGCCGAAGTCGGCGACGCAGACGCCGAGCGGCAATCAGCCTCCCGGCGGCAATCAGCCGCCGCCCAGGGTGCGTTCACAAACCGGACCGGCCAATGTCGGTCCACAGGGCCCCTCGTCCAAGCCGCTGGCGACGCACACTCCGCCGAACCAGCCGCCGCCCAATCTGCAACGCAATCAGCCGCCGCCGCAGTCGAATACGATTACCCGGCAGCCGCCACCGCCACCGCAGCGATCGGTGTCCCCGCCGCCACCGCCACCGCAGCGATCGGTGTCCCCGCCGCCACCGCCGCCGCAGCGATCGGTGTCCCCGCCGCCACCGCCGCCGCAGCGATCGGCGTCTCCGCCGCCACCGCCGCCGCAGCGATCGGCATCCCCGCCGCCACAACAGCACCAGCAGAAGTGCCAGACCATCAACGGCCAACAGGTCTGCAAGTGAAGAGGCCGAGAGCCTAGCGTGTCGTCCCGGCCGGGGCCGCCCCGGATCGCGGTCCGGGGCAGGCTCCGCGGCCGCGAGCCGGGATCCATGGCCGCCAAATTTGCAATCTTGCGCGATCAGCGGCCATAGGTCCCCGCCTTCGCGGAGACGACGACTCAATTGTTTGTGGCGGCTCAGAACTCCGCGTGCAGGCGGGTAGCGAAAACCGAAACCGGACCACGGTCGGCGTTGTGCGCTGGGTCGATGAAGAACTGATAGTCGAAGGTCAGCGTCGTCCACTTGTCGATTTTGTAGGCATAATAGGTCTCCAAAACTTTTTCTTCGCGGCAATTGAGCTTTCCGTCGCCGATGATCAGGCCAACGCCGCCGGCGGCGAGGAAATCGCGGTGCGGCTTTGACAACCCGTTGACGGCCGCCCCAAACCCGAAGGTATCGTCGGCTCGCCCCCATCGGCTTCCCTTGACCGAAACCCCGCCCGAGAGGCTCCAATCGATGTCGGTGAACGACAGGATTTCGTTCTGGCCGTCGTTCCAGCTCGCGCGGGCGAACGCGCCGACCTCCTTGTTGATCGCCTGCTCCAAATTGGCATAAAAGCCGTATTTCCAATGCTGTGCCCGCGTACTCAACATGGCGCCGTTGATGTCGATCGTCGGATCGGCTGCGATGATCGCCAGCGCCTCGTTATAGTTGCCCGTGCGGCCGCGGTTGGCGAACGCGCCGAGCCGGAGCTTGCCGGCTTGATCGAAGATCTTGTAGCGCTCCTCCAGCTCGACGATCGCGCCGCCGGTCTTGAACACCAGAACATCGCTGTTGGGCTCCTGCGGCACTTGGAACACGCCGGCCCGCAGTGCCCAGTCCTTGCGATTGACTTCGACCACCGCGCCGCGGGTGAAGCCCGGCAGGTCCGCGGGAAAATCGTAGGCAGCGGCTTCCCACAGCGCCCAATTCATGAAATCCGCGCGCGGGTCGTGCGCGTAGGTGTTGGCATCGAAGATGTCGCCGACTGCGATCCGGCCGATCGTGATCGTGACGCGGTCGATGTCGCGCTTCCCGGGCAGCTGATTGGGGCCGTCTTCGACGGTCTCCTGCCCGCCGCCGAAACCGAAGGTTTGGCGCAGGAAGTAACGCTGCGCGCGAAATTTCGGGAACTCCGAGCCCGCCTTCTGCGCCTCGCCGTTGGGGAAGCCGGCCAAACCCAGGGTTCCACCGATGCCGAACCCTTGAGCGAGCTCGGGGTCGAAATAGAATTCGCCGCCTTCCCACAGCCGCCATCCGACGAATGCCGTGCTGGTCCAGGTCTCGCGACCCTCGCCGCCGGCGGGAAGGCTGTTCTGCCCCTGATAGGGCGAATGGAACCGGGGGTAGGCCTGCTCGATGAACGTAGTCTGCCCGTGGACGTTGAAGTCGTTCGATTCCGGGACGGATGTCCGCCCCAGGGCAGTAAAGCCCGGCGAAGGCCACGGCGGCGCGTCCCAGATTCTGTAGTTCAACCCGATCTTAACGAGGCGAACCTTGGGATCGACCGTCTGGCCGGAAAAGGCGAACCTCGCCGGACCGAGGTCGACGTAATCGTATTCGATCTTTCCGGTCCATTTGCCGGCGACCGGGAACGCCACGCCAAGCCCAACGGTCCAGCCGGCGTGCGGGGAAGAATGCGAGCCTATCACGCTGCCGTTGTTGTTGATTTCGATCGCGGTCTCGCCCCAGGCAAGACCTCCGGTCAGGTACGGAAACAGGGCGCCGAACGCGTAGCCGGCGCGCGCTCGCGCCGTTGCGATATAGTCGAGCTTCGTATTGAACGGGGCGGCCAAGTCGGTTGCGCCCCGATCGATCGGACTGGTGAATGTGACATCCGCTTCGACGCCGAGCACGAGCCGATCCGGCAATTGCACGTTCCATCCGGCCTGGTAGCCGCCCACGAGCCCGGTGATCGTAGGGGGAAAGACCACGCCCTCGTCGAGCACGGGGTTGGTGCCGGCGCCGAAGCTTCCACCACCGTAGCCGAAATGCCCGCCGACATAGGCGCCGGTCCAGTCATAGGCCGGCAGGGTGGGCGCCTTGGTCGACATCGCCGCCTCCCCTGCGTTTGCGGGTCCGGTCCCGAGTGCAAGCACGATGATCCCGATGCTCAGCTTATTCACGGCGGTCTCTTGATTGGCCGGTCCGCGTTCTACCCTGCTCATCGCATCGCAAACAGGTCCGGGGCGAAGGCATCCCCAGGGGACGCATGCATGGCGGACCTTGCCGTCGGCGGGCGGCTCGGCATTCGATCGCCGGCACTGTCATTTTTGCCCGCAACCGGAAAGGCGTAGCCGATGATGGTCTTGGCGACGAGACGGTCCGATCCCGGCGTGAGACCGCAGCCGATCCCGAGATTGATGTCGAACTTGCCGAGCTTGAAGTCGGTCACCGCAAACAGCGTGTGCTGCTGCCCCCGCAACGGCAGGAAATGCCCGATCTCTCCGAGCTCGCTGTAGTGTTCGAGGCCGATGAAAAAATCCTTGCCGAGCTTGCGGGCGAGCCGGGCCGCCGGCGCAAAATCGGCCTGGCCCTTGTCGCCCAATCCGATGTCGACGATGGGATTTACGATGAATTCCCAATCCGAATTGCGAACCCCGACGATCGGCCGCACCTCGATGCCGAATCTGGTTTGCGAGAATTGCGGCGTCGAATAGCTGAACTCCAGGTTCATGCCGTAGAAGAAGTTGCGTTGGCTCGCATGCGGGGTCACGAACAGAGTCCGCACCTTGGCGCCGTCGGACAGGAATTGGCCGCGGCTATCGACGGCAAACGGCGCATAAAACCCAAGCTCCCACCCCTCGGTGACGCCGTAAGCCAGTTCCGGAGTGCCGTTGAGACTGTGGTTGGGGATCAGCCCGCCGGGAAACTCGGGCTCGGTACGCCCCTGGAAAGTGTAATTGAGGTGCTGCTGAACGGTCCATTGGCCGACCTCGGCGATCTCCGCGTTGTAGATCTGGATTTCATCTGTCGGCAAAGCTGTGCTCGGCTCCGCCACGGCCATCGGAACGGCTACAAGCAAAAGAGCGCTGAGGATCTGCTTGTTCACGACGAATATGGGGCCCCTGGGTCGAAGGCTGGCCATCGGCGAGACGTACCGGCGACACCATTTTCGCATGGAAGGGTTCCGTTGGGTGTGGCAGTTTCACACCAGTACGGGAAATTTTGGGACGCGAACCGATGATCCCGGAGCAGGCAAGCCGGATGGAGGCAATCATGGCGAAGAAGACCAAATCCAAGCCGCGGAACCCGGCGGCTTCCAAGCCGCGAAAATCGGTAGCCAAGACCACGCCCAGGCGAAAGCCCGCCGCGCGAACCAGGCCGAGACGAGCGTCGCGGCAGAAATTCACCGTGAGCCACCACGACGAGCGGGATTTCCGAGCCGGCCTGCGCAATTACGCCAAGTACCGCGATCTCGGCATCAGCAAGGCGACCGATGGCATGGTGCAGGCGCACGTGATCCGGTTCGTGCCGCCGTCTCGGCCCGAGGAGGTCGCCAAACGGCATTATCACGACGTGGACTTCCAGATGGTCTACGTGCTGAAGGGCTGGCTGCGATCGGAGTTCGAAGGTCAAGGCGAAGTCCTGCTGCGGACCGGCGCTTGTTGGATTCAGCCGCCCCGCATCAAGCACACGGTGCTGGAATATTCCGACGATTGCGAAGTGCTGGAGATCATCCTGCCGGCCGAGTTCGAGACCGTGATGCTGGAATAGATTTGCCGGAGGCGAACTTGGAATACCGCAAACTCGGCCGGAGCGGACTGAAGGTATCACCGCTCTGCCTCGGCACCATGATGTTCGGCGGACCGACCGACGAGCCGACGTCGGTGCGGATCATTGCTCGCGCCCGCGATGCCGGCGTGAATTTCATCGACACCGCCGATGCTTATAACCAAGGCCGTTCTGAACAGATCACCGGTCGAGGCATCGCTGCACAGCGGGACAAGTGGGTCTTGGCGACCAAGCTTGCCAACCCGATGGGCGAGGGGCCCAACGAGCGCGGCCTCTCGCGCAAGTGGGTGATGCAGGCAGCCGATGCGAGCTTGAAACGGCTCGGCACCGATTATCTGGACGTCTACTATCTGCACAAGGAGGACCACGCGACGCCGCTCGAGGAGACGGTGCGCGCCATGGGCGACCTCGTTCGCCTCGGCAAGATCCGCTATTTCGGCATTTCGAACTACCGCGCTTGGCGCGTGGCCGAAATCTGCGGCCTCTGCGATCGTCTCGGGATCGATCGCCCGATCGTCAGCCAGCCCTATTACAACGCCATGAACCGCATGGCGGAAACCGAGCACTTGCCGGCGTGCGCCTATTACGGCTTGGGCGTGATCGCCTATAGCCCGTTGGCGCGCGGTGTGCTCACCGGCAAATATGGGCCGGATGCGCCGCCGCCGGCCGACACCCGCGCCGGCCGCCGCGATACCCGGATGATGCAGACCGAATGGCGGCCCGAATCGCTGCGCCTCGCGCAGGAGATCAAGCAGCATGCGCAGTCCCGCGGCATCACCGCGGGGCAATTCGCAGTGGCCTGGGTGCTGAACAATCGGTTGGTTACCGGGACCATTGCCGGTCCGCGGACCGAACAGCAGTGGGACGAGTACGTTGCGGCGCTCGAATATCGCTTCACCGGCGAGGACGAAGCGCTCGTGGATCACCTGGTTGTGTCAGGACACCCCTCGACGCCCGGCTATAACGATCCCGCGTATCCGATCGAGGGGCGGATCGTGACGAGTTAGCCGGGAAATATTCGGCGATGATCCGGCGATTCGGCGGGTCAATCGCTTCGATAGTTTACGCGTCGGTTTACCGAGAGCGATGTGCGCGCGCAGATAGGCGCATTTTGTGGGTTGAACGACGTAGCAGCGTGTCGGGGCAGGCAATTACCAAACCTTCACGGTTTTGCGATTGTTGTTGCGACGCGCCTGATGGTCAGACTTCGGCCACAAAGCGCAGTACAACGCGATGAGCAAACGATTGGAGATCGAGAATGGCGGCAAAGAGACGAGTAGCCCGGCGCGAATGGTCGTCGCGCGACGTGCGCGAGCTCAAGACGTTGGCCCGGCAACGTACTCCGGCGAGAATCATCGGCCGCAGGCTCAAGCGCTCGGAAGGCGCAGTACGACAGAAGGCGTTTGCGATGGGGCTTTCGCTGCGTGCGCAGCGGCGAGCCTCCCGGCGCAAGTGACCGGTTCGGGAGGGGCCCGGTTCGTCAGCTGGGCTTCTCGCGATCGCTGCACGTTGTTCGGGTGACACTTCGCCCCACGTGGCTCATGGCTCGATGGCCATCTCGGCCGCCGTCTCTTGCGCGATACGGCGGCGCGCCATCATGTGTGCGCGCCCATCGTTGACCGCGTCGACCGCAATCAGCCGGCCTGATTTGCGGTATTCGACCGAGAAACGCGGCGTCGCGACATCGCCGATTATCTGTTCGGAATCATGATCGTCGGCGAGGCCGGCGATCTGCAGCTTCAAATCGTATTGATCCGACCAGAACCACGGCACCGGATCATAGTTCTCAGCCCGTCCGAGGATCGAAGCCGCCGCGACTTTCGCCTGATCGATGGCGTTCTGCACGCTTTCGAGACGAAGCCGTCGTGCGTAACGCCGGCTCGGGAATCGCGTGCAATCGCCGACCGCGTAGATATCGGGACTGTCGGTCCGGGCCGTTTCGTCCACGAGAATGCCGTCTCGGCAGCGGATCCCGGCGGCGGCGGCGAGTTCGTCGTTGGCACGCGCGCCCGCCGCGATGAGGACGACGTCGGCCGGCAGCTCTTCTTCCTGCGAGGTTCTTACCGAACGGACACGTTCCTCGCCCGCGATGCCAGCGGCGCGAGCGTTCAGTCGGATATCGACGCCCTTGTCACGGTGGAACGCGTCGAAAAACGCCGATGTGGCCTTGCCGGCAACGCGCTTCAAGACGCGCTCCTCGGCTTCCAGGACCGTGACGTCCCGGCCTTCGCTGCGCATGACCGCGGCGACCTCCAGCCCGATGTAGCCGCCGCCTATGATCACCGCCCGACGCGCCGAATCGAGTTCGGTCCGCAGCCGACGCACGTCTTCGATGTTGCGCAATGAATGCACGCCGCGGCGCTCCACCCCCGGGATGGGCAGCGCGCGCGCGGACGTACCTGTTGCGAACACCAGGCTTGCATAAGCATGCTCCCGCCCGTCCGTCAGCGTGACGCAGCGGCGTCGCCGGTCCACCGCCCCGGCTGCCGTTCCCAATTCAAGCGTTACGGCTTGGTCGTGCCAGAACGCTTGCGGACGCAGAAATAGAGTTTCGGCCGCGTGCGGTGCGCTCAAGAATTTTTTCGACAACGGCGGCCGCTGATAGGGCAGATACGGCTCCGCGCCGATGATCACCACCCGACCTTGAAATCCGCCCTGACGCAGGCTGATGGCAACCTGCGCCGCGCCTTGTCCCGCGCCGATGATCACTACGGAATTGCTCATTGGCACCGATCTTGCTCTCGCGATCCCTTGTGATCCCTTTCCTCGGCGCCCCTGTTGCAGCCGGAACCATCGAGCGGTTTCAAAGCCCCTATGGGAGAGATGGTGAACATTCGGTTCGAGCCGCAGACCCCATCGGACCGGGGCGGAAGCAGCCGCCGGGCAGGCCTTTGAATTGCCGGCCATTGTGTGTACATGTAGGTACAGCTAGAACTGGGGGGTGGGCAATATCGCCAAGATGAACGGAGCAATGTCCGTGATGCAGGCCACCGTCGAAGCGGTAAATATCCGGCCAACGGGCACCGACAATTCATGGCAGTTGCGGGGATTTGCTTGAGGTTCTTCATCTGCCGGCGTCCATATGCCTTGCGGAGCGGTTTTTGGGAACATCTCCGGAACCCTTCCTTGAGTTCGGAAATTGCACCATGACGCCCCTTGCGTTCGTCAGGATCAGCCCAACGCCATGACAGCGGAAACCAAGTTGCTCGACGCGATCCATGATCCCGCCGATCTGCGGCGGCTGAAGGAGAGTGAGCTGCGGGAGCTTGCCGATGAGCTGCGAGCGGAGACGATCAGCGCCGTCTCGGTCACCGGCGGGCATTTGGGAGCGGGCCTGGGAGTTGTCGAACTCACCGTGGCCTTGCATTACGTCTTCGACACGCCCCACGATAAATTGATCTGGGACGTCGGTCATCAGGCCTATCCCCATAAGATCGTGACCGGCCGGCGTGACCGCATCCGCACGCTGCGCCAGGGCGGCGGGCTTTCCGGGTTCACCAAGCGCGCGGAAAGCGAGTACGACGCCTTCGGCGCCGCGCATTCCTCCACCTCGATCTCGGCGGGTCTGGGCATGGCGGTGGCGCGGGATCTCGAAGGCAAGACCCACAACGTCGTTTGCGTCATCGGGGATGGCGCGATGTCGGCAGGCATGGCGTACGAGGCGATGAACAACGCCGGCGCCATGAACTCGCGGCTCATCGTCGTGCTCAACGACAATGACATGTCGATTGCACCGCCGGTCGGCGCGATGTCGGCGTATCTGGCGCGGCTGATTTCGGGACGCACCTATCTGTCGCTGCGCGAGATCGGCAAGCAGCTCGCCAAGGGCCTGCCCAAAATTCTCAACGAAAAGGCGATGCAGATCGAGGAGCTCGCGCGCGGGTTCGTGACCGGCGGCACGCTGTTTGAAGAGCTCGGCTTCTATTACGTCGGCCCGATCGATGGGCACAATCTCGATCACCTCTTGCCGGTGTTGAAGAACGTACGCGACGCCGAGACCGGACCGATTCTGCTCCACGTCGTCACCCAGAAGGGCAAAGGTTATCCGCCGGCCGAGACTTCCGCCGATAAGTATCATGGCGTCGTCAAATTCGACATCGCCACCGGCGCGCAGGCCAAAACCAAGACCAATGCGCCGTCATACACCAAGGTCTACGCTCAGAGCCTGATCAAGGAGGCGCGCAAGGACTCCCGCATCGTTGCCATCACCGCAGCGATGCCGTCGGGCACCGGGCTCGATCTGTTCGGCAAGGAATTTCCCGAGCGTACGTTCGACGTCGGCATCGCCGAGCAGCACGCCGTCACCTTTGCGGCGGGACTGGCGGCGGAAGGTTTCAAGCCGTTTGCAACCATCTACTCCACGTTCCTGCAGCGAGCCTATGACCAGGTCGTCCACGACGTGGCGATCCAGCGCCTGCCGGTGCGTTTCGCCATGGACCGCGCCGGTCTCGTCGGCGCCGATGGTCCGACCCACGCAGGCTCGTTCGATCTCGCCTATTTGGGTTGCCTGCCCGGCTTCGTGATCATGGCGGCGGCGGACGAAGCCGAGCTCATGCACATGGTTGCGACCGCTGCAGCGATCGACGATCGCCCTTCGGCGCTGCGCTATCCGCGCGGCGAAGGGGTTGGCGTCGAGATGCCCGACGAGGGAGCGCCGCTCGAGATCGGCAGGGGCCGCATTCTGCGGGAAGGGGGCACGGTGGCTCTGCTCTCGCTCGGCACCCGGCTAGCGGAATGCCTGAAGGCCGCCGACATGCTGGCGGCACACGGTTTGTCGACGACCGTCGTCGACGCGCGTTTCGCCAAGCCGCTCGATTGCGAGTTGATCCTGCGGCTTGCGCGCGAGCACGAGGTGCTGGTGACGACCGAGGAAGCTGCCATCGGTGGGTTCGGCAGCCACGTTCTCCAGCTTCTGGCCGAGCGGGGAGTTCTCGATCGCGGCATCAAGGTGCGCACCATGGTGCTGCCGGATGTCTTCGTCGATCACGACAAGCCCGAGCGCATGTACGCCCAGGCCGGGCTCGACGCGGCGGGGATCACCGCGAAGGTCATGACGGCGCTGGGCAAGAGTTTGGCGCCGAGCGAGGCGAAGCTGATCGCGGGCGGTGGGAAGGTTGCCTGAACCGGAGAATACCTGTATGCCGCGCCGTCGTTGCGGCATTTCGCTTATCGAAGTTACGAAGGGAGAAAGATCGGGTTGATGCGGATGTTTCCGGCGAGGACCTTTGGCGCGGCCGATGGTCGCGGAGCGTCCTCGCGTGTCCCGATGAGCCGAACATGCAGGTAATTCTCGCCCAACCCCGAGGTTTTTGCGCCGGCGTCGTGCGCGCGATCGAGATCGTCGAGCGGGCACTGGAGAAATATGGTCCGCCGGTCTACGTACGCCACGAGATCGTCCACAACCGCCATGTCGTCGAGAGCCTCAAGGCCAAGGGCGCCCGCTTCGTCGAGAACCTTTCCGAGGTGCCGCCCAACGCGGTGACGATCTTCAGCGCCCATGGCGTTGCAAAGGCGGTCGAGCAGGAAGCCGCCGCACGCAACATCCCGGTGCTCGACGCGACCTGCCCGCTGGTGACCAAGGTCCACAACCAAGGCAAGCGCTACGTCGCTCAGGGTCGCACCTTGATCTTGATCGGCCACGCCGGGCATCCCGAGGTGGAAGGAACCATGGGCCAGATCGCCGGTCCGGTGTTCCTGGTGCAGACCGAGAAGGACGTGGAGATGCTCGATCTGCCGGTCGATGCGCCGGTCGCCTATGTGACGCAGACGACGCTCAGCGTCGACGATACCCGCGAAATCATCGCGGCGCTGGAGCGCAAATTCACGGATATCATCGGCCCGGACACCAGGGACATTTGCTACGCCACGCAAAACCGGCAGACGGCGGTTCGTGAGCTCAGCAAGCTGGTCGACGTGATCCTGGTCGTGGGCGCGAAGAATAGTTCCAATTCCAACCGGCTGCGCGAGATTGGCGCCGAAGCGGGCATCCCGAGCTATCTGATCGCGGACGGGAGCGAACTGGACCCGGTTTGGGTGCAGGATGCCGAGACGGTCGGCATTACGGCGGGCGCCTCGGCGCCGGAGGTTCTGGTCGAGGACGTCATCGCCGCGTTACGCCGGCTCGGTCAGGTCGAAGTTTCGACCTTGCCCGGCCGCGAGGAGACGATCGAGTTCCGCCTTCCCGTGGAGCTCACCCGCGAACGCCGGATGTCGCCGCAACCGACCTGAACCCAACCCTTGGAACCGAAACATATAGGAGCCCGCCTTGGGGATCCCTCTTCTGCAAAAAGCCGTGGTCGGCACTTACGTCCTTCGTCAGCATCTGGCGCGGCGCAAGCGTTACCCGCTGGTGCTCATGCTCGAGCCGCTGTTCCGCTGCAATCTCGCCTGCGCGGGATGCGGCAAGATCGACTATCCGGACGAGATCCTGAACCAGCGACTCTCGGTGGCCGAATGCCTCGAGGCCGTCGACGAATGCGGCGCGCCCGTGGTGTCGATCGCCGGCGGCGAGCCGCTGCTGCACCGCGAGCTCGCCGAGATCGTCAAAGGCATTCTTGCCCGGCGCAAGTTCGTCTATCTGTGCACCAATGCGCTGTTGATGCAGAAGAAGCTCGACCAGTACCAGCCGAGCCCGTTTTTCGTTTGGTCGGTGCACCTCGACGGCGATAAGGAAATGCACGACCGGTCGGTGTGCCAGACCGGCGTCTACGATCGCGCGGTCGCCGCGATCCGCGCCGCCAAACAGCGCGGCTTTCGCGTCAACATCAACTGCACCTTGTTCAACAACGTGGATCCCGAACAGGTGGCGTCGTTCTTCGACAAGGCGGGCGACCTCGGCATCGATGCCATTACCGTTTCACCCGGTTACGCCTACGAGCGAGCTCCGGATCAGGAGCATTTTCTCCATCGCGAGAAGACCAAGCAGCTGTTCCGCGACATCTTCCGTCGCGGCCGCGCCGGCAAAGCCTGGTCGTTCAGCCAGTCCGGTCTGTTCCTCGACTTCCTGGCGGGGAATCAGGAGTACCATTGCACGCCTTGGGGCAATCCTACCCGCACCGTGTTCGGCTGGCAGCGCCCCTGCTATCTGCTCGGCGAGGGTTATGCCAAGACCTTCCGCGAGCTGATGGAGGAAACGGATTGGGATTCCTACGGCACCGGAAACTACGCGAAATGCGCCAATTGCATGGTCCACAGCGGTTATGAAGCCACCGCCGTGCAGGACGCGATCGCCCATCCGGTGAAAGCTCTGCAGGTTGCCTTGCGCGGGGTCCGGACCGAGGGTCCCATGGCGGCGGAAATTCCGCTCGACCGCCAGCGGCCGGCCCAATACGTGTTCTCGCGGCACGTCCATGAGCGCCTGGAGAAGATCAAATTAGATAAGGCTGCCAATAGATTAGACGAAAAGGACCGGCAGGTGGCTTAGGTCGGGGTAACTAGCCGAGTAACAGTCTGCAATGCCTCGCCACGGCCCAGCGCGGGCCAAGGGCGGCGATCTCGGTTCGGGGATGCTCGGCGAGAGGCTCAGCCGCCCTAGGGCTTCCGTCGTCGAGCGACGGCTCTTCCTCGCTGTCCTCGATGATCCGGCACGCCTTCGCGACCAGCGCCGCGTTCTCGGCTTCGATCGAAGGCCCGTCCGGATTGCAGCGCTTGCAGGGGCGGAACCC
>Ga0153941_1000054_pt1 | contig 71511 bp, 61 predicted proteins | sample TSNJ025MetaG_FD_104733 | JGI IMG/M metagenome (GOLD analysis project Ga0153941, IMG submission 104733) | Attine ant fungus gardens microbial communities from New Jersey, USA - TSNJ025 MetaG | ecosystem: Host-associated > Fungi > Mycelium > Unclassified | place: USA: New Jersey, Brendan T. Byrne...
CGGTCCTCGATCACGGAATTCCGTTATCCGCAAACAGATTTTGCGCTGCACCATTCAGAAAAGATGCCTGACGATGCGCTACGGTATGTCTATTTAGACATTTAAAGGTTTATTCATCGTGAAGCAGCCCCTTCCTTTATCGAATGCAAAAACCTTTCAATCCTGCGCTGGCATTGACGCAACCTTGCGTGCTAGAGGATTTAGCGAAAAGATGGGTATCTGTTTGCCGCAGCCGATGCGACAAGACGAGAAAACCGAGACCCACTTTTCTGCAGAACGCTTTGGGGTGGCTTTAATGACGAACATGCGCCAGTTTGGCCGGCAGTCTCCAGGGCGGAGCCTTAAACTGCAGCAGGCCGTCAATAAGCGGATACGAGCCATCTGTGATGGCCTGGGAGAACGGTCCGTGGTGCTTGTCGGTTTGATGGGGGCCGGAAAAAGCACCGTTGGACGCAGGCTTGCAACGCGCCTCGACTTGCCCTTTCTCGATGCCGATGCCGAGATCGAGGCCGCCGCCGGCATGACCATTCCTGAAATTTTCGCCACCCATGGAGAAGCCTATTTCCGTGAAGGTGAAAAACGGGTGATCGCGCGGATTCTTCAGGAAGGCCCCCTGGTTCTGGCAACAGGCGGCGGAGCTTACATGAATGAAGAAACCCGGCATGCCATTGCCGCAAGTGGCGTTTCCATCTGGCTCAAGGCGGATGTGGATGTGCTGCTTGAGCGTGTCAGCCGCCGCCGTAACAGGCCGTTATTGGCAAATGTCGATCCCAGAGCTACCTTGGAAAGACTGATGCAGGAACGTTATCCGGTTTACGCATTGGCCGATATCGAGATTCAGTCGCGGGATGCACCGCACGACAGAATCGTTGCGGCGGTCATTCGTTCATTGCGCCGTCATCTTGATCAGCAGGAAAAAGCCAGCACATGACCAATCCCACCATCGTCTCCGTTCCTCTTGGTGAGCGCGCCTACGATATTCTGGTCGGGCGCGATATTCTGGAGCAGGGCGTCGGGCGGATCGCCGGCCTGAAGGCCCGCTCGGCAATTGTGGTCACCGACCGGAATGTGCATGCCCATCATGGTGCGAGGATAACAGCAGTGCTGAAGGGAAGCGGCCTCATCGTCGCTGACCCCGTTATTGTGGAACCTGGCGAAGGGTCCAAGAGTTACGGAACGTTGACGCAGGTTTGCGAAGCTATTCTTTCATCGCGCATCGAGCGTGGCGATCTGGTTATCGCGTTAGGTGGCGGTGTGGTGGGGGATCTCGCCGGGTTTGCCGCTGCAATTGTGCGGCGCGGAATGCGGTTCGTTCAGGTTCCAACCTCGCTCCTTGCACAGGTCGATTCCTCTGTCGGCGGCAAGACCGGAATAAATTCTTCCCACGGCAAGAATCTCATTGGTGCTTTTCATCAGCCAGGTCTTGTCATCGCCGATACCGCCATTCTCGATACCCTGCCGCTGCGCGAGATGCGCGCGGGATATGCGGAAGTGGCGAAATACGGCCTCATCGATGATGAGGCGTTCTTCTTCTGGTGCGAGAAAAACTGGCGGGGAATTTTCTCCGGTGGCCCGGAGCGGGATGAAGCGGTTGCCCATAGCTGTCGCGCCAAGGCCGCTATCGTCGTCCGCGATGAGCACGAGAACGGCGATCGCGCGCTCCTTAATCTCGGCCATACTTTTGCCCATGCCCTGGAGCGCATCGTTGCCTATGACAACGCGAGACTGGTTCATGGTGAGGCGGTATCGATCGGTCTTGCGCAGGCATTCCGCTTCTCTGCTCGCCTCGGCCTCAGTCCGGGCCAGGATGCGTCGCGGGTTGAGCATCATCTGAAAAGTGTCGGGTTGCCGACGCGGCTCGCTGATGTTCCGGGAGGGTGCGGATCGATAGAAGCCCTGCTCGATGCGATGTCGCAGGACAAGAAAGTCAAGGCAGGCTCACTGACCTTCATTCTCGCCAACGGCATAGGTCGCAGCTTTATCGCGCGCGACATTGCTGCAAGCGATGTCGCTGCATTTCTCGAAAGCGAATGGAGCGCCTGACTTCTTCCATGACGGACGATATCAACATCAACTTGTGGTTGGCTTCCGCGGTCGTCATCGTCTGTCTGCTATTATCCGCCTTCTTCTCGGGTGGCGAGACGGCATTTACCGCAGCGTCCAAAGCGCGCATGGTCGCACTGGCCAAGCATGGCGACAGGCATGCGAAAAAAGTTCTGCGGATCATGGAGACGCGGGAGCGTTTCCTTGGCTCGATGCTTATTGGCAATAATATCGTCAATATCGGTGTCTCGTCATTCGCGACCAGCATCATGATTGCCCTGTTCGGCAGACATGGAGCCATTGCCGCTACCGCTGTGATATCGATCCTGGTCATCGTTTTCTCGGAAGTCCTTCCCAAGACACTGGCTATCTATTCACCTGATCGCACAGCTTTGCGGATGGCGCGTCTGGTGTCGTTTGCCGTTTCAGTGCTTGGTCCGCTGGCAAGGGCGACGGATTGGATCGTCCGCCACATATTGAATTTATTCGGTGTTCGTGTCGGAGCGAACCAGCCCGTGCTGTCGGCAAGCGACGAGATCAAGGGACAGGTGGCCCTGCTGCACCGGGAAGGTGGCGTCGTCAAGGACGAGCGCGATATGCTCGGCGGGCTTCTGGATCTCAAGAGCCTGTTCGTTTCGGACGTCATGGTTCACCGCACCAAGATGGAAAGCATCGACGCCGACCTGCCTCCTGCGGATATCGTTCGTGCCGTCATTGCTTCGGCTCATACCCGCCTGCCCCTGTGGCGCGGCAGCCAGGAGAACATTGTCGGTGTGCTGCATACCAAGGATTTGCTGAGAGCGCTCAGCAAGGTGGGAGGGGATGCCTCCAGGTTAAATGTCGATGAAATAGCGCTGGAGACGTGGTTTGTTCCGGAAAGCACGTCGTTACGAGATCAATTGAAGGCTTTTCTCGCCAAGAAGACACACTTTGCGCTGGTGGTCGATGAATATGGCGAGGTGATGGGGCTGGTAACCCTTGAAGATATTCTGGAGGAGATAGTCGGCGATATCGCCGACGAGCACGACCTCACGGTTGAGGGAGTCAGAATCCGCAAGGATGGAGCTGTGATCGTTGACGGGTCGGTACCGATCCGCGATCTCAACCGGGCGATGGACTGGCTATTGCCCGACAGCGAGGCTACAACGATTGCCGGGCTGGTGATCCATGAGGCGAGACAGATTCCCAATGCCGGTCAGATATTCAATTTCCACGGCTATCGCTTTCAGGTTCTGCGCAAGGCGCGAAACCGGATTGCCGCGCTTATGATCACTCCGTTGCAAAGAACAAGAAAGACGACACCCTGACGAGAACGTCGTCTTTCGAAGAGAGTGGAGTGGTTACGGTGCGACGATCATGACCCAGTAAACCTTGTATTTCGAGCCCGGAGCAAACGCCGTCGCTATCCCCATCCGCCTGGCTGAAGGTGAGAGCATGACCCTGTTGTGCTGCGGGCTGTCGCGCCAGCCTGAAAAAGCCTCTGCCAGGGTATGGTATCCTGCGGAAACGTTGACTTCGGTCCGCAACATCCCGTTCTGTGCCAATCGTGCCTTGACCGCATCGGCGGAGGCCGGGCGGTCATTCGCCGCAAGACTTCGGACCTCCTCGGCTGCCGCTGCCTGAAGGGTGGGGTCGAGCACGAGCGGGTCAAGACCGTTGTTGCGGCGATAGGCGGAAATCATGCCACGCGCCATGCCGCTGTCGATCTGGGCGGAAGAGGAGGCAAGAGATTGATAAAAGCTCGGTTTGCCCGGTGTCGTCGCCTTGTTGTCGCAGGCTGCAAGCAGGGCAACAAGGCCCGAGGCCATCAGAACGATAGTTTTGTTACGCATTATTCTTGGTTCGCTTTTTGGAGGAAGGTTGTGCTGGTGGCGTTTCAATCTCTTCGTTTATGGTTGCAGCCTCTCCCCTTTCGACTGACGGCATAACCCGCGCTGTTTCCGGTTCGCTGGAGGGAAAAACGGGTCGGCTGCCTCGAAGGGACATGATCGATTGCTCGATCTGCTCCAGCCCTTTGAGCTGAATGGTGGTGGGGGTCGGCATCGGGATAATGTCCGCCTCGCGCAGGGTTCGGAAAATTGCGAAATGCAACTCGCTGGAAATCCGGGAGGCAACCTCGATTTCCTCAACGAAACAGACGAGATCGAAGTCGAGGGTACTTTCGCCGATACGCTTGAAGAGAACGTTCGGTGCCGGGGAACTGGCTACTTCACGATGGTTGAGGGCACATGCCTTTACCAGTTCTGCAACCTTGTCCGGGTCGGTGCCCCGGGTCACGGGAATCGAAATTACCACCCTTCCCATGCGGTCTGCCCGGACGCGATTACGGACAACACCTGAGATCAGGTTTGAATTGGGAACGATGATCGTGGTGCGATCGGAGGTCTGGATTTCCGTCGAACGGACGTTGATGCGGCGGACATGTCCTTCTCCGTCACCGACGACGACGAGATCGCCCACGCGAATTGGCCGCTCCCACAGCAGGATGAGACCGGACACAAAGTTGTTGACGATGGATTGCAGACCAAAACCGAGACCGACCGAAAGTGCACCGGCGACGATGGTGATGCGGTCCAGACTGACGCCGAAATAGGAGAAGGTAGCCGTCGCGGCGATGAAAATGCCGATATAGCCGACCCCCGTCTTGATGGAGTTTCGTAACCCTGCATCGAGATTGGTGGCAGGCAGATAGGTGCCCTCCAGCCAGCTCTGGATGACACGTGTGACGCCAACGCCGACCGCAAATATGGCACAGGCAAAAACGACGGTCGAGACGGAGATCGTTATATCGCCGACCCGGAAACCGAAAAGAGCGGCCTTGACCAAACCGGCATAATCAAGGGAATCGACTCCCCATGGCAGCAGGGCAAGCATGATGGCATTGAATATGATGAAGACGCGCAGCACGCCATTCATCACCACGGCGATCTGTTCAAGCGAGCGCCGGGTCAGGCCGGTATTGGCCTGAAGAAAAATCGAGAAACTGGCTTTCTTGCTGGTTCGCGAACCGATGAATTCATCGATGAAGGCAAGGCACAGCCTGAGGAGGGCGAAAAGAATGGCGAGCCAGATACCCTGATCGACCAGGAACGAACTTAATGCGATATAACCGAAAAGCGTCGCCCCAAAAACGGTTCCCGCAAAAATCCACCCGATCATGCGCAATGGCCCGCCAGCTTCCGTTTCGGCGGCTGAATAGGCGGCGAGGCTCTCCTCGTTGATTTTTCCGTGAACGGTGGAGCGCCACAGCAGGGTTGCAAGGATGCTGACGGCGGCGAGAGCAAACACACCGCGGCTTGCAACGGAAATAGAGAGGTTGACGGCTATCGCCTGATAGAAAACCTCGAGAGTTTTGCCGAGAAGAACGACACCGACAATCATCAGTATGTAGCGCCGCAGGCGGAGCGCCGCGGTATCGCTGATGGAAATCAAGCGCCATGTGCGATTGAAGGGCGACATGATCGCATCGCCAAGGGCGTTGACGAAGACGAAGAAGGCTGCGTTTTTCAGCAGGGCCGAAATGATCGGCAGTACCCTGTCCGGGATGAGGGAGGTTGCGTCCAGCGCGCTGAAGATCACGCCGGCGCCGATAACGGTGGGAGCGCTTCGCAATACGACAACGGCGATGGCGGCCATCACTCTCTTCTGGCGCGTCGGATTATCGACGGACGGATCACGCCTGACAAAACGGGTTGCGAGAAAAGGCTTTCCTGCGAACAGCCCAATGGAGAGTATCATTGCAAGGGTGAACAGCAGCAGGGAGCCACTGGTTGCATTGCGTTGTATGCGTGTGATCCAGTCCATGACCAGAATGCGTGTGGATATCCATTCACGCGGAAGGGATTCCACAACCTCGAGCCATAAATCCGGGCTCAGGATTCCGGATGACCTTTCGAAAATCTGGCGCTGGAAGAGAAGACGCCTCTTGTCGGTGATCTGGGCAATGAGTTGTTCTGCCTGAACCTGAGTGACCTTGCCGAGGCGCTGTGTTTCATCGAGATCGGCGAAGGCGGCTTCTTTTTCTGCCCGTTCGTTGGTGACATCCGGACTTTCTTCCGGACTGCCTTCCTTGGGCTTCGGACCAAGCTGGTCGAGTCGTGCTTTGGTCGCCGCAAGCTTTGGAGCGGTGTCGAGCAGGAATTTCTGGATGTGTTCGGTGATCGGGGTAATCTGCACCCGCGCCGCCTGCATCTGCTCATCGTTCAGCGTATCGCTGTTGAGGCTGGCTTCTATCCCGTCGAGGATTGCCTTGTATTTCTCCAGCAGAGGCCGCATGGCCTTGGAGTCGGTTGTCGCCGGAGCGGCTGGAGCGGAGACGGGAGGAGGATTCGGGGCCGCAAATACCGCCGGGGAACCTCCGACAATTGCGGTGGCAAGAACGAGGCTGAGAAAAAGCCGCCTGAACAAGGTCAAATTAAAGCTCCGTCGATTCACTTCGCACCGAGATGTACTCCGGCAATCCCTTATGGAAATAGAATTCGTTCCAGTTCCAAACTGTGTCGCAACGCGGAAAATGACTTTTGGCTTTTCCTGGTTGACGTTCCGAAGCGTATGCGCTCCGGCTGACTTCTCTCTTCCATCAATGCGGCAAAAAACTGTTCAAAATGATTGTATATCTCAGGATTTCTGCATCAGCGCCGTCGTTTCGCAAACGGCACGATACAAAAGAAAAGTTGAAGAAGGATCAATAATGTCGCATTAGATTTCTACGGTTTTCTGCGTCGATCTTTTTCGGTCCTCGCGGGAGATACGTTAAAACAAGGTTGAAACGCTTTTCAACTCGCTGACGACATGATGTTTTCGTGGTTCGCGGGCTTGCCGGTTGGCATTATGCTGACGCCGTTTCGATCAAGGGCTTTCATCAAGGCGCTGACGGATTGAGCGTGCACCTTCGCGGGAGGGCCGCGCTGTCAGCAATTATCGGCGGGACGGATATGTCAGCGGTGGTGCAGGAAGAATTCGATAATCGGGCTGGCCTCTGGAGGGCCGAGTTCACGGCGACGCTTGCCCTGGGTTGGCCTATCATCCTGACCAATCTTGCTCAAACTGCGCTGACGACATCCGATGTGATCCTGACGGGACGGCTGGGGCCGGAGGCTCTGGCTGCCGGTGCGCTCGGAACAAATATCTATTTCTTCTTTCTGATTTTCGGCATCGGAGTCGTGACTGCGACATCGCCGATGATCGCCAATACCCTCGGCCGCAACCGCCATGCGGTGCGGGATGTACGCCGGACGTTCAGGCAGGGATTATGGGCTATCGTGTTTCTCTCGCTGCCGGTCTGGATCATCCTTTGGCATGCGGGTACGCTTCTTCTCTGGCTGGGCCAGGATCCTTCGCTTGCGTCGGAAGCGGGGCGCTATGTTCGCGCTCTGCAATGGAGCTATCTGCCGTCGCTGGCCTATATTCTCCTGCGATCGTTTCTGGCGACACTTGAGCGTCCGCGTTGGGCTCTTGTGGTCTGCTTCCTTGCCTTGCCTCTCAATGTTGCCGTTGCCTGGTGCCTGATGTTCGGTACGCTGGGCATGCCTCGTCTCGGGCTTGTAGGAGCCGGCTACGCAACTTTCCTTGCGAGCCTCTTCATGGCAGGCGGGTTGGTCGTGGTGGTGATGGTCGATCGCCAGTTCCGCAGATATCAACTGTTCGGCCGGTTCTGGCGCGCCGACTGGCCTCGCTTTATCGCGATCTGGCGGCTCGGTTTCCCCATCGGCATCACGCTGGTATTCGAGGTTCTGGTCTTCAACGTCTCAGCGTTCCTGATGGGAGTTCTGGGGGCGAAGGAATTGGCGGCCCATGCCATTGCGCTCCAGATAGCTTCACTATGCTTCATGGTGCCGCTTGGACTGGGGCAGGCGGTTACGATCAGGGTCGGCAGGGCGCATGGCGCTGGTGACAGCAAGGGTGTGACACGTGCCGGAACCGTGGCGATAACGATCGCGCTCGGCTTTGCCGTTCTGACGGCAGGAATGATGATAACCATTCCGCATCTGCTGATCGCCGCGTTCCTGGATATGTCCGATCCGGTCAATGTTCCCGTGATCGTTCTTGCAACGCAGTTCCTGATCTTCGCCGCGATTTTCCAGCTCGGTGACGGCGCGCAGGCGGTTACCTCCGGTATGCTGCGCGGATTGCGGGATACAAGCATGCCGATGCTCATCGCCGGAATAGGCTATATCGGCATCGGGCTGCCCCTCGGTACCGCTCTTGCTTTCTTCACGCCATTACGGGGAGCCGGAATCTGGATAGGACTTGCGACCGCTCTGACACTTGTGGCGATCGCCATGTTCTGGCGGTGGTCGAAGCGTGACAGGCTGGTTCAGGACTGGTCCAACCCGGTATCGTGAGCAGTTAGGTTGTTCTTAATGACCTGCTGACATCCTGCTCAGGTGATTCGCACAGGCGATTCGACTGGGGAGGGTATTATCGATGAAGCTGGACTCTGATGGTTCGACCAATATTGTACGTTTTCGGAACGCACACACGACCGATGCGCGCAAACGCGACCAGAAAAGCTTCATGGATGCGGTCTACATGGCGGGAACCCTTCCGGTTGCCGCCGATGACGAGGCCACGAAGCGGCTGGCGGTACGCCTGACCATTTTCGGCTTCGTCATGATCGATGAAATACTGACCGATGGTTCGGCTCGCCGGCTGCGTCCTTCCGAGGCTTTACATTCCGATGGTGCGAGCCCGTGGCTAGTCTCCAAGCCTTCCACGCAGCCCGTGGGGCAGGTCTCCCTTATCGTCGGCGGTCGCCATGACTGGCCGACACCCATTATCGCCTGACCGGCAAACAGATTATCGTGACATCGGGAGCTGGACCACCGTGCCTTTATCTCCAATGAGATGATAGCGGAGCGCGATATCCAGATCCCTGCTGTTTATAGGCTTCGATAGCAGCGAAAAGTCAGTGTCGTCGGCAACGGCAGTGGGGTTTCCCGTGATGAGGATAACCGGCATCTTGGGGTAGCGGTGGCGTATCTGGCGGCCAAGGGCGATGCCGTCCATCGTGCCAGGCATGGTGATGTCGGTCAGGATAAGGTCCGGCTGCGTTTTATTGATGCAATCCAGGGCTTCGTTGGCGCCGATGGCAATGCGTGTCGGGTAGCCGAGCTCGGATATCATGCTTTCAAGAGCAAGGGCGACATCAACCTCGTCGTCCACGATGAGTATTTCCGCGCGCAGCTTCTGTTTGGGTTCGGTGTTGTCGGTGTCTTCGCTCGGCTTGCGGTTTGGTCCTACGCGGGCTGGAAGTCTCGCTTTGGGCAGATAGAGCGAAACGCGTGTCCCTTCGCCGACTTCACTTTCGATGACGACCTCGCCACCGAGCTGCATCACCAGTCCCTGGACCTGACTCAAGCCCAGTCCCGAACCTCTGCTGACTTCCTTGGTGGTGAAGAAGGGCTCGAAAACTTCATCCAGATGTTCCGGTGCGATGCCGACACCGGTATCCGATACGGAAATGCAGACGAAGTCCCCGTAAAGAGCGGGAGTCGATCCGTGCAGAGTCGTGTTCCTCGCCTCAATCACGATGGTGCCGCCGCGCGGCATGGCATCGCGCGCATTGATGGCGAGATTGACGATCGCTGTCTGTAATTGGTCTGGATCAATTTCAACAGCCCAGAGATTTTCGGCGCAATTGACCTTAACGCCTACCGCTTCGCTAAGCAGCGACCTGTGCAGCAATTCGGCAATTGAAACGAGTTGCTCGCGCGGATCGAGAAGTTGTGGCCGCCATTCGCGCTGGCGTGCAAAGGCCAGAAGCTTGGATATCAGTCCGGTTGCCCGGTCTACGGCAACCAGAGCCGACAGAAGCTTTCGCTTCAATTGCGGTTGGTTCCCGATCTGCTTCGCAACGGCGTCGATGTTGGCGCTGATGACGGTCAACCTGTTGTTGAGGTCGTGGGCTATACCACCCGTCAGGCGACTAAGCGCTTCCATTTTCTGCGCATGTTGCAGGCGCTTTTCCTCATATTCGGGCGACATGCCTGCCGGGGGAAGGGCTCTTTGGTGTTCGGCGGGTGCCGAAGTTTTCGGTTCCGGCGACGGCTCGCTTACGGTAGGCGGCTCAACACGATTTTCCTCGATGATCGTCTCGGTCGAACGGCGCAGGCTGATATGAAGCGCAGCCGAACAGGCGAGGGAGAGAAACAGGCAAATACTTATGACGGCGGGAGAAGATGCGCCTGATAGAATTGCGATAATCGTTGCAACTGCTACGACAAGCGGCAGGATAGCGAGCACAAAGGCACTCCCGGGACCGGCGGTTCGGTTGGAGAATCGTTTACTGGTAGTGTGTTTCTGTTGACGGGGCTTCATCTTGGCGATCAAAACACTGGTCAAGGAAAAGAATTCGGCGGCATGTACGAAGCTGGGTCGCCGGACTCGTCACACGTTGGTGTTCTAAATGCCATCGACAGGATGGGCTTGTATATGAGCCTTTATAATAATCATACAGAAATTGATCATGGTTAAAACCCGCATACAGTCGATCTTGATACTGAAATGTCTTGTACTCGGCCTCGTTTTACTTTGTCCGGTGATTGCGAGGGGCGACGGTTCGCCGCAGATAGAGCAACAGATTGACAGTCTTCTGGAGAAAATGACATTCGAGGAGAAAGTCGGACAACTGAACCTTGTTTCCAATGATGTGTCTTTCGATTGGGGCAGGATTGCGACCGGAGAAATCGGGGCACTCATCAATTTTAATAACGCTCAGGACATAGCCCGGGCTGAGAGCCTGGCAAAGCAGACGCGCCTTGGCATACCCTTGTTGTTCGGTCTTGATGTCGTCCACGGTTTCCGCACCCAATTCCCGGTTCCTCTCGGTGAGGCTGCGGCTTTTTCTCCCGACTTGTCGCTACAGGCTGCCAGGGTAATGGCAGAGGAATCCGCTTATGTCGGGGTCAATTGGACTTATGCACCGATGGCCGATCTGTCACGCGACGTGCGGTGGGGGCGCATGGTCGAGGGGTTCGGTGAGGACCCCCATCTGGGCGCAGTCCTGACCGCGGCAAGAGTCGAAGGCATTCAGGCAGGAGGGCTTGTTGCGACTGCCAAACACTTCGCTGGATATGGAGCTCCTGTCGGGGGGCGCGATTATGCGGCGACCTTCATCCCGCCAACCGAGCTGCGTGATGTCTATCTGCCCTCCTTCCACGCTGCGGTGGAAGCTGGAACCGGCAGCATCATGAGCGCCTTCAATGCCCTGAACGGAGTTCCATCCACTGCCAGCCGCGAATTATTGACCGGTATCCTCAGGGATGAGTGGGGATTTGATGGTTTTGTTACTTCGGATTGGGCGGGGATTCAGGAGCTTATAGCACACGGGATTGCCGCCGACGAAATGGAGGCGACCGTCAAGGCGTTCAGCGCGGGCGTCGATATGGATATGATAAGCGGCTTCTACAGTCGTAATCTCGCGAAGGCGGTGCGCCAGGGCCTCATTTCTCAGAAAGCCGTCGATACTGCGGTTCGCCGTGTTCTGCGCGTCAAATTGCGGGCTGGTCTGTTTACCCGGGAGCCAACCGATCCGAAGAGGATCGATTCGGTTTTTCCGACGGAGGAATCGCGTTCTCTGGCGCGCAGGCTTGCTGGCGACAGCTATGTCCTGCTGAAGAATGCCAACGGTGTTCTGCCGCTCTCCAACGGTGTCGGGTCCATTGCCGTTGTCGGCCCCCTGGCCGATCAACCCTGCGAACAACTCGGACCGCACGCTGCGCGCGGTCATTGCGAGGATGCAATATCTTATCTGAAAGGGATCGAGAGCCGGGCAAGGGCGGCACGGATGCAGATCAGCTATGCTCCCGGTTGTGATCTTTTCTGCCGCGATGCGGGTGAAATCGGCGAAGCGGTTGCCGTAGCGCGCGCGAGCGATATCATTATCGCTGTTCTTGGCGAGCCGAGGGATGCTTCCGGCGAGGCGGCATCCAAGGCCTATCTCGACCTGCCAGGCCATCAGGGCACGTTGCTTAACGCATTGCTGAATACGGGCAAGCCGGTTGTTCTGGTTCTGATGTCGGGCCGACCGTTGGATATCAAACAGCAGATCGACCGCCTGCCTGCGGTGCTGATGACTTGGTACCCGGGAACGGAGGGTGGCAACGCGCTGGCCGACATTTTGTTCGGTGACCGGAATCCTTCCGGGCGTCTGCCGGTCAGTTATCCTCGTTCGATCGGCCAGGTGCCTCTCTATTATAACGATCTGCCGTCGGGACGGCCGCATCTGCCCGATAATCGATTTACCTATGGCTATTATGATGAAGCTGTAACGCCTCTTTTCCCCTTCGGATGGGGGTTGAGCTACACGTCGTTCGCCTATTCCAACCTGCGTCTTGCAAAAGATGTTTTGTCGGCTGACGAGACAATAGAAGTTCAGGTGTCCGTCGCCAATCGAGGGACGCGTTCCGGTGAGGAAGTCGTCCAGCTTTATGTCAGGGACGTTGCAGCCAGCAGATCCCGCCCGGTTCGTGAATTGAAAGCCTTTGCGAGGGTGGCACTGGACCCCGGTGAACAGCGTGACGTAACGCTGCGCGTTCCGGTCAGGGATATCGGGTTTCACGAAGAAGACGGGAGCTATGTGGTGGAAGCCGGGGCATTCCGGCTCTGGGTCGGCGGTAGCTCCGAGGCGGAACATGGCGGCATGCTGACGGTGAGTGATGGTTTCAGGCAACCGAGGCAAAGCAGGCCTGTGAAGTAGGGTTACAAAAAACCCGGAGCGGAATATCGCCCCGGGTTATAACCGATTTATTATGTCGGATTGGCCCTCACACCTCGATTCCGGCAGGCGTCTTTCCGGAACCCGTCTTTGGCAGGATAAAGTGCATCACTGCGAGACCAACGAGATAGAGCATTGAGGCGATGCCGAACAGCACGTGGTAGTTTCCGTTGGTGGCGTCCAGCAGGCGCCCGACACCCATCGATACGAACATACCGACGATATAGGCGCTGAAGCCACCGATACCGACCACCGAACCTATGGCATTGCGGGGCATCGTATCGGAAACGATGGTGTAGACGTTGGCTGAGTAGCCCTGGTGAGCCGAAGCAGCAATACCGATGAGCACGACTGCCACCCACATATTGGAGACCTGCGAGGCGAAGAAAACCGGCAGCACGCAAAGGCCGCAGATCAGGAAGGTGATCTTACGGGCGCGCAGGGGCTTCACGCCACGCTTGATGAGATGGGACGATAGCCAGCCGCCACCGACGCTGCCGAAGTCAGCCATCGTATAGATGATGATCAGGGGAAGCATCGCGCCGAACAGATCAACGCCATATTGCTTGGAGAGAAAGCCCGGCACCCAGTTGAGATAGAACCACCATACCGGCGCACTGAAGCAGGTGCCCGCAATATTCGCCCATGTTCCACGGAAACGAAGCAACTGCAGCCAGGGGATATGAACCTGCTTCTCTACCGGATCACTGCGAATATAGGCGAGCTCTTCGGCAGACAGCTTCGGGTGATTTTCAGGCTGCTTGTAGACGATAAGCCACACGATGACCCAGACGAAGCCGATACCGCCGGTGACGAGAAAGGCTGCTTGCCACCCCCAGAACATCAGAACGAGGGGGACCAGGATCGGCGCAACAACCGCACCGACATTACTTCCCGCATTGAAGATACCGGTAGCGAGCGCTCTTTCCTTGGCGGGGAACCATTCTGAAACTGCCTTGATCGAGGCTGGAAAGTTTCCGCCTTCTGCAAGGCCGAGCCCGGCACGGGCGATCTTGAAGCCGAGGACGCTTCCCATCGCGGCATGGAGGCAGGTAAAGAAGCTCCAGACGGCTACTGCGGATGGCAGTCCAAGACGGATACCGAACTTGTCCATCAGGCGCCCGACGCCGATATAACCGAATGCATAGAAAAGGGAGAATGCGGCAACGATGTCGCCGTAATCAGATTCAGTCCAATGCAGTTCTCCCATGAGCGTGGTCTTGAGAAGCCCGAGAACCTGACGATCCATATAGTTGATGGTCGTGGAAAAGAACAGCAATGCGCATATCGTCCAGCGATAACGACCGATTGCGGTCAGCGCCTTGCTTTGAAAGTTTTGTACTGCCGCACTTTCGCCAGTAGACATTTTTTTCTCCAGGATGATCGTGCCCATGACCATTGAGAGGGTCAAACAGGAGGAGATCCCGTGTCAGGGCAGCTTCCAGATGAAACCACATATATACTACCATACTAGATCGTCAAATGAAAAATGGAGTGCCCGATCCTTCCACCAGGCAATACTTTAGTTTGTAGAAATTCCGACTTCTGAAAAACTCAACGATTCTGCCTGCGAAAGAAAAATGTACAAGCGCTAGCATTCCATGACGGCATCGGCTTCCGCCACTCTTGTTAAAATGACGAGGCGATCGGCACCAAGGCTATCCCTGATGCAGAGCCAACCGTTTTTTTCATAGAAAGTCCGCTTGTCCGGCCGAGTGGTCAAATAAAGCCGCTCAATGCCGAGGGAGAACGTTCTTCTCGCAGCCTGATTGATCAGAGTAGAGCCGACACCCCGGTTCCGACAATTCTCTTCCACCCAGACATTGGCGATCCAGGGCGAGTAATGCTGACTTTCCGGCTTATGGGAAGCGACAACCGAGGCGGTGCCAAGAAAAGTCGAGTCCCGAAAGGCGACAAGAGTGAAAGGAAAGGCCTCGGGTTTCAGGCTCTCTTCGAGTCGATCGATAATATACTCCAGCGGGTAGCCGGATTCCTTCCACCAGACGCGCCACAGGCGGTCGGCAACGACATCTAAGAAGGCCGGGGAATCTCTCAACTCCGCAACTGAAAATGATTGCCATTGCCGATATGGCATCAACTCCTCCCCAGAGGTTGCGAAACCTCGCACATGCAATCCCCCTTTTTTAGAGGGCGCGGGAATAAGCCCCTTCCTTGCGTTGAAAATAACGGTCAAAGGCGGCGCAGACCAATCGGACCAGAGGCCGGGAGGCTGCCGGGACGCTGATACGCCATCCTTCGCGAATGACGACACCGTCTGCAATGAGAGGCTCCAGTCTAGACAGTTCGTCCGAGAAGCCGAGATGATCGACGCCGTTTGCCCGGGAAAAGGTTTCCAGGTCGATTTCAAAGTCGCACATGAGCCGCTCGATAATGGCCCGCCGTACTCGGTCGTCGTCGTTGACGGCGATGCCACGCGCCGTTGCAAGGCTTCCGCTACGGATAGCGTCGCGATAGGCAACAGTGGAAGATGAGTTCTGGATGTAACCTTGCGGCATGACGCCAATTGCGGAAGTACCGAAGCCGATCAGTGAGGTTGCCTTATCAGTGGTGTAGCCCTGAAAGTTTCGATGAAGAGTTCCCGCGCGCTGTTGCACCGCCATCGGGTCATCGGGTTTGGCGTAATGATCGATGCCAATCGCGACATAGCCGCCTGCAATGATTGCTTCTTCGGCAGCCTGCATCTGCGCCACCCGCTCTATCGCGTCGGGCATCGCTTCTTCTGGAAGCAGCGATTGATGTTTTTTCATCCATGGGACATGGGCGTATCCGAATAATGCAATACGGTCCGGCTCAAGCTCAAGGGAGCGATTGACGGAATGCATGACGCCGTCAACTGTCTGGTGTGGCAAGCCGTACATCAGATCGAGGTTGATCCCCGAAATGCCGAACTCTCGAAGCCATGTCACGACCTGCGCCGTTTCCTCGAATGACTGGATACGCTTGATAACTTCCTGAACTTTCGGGTTGAAATCCTGAACACCGAGGCTGGCGCGATTAAACCCCGAGGATGCGAGCGCCTCGATCTGGTCCCGCTTGACAGTTCGCGGGTCTATTTCGATTGCGACTTCTGCATTTACCCCAAAGCGGAACACGCGGTTCATCGCCTTCATGATCTGCGCCATGTCTTCTGGCGCGACGATGGTCGGCGTTCCTCCTCCCCAGTGGAGATGAGACACTTGCATGGGCTTTCCCATGCGTTCTCCGACCAGCTCGATCTCCTTCAGCAGGTACTCGACATAGCTGGCAATCGGACTGTAGCTCCGGGCGACAGTGGTGTGACAGCCGCAATAAAGGCATAGTTCGGCGCAGAACGGGACATGGACATAAAGCGAGAGAATGTCCGACGGATCGAGCGCTGCGAGCCACTCGCCATAGGTCGAGGCATTCACATCGGCTGAGAAGTGAGGAGCAGTCGGGTAACTGGTGTAACGGGGGACCCGAAGGTCGTAACGGGAAATTGCATCCGGTGTCATGCTTGTCGTTGCCCTCGGGCACCTTTTCGGGTTGCTGATTTATATCAAATCGAGTGCGCTTGGGAAGACACCCGGGGAAAAAGGTGTCTGATGCGAAGAATAGACTTGTTGCGTCAATCTGACGCGGATACAAGCACTTATACGCTAAAACTCAAACAACTTTCTTTTCTCTTAGTCAAACTCGCGTCTGGAAAAACAACGGCAGCCCGATTAAGCTCTTTTGAATTGGAAGAATCTGGATTGCTGCGGAACAAGGACGTTGATATAGATCAAAAAAGTTTCTCTGGGGCAGAGAGACCAACGAGTTTGCACGATGATCGTATAACGATCTCAGGCCGGGGAAACAAAAACGACCATGTCGCCGCGAACGAAAAAACGTAATTCCGCAAATGGTAACATGTCTCTCGCAGGAGACCCCGATGGCTGTGGCTTTTGCGTGCTTGACCCGACGGGATGTGTCTGTGAAGGCTGCAAGATAAAATCTTTCAGTGTCTGTAATGTTCTCAGTGCCGAGGAAATGAAAAATTTTCGGACAATAGGGCACTCCGTCGCATTCAATGCAAAGACGTCACTGTTTGCGCAGGATGACATTGCCGATAGTGTTTTCAATGTGACCGAAGGCATGGTGCGCCTTTACAAACTTCTTCCCGATGGTCGCCGCCAGATCGTTGGTTTCGCGTTGCCGGGAGATTTTCTGGGTCTGGCGCTGGAGGAACGTTACAGCTTCTCCGCAGATGCTGTGACGGCTTCGGTCTCCTGCCGGTTCTCCCGCAAGGCATTTTCCAGCTATGTCGATCAGACGCCTCTGCTTCTCAAGCGTCTGCATGAGCATGCCACGTACGAGTTAAGTCTTGCCCGGGAGCAAATGGTTCTGCTTGGGCGTCGTTCCGCGGAGGAGCGCATCGCAGCTTTTCTGGTCGGTCTGAGAAATCGCCTGTACCGGATCGGGCACCAGTCGGTGACGTTGAGCCTGCCGATGAGCCGACAGGACATCGCTGATTTTCTGGGGCTGACGATTGAAACGGTAAGCCGGACATTTACCAAGCTTTCCAAAGAAAAATCGATTCTCATCGTACCCGATGGCATTCGTTTCCTGAAAGCGGAAAAACTTGAGTCGATGGCTTCCTGACCATTGATTTACATCAATGAATAGATAGGCCATTGCGACACTATGTCCTGAACAACGGGGCAGGCTCGACGACATTGTTTCGCGTGCCGAGAAGGAACCGGACTCATGGCGACTACTGCAATTTCCCCTGCCAAGAGAATGACGATAGGAGAGGCTGGCTCGGCGATAGCTTTCGCAGCGCTGGCTCTCGGTTGTATCGTGATCGCGGCGAAAGCTCACACGCCGGAATATGCGTTCCACGCTTATCTGTTTGCTGCGGCCAGCGTGGCCAGCGTTTTTGCCATCATCAACAATTATTACAACCGTGGCGCGACCCTGCCGCCGTTGATGATAGGCGACAAGCCCAATTACAACATGGGGCCTGTCAAGTTCGCGACCATCGCCGCCATGATATGGGGGCTTGCCGGTTTTCTGGTTGGCGTCATCGTCGCTTTCCAGATGGCCTATCCGGTCCTGAATTTCGATCTTCCGTGGATTTCGTTCGGTCGGTTGCGTACGCTTCACACATCCGCCGTGATCTTTGCCTTCGGCGGCAACGTGCTTCTGGCAACTTCGATGTATGTCGTGCAACGTACCAGTCGGGCGCGAATGGCAGGCTATATCACGCCCTGGTTCGTCATCCTCGGCTATAACTTCTTTATTGTCATTGCCGGTACCGGTTACCTGCTCGGTATCACGCAGGGCAAGGAATATGCCGAGCCCGAATGGTATGCCGATCTGTGGCTGACAGTCGTCTGGGTCTGTTATCTTCTGGTTTATCTCGGCACGCTCTGGCGCCGCAAGGAGCCGCATATCTATGTGGCCAATTGGTTCTATCTTGCCTTCATCGTCACCATTGCGATGCTCCATCTCGGCAATAACGCGACGATACCGATTTCGATCTTCTCGCCGAAATCATACATTCTGTGGTCGGGTGTGCAGGACGCCATGTTCCAGTGGTGGTATGGCCACAATGCGGTCGGGTTCTTCCTGACGGCCGGCTTCCTCGGCATCATGTACTACTTCATCCCGAAGAGAGCGGAACGCCCGATCTACAGCTACCGGTTGTCGATCATTCACTTCTGGGCCCTGATTTTCATGTATATCTGGGCCGGTCCGCACCACCTGCACTATACGGCTCTGCCGGATTGGGCGCAGACGCTCGGAATGACCTTCTCGATCATGCTGTGGATGCCGTCCTGGGGTGGAATGATCAACGGTCTGATGACGCTCTCCGGTGCGTGGGATAAATTAAGAACCGATCCAGTTCTGCGTCTTATGGTGGTTTCGGTGGCCTTTTACGGCATGTCGACCTTCGAAGGACCGCTGATGTCCATCAGGGCTGTCAATTCGCTGAGCCATTACACCGACTGGGGCATCGGTCACGTGCATTCGGGTGCCCTCGGCTGGGTTGCTTACGTGTCGTTCGGTGCTCTCTATTGCCTGGTTCCGTGGCTGTGGAACCGCAAGGGGCTCTACTCGCTGCGTCTGGTAAGCTGGCATTTCTGGATATCGACGCTTGGCATCGTGCTGTACATCTCGTCGATGTGGGTTGCCGGAATCATGCAGGGTCTGATGTGGCGCGCTTACAACTCGCTCGGCTTCCTTGAATACTCATTCGCCGAAGTCGTTGAGCGGCAGCATCCGATGTATGTGATCCGCGCGGGCGGAGGCACCCTGTTCCTGATCGGCGCGCTGATCATGGCCTGGAATATCTATAAAACCCTCACCTCCGTGGAGGAGGCGACTCCCGCTCTCGAGCCCGCCGCCGTGGCTGCCCAGTAAAGGAATCGTCGAATGTCGCTCTGGAAACGCCACAAGATTTTCGAGACCAATTCGATCATTCTTCTGATCGGTATTCTGATCGTTATTTCGATCGGTGGTCTGGTTGAAATCGCGCCGCTCTTTTACCTGAAAAGTACGATTGAGAAGGTGGATGGGGTGCGACCCTATACGCCGCTCGAATTGGCCGGCCGCAACATCTATATCCGCGAGGGCTGCTATCTCTGCCATAGTCAGATGATCCGCTCGCTGCGCGATGAGGTCGAGCGTTATGGCCATTACTCTCTCGCTGCGGAGAGCATGTACGACCATCCCTTTCAATGGGGGTCCAAACGCACGGGGCCTGATATCGCACGTGTCGGCGGTAAATATTCCGATGACTGGCATCGGGACCATCTGAAGAATCCGCGTGCTGTCGTGCCGGTTTCCATCATGCCGAGCTATCCCTGGTTGTTCGCCAACGAACTCGACTACACCCATATTCAAAGCGATATGAAAGTGCTCGCGTTCCAGGGGACGCCTTATTCCGAAGAGATGATCGAGAGGGCGCACCTGGATCTGCGGGCCCAGGCGTCGGTCGATGATCCCGGCATTGACGATCTGACCAAGCGTTATCCAAAATCGGTCGCTCGGAAATATGGTGGAGTGCCAGGAAAAATCACGGAAGCAGACGCTCTGATCGCTTATCTGCAAATGCTTGGTACGCTGGTCGATTTCAAGCTTTACGACGATAAAGCCAATATTCGCTGAGGGGGGACGCGATGCCTGCCATCTATGAGTTTCTCGCTTCGTTTTCCCAGATTGGAGGGCTGTTCCTGTTCATGATCGGTTTCGGTTGTGTTCTGGTCTATGCCCTGGGCCCATCGCGGAAGAAACAATTCGATGTGGCGGCCACCGTGCCGCTCCAGGAGGACTGATCATGGCTGACCATAAAGAGCAAAAGGTCGACGCCGTGACCGGCATGACGACCACAGGGCACAGTTGGGACGGTATCGAGGAGTTGAACCATCCGTTGCCGCGGTGGTGGCTCTACCTGTTCTATGCAACGATCATCTGGGCCGTTGCCTACTGGTTCGTTTACCCTTCCTGGCCGCTCATTTCGCAATATACCGTGGGGGCGTTTAACTGGCACTCCCGGACCGCGGTTGAGGAAAACCTCGACGAGTTGCGGGCGCTGCGTGGTCCGATGAACGCGAGGCTTGCAGCAGCTTCTCTGGAAGAGGTCCGTTTTGGTCCTGATCGCGAGTTGTTCAACTTCGCGGTGGCCCAGGGCAAGGCTGCCTTCGCCGACAATTGCGCTCCCTGCCATGGCTCAGGGGCACAGGGAGCCGTCGGCTACCCCAATCTGAACGACGATGATTGGCTGTGGGGCGGCACGCTTGAGCAGATATTGAAAACTATCCAGTTTGGTGCGCGCTCAACCAGTGATGAAGGTCATATCGGCGACATGACGGCTTTTGGCCGTGACGGGCTGTTGCAGCCGGCGGAGATTTCCCAGGTTGCCGATTATGTGCGTTCACTTTCCGGGCTGCCTGTGGACCAGAAAGCTGACCTGAAGGCAGGCGCACAGATTTTCCAGGATAACTGTGCGGTCTGCCATGGCGAGGATGCCAAGGGTAACCAGGAACTCGGTTCGCCGAACCTGACGGATCAGATCTGGCTTTACGGATCCGACAAAGCGACGATCATGGCCGGTATCCAGCACGGCCGTGGCAGCGTCATGCCCACATGGCATGGGCGTCTCGATGATACGACTATCAAGGCTTTGACGATTTACGTTCACCAGCTTGGTGGTGGCGTTAGATAGTTAAGGCATCGTGCAGAAAAGTGGTCCCGGTTGCAGCAGCGATGCCGCATCAGGAGCGATTGAACAGCGTTCCTTGTTGCAGTCTCTTTTGAATGTATAATCGAAAGAGACTATCGCACCGTCCCGTTGACGCGGTGGTTCTGAAGCCTGAGGCTTCGGTCTGCCGCGTCTTTGCTGGCGATTCGCGCTGGCCGGAATACCGCGACTATGCTGAGGAGGCATGGCGTTCGATATGGCTGATGCTCCCAATCCGGGAATGGCGCAGGGCGATAGGGGGGAACCTGGTCTCTACGCCTCCCGGGCGAATATTTATCCGCAAGCGATCCATGGGCGTTTTCGCACCATCAAATGGGCGATTCTTGTCGTCGCGCTGCTGGTCTATTATTTCCTGCCTTTCGTTCGTTGGGATCGCGGACCGGACGCTCCGGGACAGGCTGTTCTCCTCGACATAGCCAATGAACGCTTCTTCTTTTTCTTCATCGAGATATGGCCGCAGGAAGTCTATTATTTCACCGGGCTTCTCGTGCTGGCGGCGCTGGCCCTGTTTTTGCTGAATGCTGTCGCAGGTCGCGTCTGGTGCGGTTATCTCTGTCCCCAGACCGTCTGGACAGATTTGTTCTATGCAGTGGAGCGATGGATCGAGGGCGACAAAAGAACCCGCGAGAAACGTCGCAAGGAAGGTCGAAATCTCGAAGCCTTCTCGCTGTTGATGCTGAAGCACTGGATATGGCTGATGATCGCCTGGTGGACCGGCGGCGCATGGGTTCTCTATTTTGCCGATGCGCCGACGCTGGTTTATCAGCTTGTCACATTCCAGGGGCCGATGATGGCCTATATCTGGATCGCCATTCTGACGTTCACGACCTACGCGCTGGCCGGTTTCATGCGCGAGCAGGTCTGCATCTATATGTGTCCATGGCCCCGCATTCAGGCCGCGTTGATTGATGAATACGCTCTCAATGTCAGTTACCGTTATGACCGCGGAGAGCCGCGCGGATCACTCAAGAAGAATGATGCGTTGCGTAAACAGGGGCTGCCTGCTGGTGACTGTATCGACTGTGACCAATGTGTCGCGGTCTGTCCGACAGGCGTGGACATCCGTCACGGTTTACAGCTTGGCTGCATCCAGTGCGGCCTGTGCATCGATGCCTGCAACAATGTGATGGAGAAGATCGGTGGTGAGCGCAATCTCATCGCTTATGATACCGATATCAATATCCGGTTGCGTGCAGAAGGAAAGCCGCCCGTCAAATCGGCATTGTTCCGACCGAGAACATTGCTCTATGTCGCTCTGATCTGCATTGTCTCCGGTATCATGCTTGCAGGCCTGATGACCCGCTCATCCATGATCTTCAGCGTTCTGCATGACCGTAATCCGCTTTATGTCCGCATGAGTGATGGCGGCCTGCGCAACGCCTATACGATCCGGATAGGCAATAAACATCTCGAGCAGCGCACGTTCGTGCTGACTCTGGAAGGCCTTGAGGGAGCGACCGTGGAGCTGGTGGATGCGCAGCAGGGCAGTGGTGGCAAACCTGTGCTCACTGTCGGACCGGACCAGACGGCCGAGGCCAGGGTTCTGGTAACGGCAAGAGGCAAGATAGCCGAATCGACCCCGATTGTTTTCAGGATCACCGACATGACCGATAACAATTTTGTGAAGGCTTCAGACCATTTCCTGGGTCCGAGCATTCGCTAGTGATGTGCGTTCAAGGGGGAACTGGGCAACGCAAAGAGCATTACGACAAAAGAGCTTCTGGATCGAAAGGCGTTTGGCGGCAAATGCTTTTCAAAATATATACAAGGCGTCGGTTAAGGAATGAGAGACTTCAACCCGAAGAGAGTGAGCAATATAAAAATCATGTCACTGTTTCGTTCTCTGGGAGGCGGGACTTCCCAGAAATCGCAATTTCGAGTGCAATAAGCGCTTCTGTCTTGAGTCGCTCCCTCGTTCCATGGAATTGGAGCAATTCCCCAGCTTAAAAAAGCGGGTGTTTTTACCTGCAATGCTCCGAAGGAGGAAACCAATGGGCATTCCGGTGGCCGACCGACTTTCCAGCTTCAAACTGAAGGGGTGGCATGTTCTGGCGATATTGCTGGTTTTCTTCGGTATTATCTTCGCCGTAGCCGGTATCTTTTTCTATACCGCGACGACGACGTTGCGAGGTCTTGATAGAAGCAACGCTTATGAACGTGGACTTGCATATGAAAGGGATGTCATCGCGGCGCGCGAGCAGGCCGCCCGCCAGTGGAATGTCGATATCGCGTTGCATCCTGACACCGACGGTGGCCATACCGTCACGGTGAGCGCATCTGACAAGGAACAGCAGGCCCTCACCGGGTTGAAAGCAGAGATGCATCTTGATTATCCAACCGATTCCAAAAAGGATCAGGAGATCACGCTGTCGGAAACGGCGCCCGGCATCTTTACCGGCAGATTGTCCGCTGAAAAAGGAAGATGGTATCTGCATCTCCGGCTTTCCCGGGATGGCGAAGTCCTGTTCCGGTCGAAAAATAACATTACCCTGGAGTGAAACAGGTAATGGCCGATGTGGTCGATCTATCCCTGTTCGTCCGATACCGTGAGGACGGTGCTGCTTTCGTTGAGCTGGCGGTGGATGGCATCGGCGCTCCCGAGTGTATCAACCGGATCGAAGGCGGGCTGGAAAGCATCGCCGGCGTTATGGAGGCCCGTCTCAATTACACCAATCATCGGGTGAGGATTATCTGGCGCGCTGGAGAAGCGGACCCGAATGCTTTTCTGACGACACTGCGGAACCTTGGTTACCGCGCCTATCCCCATGTCGCGCATGCGGTCGAGGAGGCGGAAATCCGCAAGGAGAAATGGTTGCTGCGATGCCTTGGTATAGCGGGCTTCGCTTCGATGAACATCATGTTGCTGTCGATAGCGGTCTGGTCGGGCAACGCCACGGAAATGTCGGTTGAAACCCGCGACATGTTTCACTGGATTTCGGCATTGATTGCGCTGCCGGCGGTTGCTTATGCGGGGCAGCCTTTTTTTCGCAGTGCGTTTGCGGCACTGGCTGAGCGTCGGCTCAACATGGATGTTCCGATTGTTGTCGGCATCCTGCTGGCTTTGATCATGTCGGTTTATGAAACCATGAATCACGCCCGCAACGCCTATTTCGATTCCGGCGTAATGCTGCTGTTCTTCCTTTTGTGCGGGCGCTGCCTTGATCAGGCGATGCGGCGTAAGACCAGGGCAGTAGCGGGGAATCTGGCGGCACTGAAGTCGGAGACGGCCCTGCGTCTCGACAATGAGGGGCAGGCTGTTCTCGTACCGGTCGGTGCACTGAGTTCAGGTGATCGTATTCTGGTGCGCTCCGGAGAGAGAATCTCGGTTGACGGCGTTGTTCTTGAAGGAAAGTCGGAGGTGGATGAGAGCCTGATTACTGGCGAAACGGTGCCGCGTCAGGCCGAAATCGGCTCAACTGTTTACGCGGGCAGCACCAATTTCGGAGCCGCTCTCGTCTTGCGGGCTACCGCTATCGGAGAAGATACGCTGCTCGATGAAATCGAGCGATTGCTGGACAATGCAGCCAGCAGTAAATCACGCTACGTCCAGCTTGCCGACAGGGTGGCCTCTGCCTATGCGCCTGTCATCCATATCGCTGCGGCTCTGACATTCGCAATATGGGTGGCCTTCGGTGCATCTTTCCACGACGCTATCCTGACTGCCGTTGCCGTCCTGATCATTACATGCCCCTGCGCCCTTGCTCTTGCTGTTCCGGTTGTGCAGGTGGTGGCGTCGGGTGCCATGTTCCGTTCCGGCATTCTCCTGAATTCCGGTGATGCCATCGAACGGCTGGCCCGCGTCGACACGATCATTTTCGACAAGACCGGAACTTTGACACTGCCTGAACAACGGGTATCCAACCGGGCTCTGATCGATAGCGAACTAATGGATGTTGCCGCGCGTCTGGCTCTGTCCAGCCATCATCCGTTGGCCATGGCGGTAGCAGCGGAGGCATCGGACAGAATTCCGCTGGACAATGCGGAGGAAGTCACTGGCGAAGGGATCAGAGCGCTTGTCAACGGTGTCGAGGCTCGACTCGGGAGCCTGTCCTTCTGCGGCATGGACCGCTCCGACAACGGCTCCGAGATAAGCGGAGTTTCCCATGTGGCAGTCGCGTTTGGAAATAAAAGAGCCATCCTGCATATCCGCCAGGCGCTTCGTCCCGATGCCGTTGAAACCATAGACCTCCTCAAGCGCAGCGGAATCTCCAGCCTGCGTATCATGTCCGGGGATAGGGCCGAGGCGGTGGAGCCCATCGCCAGGGCGTTGGGTATCACTGACTGGCAGGCCGGAATGACACCGGCAGACAAGATTGATGCCATCAAGGGAGTTCAGGGGCTTGGCGCAACTGTCCTGATGGTTGGCGACGGGCTGAACGACGCGCCGGCACTTGCCGCCGCCGATGTTTCACTGTCGCCTATTTCCGCTGCCAATCTGGCGCAGGTCCATGCGGATGCTGTATTTCTTGGTGAGCGTTTGCGGCCTGCCTTCGATGCGGTCGTCATCTCCCGCAGGTCTCGTTCGCTGATGCGCCAGAACCTTGCCTTCGCGCTGCTCTACAATCTGATTGCCGTGCCATTGGCCTTTCTCGGCCATGTGACTCCGCTGGTTGCGGCTCTGGCCATGTCCGGCTCTTCTGTGGTGGTCACTCTCAATGGTTTGCGGGCAAGATATCGCTCCCTCGCAGAGCGGGAATCGCCAAAAGGCGCGGGCGAGAGTAAGGTTGAAGATATGGTTTTAGGAAACTCCCCATGAACGTTCTGGTTTACCTGGTGCCGATAGCGTTGTTTCTCGGGCTCGGTGGGCTTGTTGCGTTCCTGTGGTCGTTGAAAGATGGCCAGTATGACGATTTGCAGGGCGCAGCCGTTCGGATTCTGAGCGATGACGATCTGCCGTCGGAAGACACCGGGAAGAAGTGAGTCAGTTCTGATGAGCTCGAATGAAAACCGCCATCAGGTTGTTCGATCTTCCCCGGCGCTACAGGCGTCCCGCGCGCGTCCCGGACGTCTCGCGTGTCTGTGCGATGGTGTCGATGCTCCTGAAGACGATTCCGGAAGACACACGGCGAACATCGTGCTGCTTGCCGCCGGTTTCGCTTTTTCCGTCCTGTCGCTCATCCTGACTCTCGGCATGTTGCCGCTGATCGGCGGCATGTATGCGCCGCGTTCATCTCTGGGCTCACTGCCTTTTGCAGCCTTCTTTGTCGGAGCCATGGCGGCTAGTGTTCCCGCCTCGTTTCTGCTCGACAGTTTTGGACGCAGGGCCGCATTCGCACTGGGGGCCAGCCTTGGCGTAGCAGGGGGGCTCATTCTTGCCTGGGGGCTGTTGCACAGTCAGTTTCAGGCGATCGTGCTTGGTGCATTCTGGCTCGGGATCGCCAACGGTTTCGGGTTGTTTTACCGCCATGCTGCGGCAGGCCTCGGACTTTCCGGACGGCGCAATGCTGTCTCGATTCTGTTTGGTGCGGGAGCGGTCGTCGGTCTGGTCGCTCCGAGTCTGGCCGTTTTCGCTGAGAATTTGGCACCCAGCACCTTTGTTGGCTCGGCCTTGCTGGCCGCATTGGCCCATGTCGGGGCATTGGCGCTTGCCGTGGCCTTGCCGGCACGCCGCGTTCTGCCGGTTGAAGGCGGTGCCGCTACGCTATCCTGGCGCAAGGCGTTTATTCCAACCGTCATTGGTACTTTTGCGTGGTTCCTGATGACTGCCCTCATGAGCGCGACGCCTCTAGCGATGGTCGGCTGCGGCTTCCATGGAACCGATGTGACCGGAGCGATCAGCTGGCATGTACTTGCAATGTATGCACCTGCCTTGTTCGTTTCGCGATTGCCGCAGGGTGTTTCGGTCTGGCGGATAGCATTTGCTGGTTTAACCGGATTGGTGGCCGCGATAATTCTCTATCTCATCGGCGACAGCGTTTTTGTTTTCACCCTGTCTCTTGTCTGCCTGGGAATTGGGTGGTCTCTGTCGATTCTGGCGGCCACGCTTCTGTTGTATGATTCAGGCACGCCTTCTTCGGTGCTCCTTGCTGCCCACGATGGTATTCTGCTGGCAGGTGCAATCCTGGGAGCTGTTGCCGCAGGCTGGATCGTAATCTGATCACATTTTTCTCGACATGAAAAAGGGGCCCTGAAAAAGGCCCCTTCATTTCATTCCTGACGAAACAAACCGGCTTATTTTGCCGCTGTTTCAACGCTTCCGGTATCTGGCTCGGAATCGTCACTCACCCGTGTCCTGCGGCGGCGGCGGATCGGCTTTGGAGCCTCATCGTCATCGCTTTCCCCGAAAAGGGAGGCTGGGATTTCCGGCTCCGGCTTCACAACAGGCTGGCGGACGGGGTTGGTGAGGAAAGCGGGCAGGCCGGCGACCTCTTCGTCTGCCAGGGGAGCCGCTGCAGGTTTGCGCGGCTGGCGGACGGGGCGAGAAGTGGCTACGCGTTCATTACGTTCTGTGATGGGACGCTCGCTGCGTTCTATACGCTCATTCCGCTCGGCACGTTCTGCGGGGCGCTCATTGCGCTCAGCACGTTCAACTGGACGCTCGTTACGTTCTGCGCGTTCCACGGGGCGTTCGCTGCGATCCTGTCGGTCGTTGCGATCATTGCGATCCTGCCGCATGCCACGATCCTGGCGCGGAAAACGATCGCGGCGTGGAGCTGAACTGCGCTCGGAGGTATCTTCGCCCTGCGGGTAGTGATCCGGCCTGTCGCCATTATCCTGGCTGCGATCATTACGATCCGACCGCTCGAAGCGATCACGCCTTTCGCGTTGCGGACGTTCACGGCGTCCCTCGTAGCGGCCTTCCTGACGATTGTCCTGGCGATTTTCGTAAGGTTGTGGCTGTGATCCATAATCTGAATCGTCTGCTGAGGGCTGATCATTGCGGTCATACGAGAAATCGCCGCCGTTCTCATCGCCTTCGGCTTCTTCGCCTTCCTCGTCGGAACGCTGGAACTGGTTGTATTGCAGGCGCATCTGCTCCTGAGAAGCTGCGATGATGCGAAAATAATGTTCAGCGTGTTGCAGATAATTCTCGGCTGCAATCGGGTCGCCTGCCGCCTGAGCATCCCTTGAGAGCTGGGAATATTTCTCGGCGATGTGCTGCGCTGTTCCCCGGACCTTTACATCCGGCCCGTTGGATTCATAACTCCGCGTGAGGGGATTGGGCCCCTTGCTGTTGCGGTTGCGTCCACGCATACGCCTGTTTTGTCCTAATCTCATGCTCGTCTACGACTTTCGCTGGTTGAAACCATGCATTGGAACCCGATCCCGTTTGCAGATCACGCCCCGATTGTTCGGAAGGATTGCGCTCCTATGAAACGCAATGCCATTTTTTTGTTCTTTTGCTGCATTGCCGCTCGCAGAAACTACTACCAGCTTTGTACAATGCCTCAGAGAGCCCGCATTCCCGAAAGCGCGGTACCGCTCCGCTTTCACTCCTGAGAAACTTCCGCTGGGAACTTGCCCGGTTCTCCTGCGTCATATTCCGCATTCGTGTTCGCCTCTGGAGGGAGCATCGCTCCCGATAATCGCCTTTCCCTTTCCTCTTGGGCAGGCAGATCGCCGATCTTCCCATAAAGCGTCGAAAACCAACGGCAGACAACCGTTTCATGGCCATCCACAAGGAATGTCGCTCGTCTTTAGGGCCGGTAGTGCCCGGATCGTCCTCAAGAGTTGGGTTCTGTTAATTCTGTGCCAGACTGCGTATGCCCCACCGGCACAGCTGATATCGCAACTCCTGACCAGTGGGTTTTCCCCCGTATCCGGCTATCTTGGAGTTATCGCGATTTCCAGTAACTAAATCTATCTGGTTCGCAAGCATCCAACAAGCGATTTTTATAGTTTAAACGAGAATTACAGGCAGTGACACAAAAATAGGTCTCAGATCACCGGCTCATGTTGCCTTTTCGACACTCTCGGGTTTGCTCTTGCGCAAGGTCACGACTCTGGCATGCCCTGCGAGATCGGAATTGACCCGTATGATTTCGAATGATGTGTCGCCGCAGATATGTCGCAAATCCAGTTCCTGATCGAAGCCAATCTCCATGACGAGCGTTCCGGTTTCGCAAAGCAGGGAGCTGCAATCCTTCAATATCCGGCGATAGGCATCGAGTCCGTCTTCTCCGCCGTCGAGAGCCCGTAGAGGGTCGAAATACCGCACTTCAGCATCGAGCGTGGCGATCACGTCGGATCTGATGTAAGGCGGGTTCGAAACAATGAGATCGAATGTGCCATTCACCGCGCTCGCCCAGTCGGAAACGACAAATTCGGCCCGATCTACGACGTTGTTCAACTGCGCATTATTTGACGCAGCCTTGACAGCTTCCGGGCAGATATCGGCGCCTGTCCCTGTTGCACAGGGAAGTTCGTGAAGAAGCGAGATCAGGATACAGCCGCTACCGGTACCGAGATCGAGAATCCGCAAAGGTGCCTGTCGGTCTTTCACGCAGTTCAGCGCGTTTTCAACGAGACATTCGGTATCGGGACGGGGCTCCAGGGTCTCGGGCGACAACTGGAAGGGCAGTCCCCAGAATTCGCGTATTCCGATGATCCTTGCCACCGATTCACCGCGGAGCCTGCGTTTTAAGAAAGTTATGAGTCGGGCAGCACCCGTTTCTCCCACCGGCACTTCATCATGTGCCAACAACGTCGCTGCATTGATCTCCAGCGCTGCGGTACACAGAAGGCGGGCATCGAGGCCCGGAGTGGCTACCTTGGCTCCGATCAAAAGCTTTCTCAGATGGCTGAGAGCGTCTTTTCGACTGGTTGTTGCTTGGATACTGGTGTGAGGCGATGTTTTTGTTCTGGTTGTCAGCTTTCGTTCTCCGCCGCTAATTGGGCCGTCTGGTGCTCAGTGGTGAGTGCATCGATGATTTCATCGAGCGCTCCGCCGGAAACAACTTCTTCCAGCTTGTAGAGTGTCAGGTTAATCCGGTGGTCAGTTACGCGACCCTGCGGGAAGTTATAGGTGCGTATCCGCTCGGATCTGTCACCTGAGCCAACCTGGGAACGCCTGTTGGCTGCCCGCTCTGAGTCTTTGCGGGTTCGCTCGGCGTCATATAGCTTCGAGCGTAATAATGCAAATGCTCTTGCGCGATTTTTATGCTGGGAGCGCTCATCCTGAACCACAATGACGATTCCGGAAGGAATATGGGTGATGCGAACCGCCGATTCCGTCTTGTTGACGTGCTGGCCGCCGGCGCCTCCTGAGCGCATCGTGTCTATGCGCAGATCTGACTCATTGATATCGATGTCGACGCCCTCGGCTTCGGGCAGAACAGCGACAGTTGCGGCTGATGTATGGATGCGCCCGGATGCCTCGGTTTCGGGCACGCGCTGCACGCGATGAACGCCGCTCTCGAATTTCAGTTTTGCGAAAACGCCTTTTCCCTTGATCTCGGCAACAATTTCCTTGATCCCACCCATCGTGCCTTCGCTTTGGGAAATAACTTCTACTTTCCAACCTTTTAGTTCCGCATAGCGGCTGTACATGCGGAAAAGATCGCCGGCAAATAGTGCTGCCTCATCGCCGCCCGTTCCAGCGCGAACTTCGAGAATGGCGCTCTTTTCGTCCGCCTCATCTTTCGGCAGCAGCATAATGCGCAGTGCCTGGGCAGCCTGCTCGACATTCTCTAAAGCCGCGCTCCGCTCTTCCTCCGCGAATTTGCGCATTTCGGCGTCGGTGCCCGCGTCCGAGATGAGCGCTTCGATGCCGTCAAGGTCGGACATCGCTTCGCGATAATGATGTATCGCGGTGACGACAGGGTCGAGCTCCGACAGCTCACGCGATTGTGAGACGTAGGTTTCGGCATCCGTCCCTGCAGCAAGCGTTGCCGTTATGATGTCGAAGCGCGCCACAATGGCGTCAAGGCGGTCTTCCGAGAAGGAGATCATCATGATGGAATGGGAATAGCCTGCTTTTCGGCAAAGGTCTGAAGGGCAGCACGTAACGAGGAGCCATCGCTGCTGTCAACGAGCGCCTGGTTGACGATGGCCGATGCCTTGCCGGTATCGAGTTTTAAAATCAGAGCCTTCATGGGGCCGATGGCGGCGGGCGTCATCGAAAGCGAGCGGAAGCCGAGAGCGATCAGGGCGATGGCCTCGATAGGCCTGCCTCCGACATCGCCACAGACCGTGACCGGGCAGTTGAAGCGTTTCGAAGCCTCGATGATCATTTTCAGGGCTCGCATCATCGGTGTGCTGAGAGCATCGAACCGATTGGCGACCAGTCGGTTTTCCCTGTCAACGGCGAACAGAAACTGCATCAGGTCATTGGTGCCGACAGAGAGAAAATCTGCCTTCTCGCAGATTTCATCCAGTTCAAGCAGCAGAGACGGCACTTCGACCATGGCTCCGAGCTTGATGTCGGAGGGCAGGGGATATCCATGTCGAACGAGATAGGCGATCTGCCGTTCGACGATCATCCTGGCCTGGTCGAATTCGCTGCAATTGGCGACCATCGGAAACATGATCTTGACCGGTCTTCCATTAGCCGCCTTGAGAAGAGCGCGAATCTGCGCATGAAGCAGCCCGGGGCGATCAAGCCCTATACGCAGGGCCCGCCAGCCGAGCGCCGGATTCTCCTCCTCCACCTTCTCCATATAGGGGAGAACCTTGTCGCCACCGATATCAAGAGTCCGGAAGGTGATGGGCTTGCCTTTCGCGCCGGCAAAAACCTCTTCGTAGAGATATTGCTGTTCGCGGGTGGTGGGCATCCGTTCCGCAACCATGAATTGCAATTCGGTACGGAACAGGCCGATACCCGATGCGCCCGTATCATCGAGGTGAGGCAGGTCGACCAGCAACCCTGCATTGATCTGCAATTCGATGGGGACGCCGTCCTTGGTGACGGACGGAACAGCCCTCAGTTTTCGGTACTGGGCCTGACGTCGCGCCCGCATTCGCACTTTCTGAACATAGGCTGCTTCCACATCCGATTGTGGTCGGAGATGAATTTCGCCGAGGGTGCCGTCGACAATGATCGCATCTCCCGACTCAGCCAGAGAGATCACGTTTGGTATCTGTCCGACGACTGGGATACTCATGGCGCGGGCGACGATGGCGATGTGGCTGGTGGGGCCGCCTTCCTCCAGAACCAGCCCACGCAGGCGGGCAGGATCGTAGTCCAGCAGAGCGGCCGGACCCATCGAGCGCGCGATCAGGATGGCATTTTCGGGCAGGGAGACCCTCTCGGCTGCAAAATCCTGTCCGCTCAGCTGCATCAGGAGTCTGTTGGCGAGGTCATCGAGATCGTGCAGGCGTTCGCGCAGGTAGCTGTCCGTCTGGCGCATCATGCGGGCACGGTTGTCGGACTGGACACGTTCGACGGCGGCTTCCGCCGTCAAACCGGTGAGTGCCGCTTCCCGCATGCGACGCAGCCATCCCTGATCGTGTGCGAACATGCGGAATGTTTCCAGCACCTCACGGTGCTCGCCGTTATGGGCGATATCGCCCCTCTCGATCAGCTCGTCGATCGAGGTGCGCATCGCATTGATGGCTTCATCGAGACGTTCCAGTTCGCTCTCGACATTTTCGGCGATCAGATTCTTGATGGTGATGCGCGGCTGATGAAAAACGACATGTCCCAGCCCGACGCCATCAGCGAGTGATACGCCGCGTTGATGCAGGGGGCGGCCAAGCAATGGAGAGGTTCCGGGCGATGCGAGAGACTGCAACTCACCGGTTGCCAGCATCTCGGCAAGAATCATCGCCGTGGTCTGCAGCGCTTCCACCTCTTCTTCCGTGTAGGTTCGGAAACTGCGGTTCTGAATAACCAGAACGCCAAGCGTATGCCCGGTGCGCAGAAGAGGCACGCCCAGGAAACCGTGATAGATTTCTTCGCCGGTTTCGGCCTTGTAGGAGAATGCCGGGTGGGTCTGGGCGTCCGACAGAGCCAGCGGTTCGGCTGTTTTGGCGATCAGGCCTACAAGACCCTCGTTCGCGCCCATGGTGGTGCGATGGACGGCTGCCTGGTTGAGCCCTTCGGTGGCGTAGAGTTCCAGGGTGTCGTCCGAGCGCAGAGCATAAACGGAGCATACCTCCGCAATCATGTTCGCGGCGATCTGGACAACAATCCTGTCGAGCCGATCCTGTGGATTGACCGGCTCCGCCATGATTTCTCTGAGGCGGCGCAGCAGAACGCGCGGACCGCCAGGAGCGGTGGCCATAGCTGTCGTTTCCCGTTCTTTGCGCTACAAAATAACCGCGGCACGCCTGCCGAGGCTACAATCAGTCCTTATCAAGACCGTATAGCGAGTGCAGGGTACGAACTGCAAGCTCGGTATACGCCGTGTCTATCAAAAGAGAGAACTTTATTTCTGACGTCGTGATGGCGCGAATATTGATACCCTTTTCGGACAGGGCTTTGAACGCCTTTGCTGCAACGCCGGCATGGCTGCGCATGCCGATACCGATGGCAGAAACCTTGACCACGTCGGTTGTTCCCTGAAGATCCTGGAACTGAATCGCTTCGCGATGTTTGTTGAGAACTTCCTTCGCCCGCTCGAAATCGGCGGATGGAACCGTGAAGGTCATGTCGGTCGAGACCGAATCAGCTGAAATCACCTGAATGATCATATCGACATTGATATTGGCCTCGGCCAGCGGAACGAAGATCGAAGCGGCCACGCCCGGTTTATCGGCGACGTTGCGCAACGTGATTTGAGCCTCGTCTCTCGAATAGGCGATGCCGGTTACAACCTGCTGTTCCACGATATCCTCCTCGTCGCAAATCAGTGTGCCGAGTTGCGGATTTTCCGGGTCGTCAAAGCTGGAGCGCACATAGGTTGGCACCTTGTGCACCATCGCAACCTCGACGGAACGAACCTGCAACACCTTCGCGCCAAGGGAGGACATCTCCAGCATCTCTTCAAAGGAGATGCGATCGAGGCGGCGGGCCTTGCTGACGATGCGCGGGTCAGTTGTGTAGACTCCGTCGACATCGGTATAAATATCACATCTTTCAGCCTGAATGGCGGCGGCGAGTGCGACAGCGCTGGTATCGGAGCCGCCACGGCCAAGTGTGGTGATACGATTGGTGGGCCTGTGCACACCCTGAAAGCCTGCGACGACCGCGACTTCCCTGCGTTCCGAAAAGCCTTCGAGAATGCCGGTGCCGTCGATTGCGGCAATTCGTGCCGCGCTATGCGCCTCCGAGGTCATGATCGGAATCTGCCAGCCCTGCCACGAACGGGAGTTGATCCCCATCTGCTGCAGGGTCATGGCCAGCAGGCCGGAGGTTACCTGCTCACCTGATGCAACGACGGCGTCATATTCGCGGTTGTCGAAATTCGTGGAGGCGTCGCGGCACCATGCGACGAGTTCGTTGGTTTTCCCCGACATCGCCGAAACGACCACGGCCACGTCGTAGCCGGCCTCGACTTCGCGCTTCACGTGTTGCGCTACGTTGCGGATACGTTCGATATTGGCGACGGAAGTACCGCCGAATTTCATCACCAGACGGGGCATCGCCAGCCTCGAAGCGGATTAAGATCAAGTCGGTTGCACCGGCGAGAATCTCGTCGGGTCCTCGGTCGCGGTCAGGCGCAAAGCGCCCGTAGATGCGGGAGGCGCTTATAGATGAAGGCGGAGAGCCGACATGTCAACGCGATTGATGCGTTTTTTCAGGCCAAGACAGCCTTTGTTCTAAGAAGAGGTCGCGCTATAAGAACAAAAGGTCGCAGATGCGGCCATTTACAGGCTGATGTTGCTTCGGCGATTGGAACCAATCATTGTCGATACGCTTCCGCCAAGAGTTTTGGGAGTTCCGGCGTGAACGAGCGTAAGACATCGACAGTCGATCCGGAAGAGGTCGCCCGTTTTGCCAGACTCGCGGAGACGTGGTGGGATCCCAACGGCCCGATGCGGCCGTTGCACAAGTTTAATCCGCTGCGTTTGCGCTACATTCGCGATGCCGCCTGTCGTCATTTCGACCGTGACGGACGCTCGGCCCATCCTTTCTCCGGCCTCACGGTTCTTGATGTCGGCTGCGGTGGTGGAATGCTGTCGGAGCCGTTGGCGCGGATGGGCGGCATTGTTACAGGTCTTGATCCCGCCGAAAGGAATATCGCCGTCGCCTCGGCCCATGCCCGGACGAGCGGAGTCGATGTTCGTTATCTCGATGACACGGTTGAAGATGTCGTGGCCCGCGGGGAACGATATGACATCGTACTGGCGATGGAGGTCGTTGAGCACGTTTCCGATGTGGGTGCATTCGTTCAGAGTTGCTGCGCAGCAGTCGCGCCGGGAGGGCTGTTGTTCATGGCGACTCTCAACCGCACGCTTCGCGCATATGCGCTGGCGATCGTCGGTGCGGAATACGTGCTCGGCTGGCTGCCGCGCGGGACGCATCAATGGGAAAAATTCGTCAAGCCAGATGAACTCACCGACGCTATCGAAGCTGGCGGCCTGATGGTCGGGGAACTGAGCGGTGTCAGCTACAATCCGCTCCGTGACGAGTGGGCCCTGTCGCGGGACACCTCCGTCAATTACCTGCTGGTTGCCAACGGAGCCTGACAACGGATCGGGCGGTATCGTATTCTTCGCTCAATACCCCTGATCCGTCTGCATCTCTTTGGCTTGCGATCCATAATTTCGTGCCATGATCACGCATACCATCAACTGTATCTGATGGAAGAGCATCACCGGTAGAATGATCGCACCGATGTTCTGCCCAGCAAAGATCACAGTCGCCATCGGCACGCCGCTGGCGAGGGTCTTTTTCGAGCCGCAGAAGACGATTGCGATTTCGTCAGCTTTCGAAAAACCGAGAGCGCGACTACCGAAAACCGTTATCATGAGAACAATGGCCAGAAGGGCACTGGCGACAATACACATGATCACCATGTCTTCCAGCGATGTTCTGCGCCAAAGCCCGCTGACCACAGCGCCGCTGAATGCCGTGAAAACAACGAGCAGGATGGAACCGCGATCAACAATGCCGACGATCTTCTTATGGCGGGCCAGGAAGGAGCCCAGGTGGGGCTGCGCTATCTGACCGGCGATGAATGGCAGCAGCAATTGCACCATGATCGCCTCGAAGGTGTCGAATGAAATTCCGCCGCCTTGATGTTTCAGCAGGAGCCCCGCAAGCAGAGGTGTCAGAAAAATACCGAGAATATTGGAAGCCGTTGCCGAGCACACGGCAGCAGGAACGTTACCTCCGCCGATTGAGGTGAATGCAATGGAGGACTGCACAGTTGAGGGCAGAATACAGAGAAACAGAAAGCCGGCATAAATTTCCGGACTGAGAACCGAAGGGGATAAAGCTCCGAGGAAAAGCCCAAGTATCGGGAAAATGATGAAGGTCGTTGCAAGAATGCACAGATGAAGACGCCAGTGCGTGATACCCGCAATCACGGTTGAGCGCGCCAGTTTGGCCCCATGAAGAAAGAATAGAAGCGCGATAGCAAAGGTTGTCAGATACCCGAACCAGATTGCTGCAGCACCGTCTGCGGGAAAAAAGGTGGCAAGAAGCACCACGATGACGAGTGAGGCAAGAAACTTGTCGGGAATAAGAATGCGGGCCAGCATCGGATGAAACTCGCTAGAGCTTTTTCCGTTTAATCGGCATCGATTAAACGATAAGAAAATGCGTCTTAACAATAAGTTAGAGCGTTGCAGCGATTCATATTGAACGCAAAACGCTCTAAACGCCAGAACATGACGGCGAACGTATCCTGTAAAGCTGTTCTCTGACGGAATATCGCCGCAGAAGAGCAGCCGTGCATTCTTCGTTCGTCAACGAGTCTAAGGCTCTAATGGATTCAGATGCCGGTGTGAATAGCCTGTTGGGAAATAAAGCGAATAAGTAATGTGCCGACAAGCAATTTAATTACGGTCGTCCGGCAGGGTCGGCAACGGCATGACCTCGATGCCCTCTTCCACGAGGGCTTTGGCCTCATCAAGGCTGGCCTGTCCGAAAATCGAGCGGTTCTCCGTTTCCCCGTGATGCATCTTTCTTGCTTCTTCCGGAAACTTCGTGCCGACATCTTCGGCGTTTTCGATTACGTGCTTGTGCAGGGCCCTCAGCATGGTTCGGACCTGAAGCTCCTTCTCTGAGAGAAGCGTCATCGACTTCGTGTCGGCAGTGGGCTCGGGGGTGGATTCAGCAGGGCGTATCGTTATCTCATTGTCCGTCCGCGCGACGGAGGGAGCCATGATTTGCTTCTCGATTTTTTTTGAATCGCAGAACGGACAGCTTACCAGACCGCGTTCGCATTGCTCATCGTAAGCTTCGCCGGAGGGAAACCAGCTCTCGAACTCGTGTTTGTGGTCACAGATCAAAGCGTAACGGATCATCTTCCACTCAATCCGAAGGGTCTTCATAAAAACGTTGCGACAAGCAACCCGCACTTAGACTTAAGATGGATATTTCTGCACGCTTAACAAGGGCGAAAGATGACTCTCTCGCCCCGAAAATATGGCTTGAAATGTAAAAAGAAATAATTTTCAATTAGTTACTTCAAGAGAGAATGACCGTGTATGTTTTAGGGATGGTATCCGCTGGCGTACGGCAAGGACCAGTTCAGGATCAATCTCTGCCATCACGACTCCAGGGTTGTTGTCACCTTCGGCCAGAACCCTGCCCCAGGGGTCGACGATAATCGAATGACCGTAGGTTTCCCGACCGTCCTCATGCCTGCCACCCTGAGCGGCCGAGATGATGAAGGAGCCGTTCTCGATGGCGCGTGACCTGTGCAGCACCTGCCAGTGTGCTTCCCCCGTCTGCTTCGTGAAACAGGCTGGAGCCGAGAGGAAAGATGCGCCATTTTCGGCCAGGCTGCGATAAAGTCCGGGAAACCGGATGTCATAACAGATCGTCAATCCGAGCATTCCCCAGGGCAAGCGAGCCAGAACAGCCTTGTCGCCGGCGTTGTAAGAGTTTGATTCACGCCAACTTTCGCCGTTTGGCAGATCAACATCGAAGAGATGGATCTTGGTATAGCTGGCTGCGATCTCGCCATCTGCTCCGATGAGGAAAGCACGATTGGCGTATCTGTCGCCATCTGTGACGGCCAGAGAGCCGATATGGATGACAACCTTTTTCTTCCTTGCCGTTTCCCGCAAGGCTGTGAGCACGATATCCGCTTCCTGGCTGGTGACATTCTCTGCGAAACTGTCACGGTCCCGGTCGACGATGTTGGTCATCTCCGGGGTCTGGATATAAGCGGCCCCCTGTCGGGCGGCATCTTCTGCCAGTGCAACGACACTATCTCTATTGGTCTGGGGGCTGCGCGTCGAGCGCATCTGCAAACACGCGGCAAGGAAGCGGGAACTCATGTCAGGCCTTTCGGAACGAGGATAAGAGTAGTTTTCAGGCTTTCAGGCGGGCGTCAAGTTTACCATCGCGTTCAAGGGCATGAAGATCGTCGCAACCGCCGATATGATCATCGTTAATGAAGATTTGAGGGACCGTAATGCCGCCATGGGCGCGTTCGATCATCTCTGCGCGCTGTTCCGGCTGCCGCTCGATGTCGATTTCGATGAAGGAGACATTCTTGCTTTTCAGCAACTCCTTCGCGGAAACGCAATAGGGGCACCAGCTCTTGGTATAAATCTTTATTTCGGCCATGTTCTTTCCACATTAATCATATTGCACGCTAATCAATCACGACGCTGGCAAAGGTCAGCACATCTATATTACTGGCTCCGGCCCGCATCAGGGTGTGTGCTGCGGCATTGGCTGTTGCGCCGGTGGTGAGAACATCATCGATCAGGATGATGTTCTTTCCCTGTACAAGCATGCGTGCTTCATCCGAAACGGCGAAAGCACCGGTCAGATTTTCCCGTCTCTGCGCTTTCGTAAGCTCATTCTGGGGACGTGTGCCGCGGATGCGTGCCAGAATGAACGGATCACAGGTGAGACCACTATGTTGAGCGATCGCCGCGGCCAGCTCCATGGCCTGGTTGAAGCGCCTGCGCCACAATCGCCAGCGGTGTAGTGGAACAGGCAGGATAAGGTCTGCTTCCTGCAGGATTTCCTTACCTGCAACCGCCATCAGTCTTCCCATCAATCGGGCCAGCTCCGGGCGGTCTCCATATTTGAAACGATGCACCAATGCGCGTGCGTTTTTGTCATAGCAGACAGCCGCGCGGGCACGGTTGAAAACAGGCGGGTTGGCAATGGCAGCCGGAGAAAACAACCGTTCGGCACTATGCACAGGCAGCGGTGTCCCCAGCCGTTCGCAGTACGGGCGCTCGATGAAGCGTATTTCTCCCCAGCATCGGGCACAAAGGGCATGGGGTTCGCTGATGGCCGAACCGCAGCATGGGCAACCAGGTGGATACAGAAAGTCCAGGCAGCGTTTGACAGGTGTGCGCAAGCACCGGGATATGATGGATACCTTGCCCGGATACTCGATGCGGGTTTCTGCGCCATCTCCCGATTCGGAAATACCGCCTGTCATGTCCATGCCCCCTTCAGGCTTTCCTTGCCTCGATTGTCGAATCAAATCGATGTCGGGGCAAGGAAGAACCGTCATTATCGGGGGCTTTCTCTCAACTCTCCGATGCGATCAGGCGGGCGAGGCGCAATATCCCCTGTTCGATGGCGTCATCGCTGGCCAGCGAATAGCTGAGCCTCAAGGTATTGTTACCTGATCCATCGGCGAAGAAGGCCTTGCCGGGGACAAACGCGACCTTTTCCTGCTTGATAGCTTTCGCCAGCAATTCGCCGCCATCCATGCCTGTCGGCAATGTTACCCAGATGAACATGCCGCCCTCCGGCTTTGTCCAGTTCACGCCCTTCGGCATGTGCTGGGCCAGGGCCGCCAACATCTTGTCGCGGCGATGCTGGTATGCTTGCCGGATTTTATCGACCTGGGCAGTAAAGACACCCTCGACCACCCGGTGCATCACCATCTGGTTGATGGTTGGCGTATGGAGATCGGCTCCCTGTTTGATCAGCACGAGCTTCTGGATTACCGGCATCGGCGCGCATATCCAGCCGAGCCTCAAACCGGGCGTGACCGTTTTCGAAAAGCTGCCGCAGTAGATGGTGCGCGCTTTATCGATGCTGCCGCAGCGGGCGATATCGGTTGCCAGGATCGGTGGGACGTTCTCGCCAGTATAACGCAGCCCCTGATAGGCGGCATCCTCAATCACCGCGATGTCGAGTTCGTCGGCGAGGGTGAGAATACTGTCCCTGCCGCTGCATGAAATGGTCTCTCCGGTCGGATTGGCGAAATCCGGTGTGACGTAAGCGAATTTAACGCGCCCGCCCGCCGCCTTCGCCGTATCGCGGTAGGCTTGTGGCGTGCGATTGCCCTGTTCAGGATTGAGGTGATCGTAATTTGCCTCATACGCATTGAAGGCCTGCAACGCTCCGAGATAAGTTGGGCGTAGCACCAGTGCCGTATCCTGTGGTGACAGGAACAGCTTTCCAAGATAATCCAGCCCCTGCTGCGAGCCCGAAACGATCAGGATATTATTGGCGGAGCATGGCACGCCGATATTCGCCATATAGCGGCTCAGCCACTCCCTCAGGGGCTTGTAACCCTCGCTGGTGGAATACTGCAGGGCTACGGCTGATTCCTTGGACAATACATGGTCATAAGCTTCCTGAATTACCTCATTGGCAAACAGATGAGGATCTGGAATCCCGCCAGCGAAGGAGATGATATCGGGCTGGTCGAGAAGCTTCAGCAATTCACGAATTTCGGAGGCATGCATCCGGCTTGAGCGGGTAGCGAAGCGATTGCTCCAGTTATCCATGCCTTGTGCGTCTGACATGTTACGCCTTTCTGGAATATCCTTGATTGAGGATGTCAGTAAGAGATCGATTGTGTGGGCGGATTTTACCCTGCTGATCGGAGCGGCGCATACGGAAAAGGAAATTATTCGCCCATACGTACCGCTCTTGGTCGATGCTTTTGCCGGGTCTGAACAAATATGTCAATAACTATGACCTATTTGAATGAAGATAAAATATCATAGCGCTGAGGCGTTATAAAAAGTCTCGATGGAAAAGCAGATATGCAGAAGGATTATCCGCTGAAACTTGCGGGTTCAACGTTGTTTTTCAAAGGCATCAAATTGTTTCAGATAGGTGATCAGGTCTTCGATATTCTGCTCGTCCGTCAGTCCGATGAAGCGCTTCCGGGTGCCGGGAATGACGGCATGCGGATCGCGAACGTACTCGCGTAGCGTCTTTTCATCCCAGATCACAGTGGAGTTTCGGTTCGCATCGGAATAGTCATATCCTGGAATCGACCCAGCTTTCCTGCCGAACAAACCATTGAGGACAGGACCGCGTTTGTCGCTGATACCTTCACCAATGTGATGACAATCCTTGCACTGTTTGGAAAAGACGACTTCACCCGCTGCTGCGTCCTGGGCCCGGGCGATGCCCTGAGCGAGGAAAGAAAATATAAATACCAGCATCAGAATACGCATCGAAAGTATATCCGCTCAGGGGATGGATTGCCCGGAAGCAGAGGCGCATCAAGCAGGCTTTAGGATAATACATGTTCGGGTTGGCTTGGGATTTCGAAAAAGAGCGCCGAAGTGTCGCATAAAAATACAGCCTCCGTTTTATCGAAAAATGGAGGCCATATACAGGAGGATATGAAATTCTTTACAGGCGACGAGCCAGAGCTTCAGACATCGCATCCGCGATAGCCTGATCCTCCTCGGGTGTCAGACCGCTGATACCGGTTGCCCCGATCACGATTCCCTGCTTGTTTTTCAGGACCGCTCCTCCGGGAAGGCCCGTCAACTGCTCATCGCAAAAGTAGCTGGCCGGGACATTTTCCCTGTGAAGACGTTCCAGGAAGCTGGCGGTATTCACACCCATGCGGGCAGCGGTGTAAGCTTTGCCTTGAGATATCGCGATACTGCGAACAGGCGCTCCATCCATTTTGCTGAAGCACATCAGAAAACCGTATTGATCACATATGGCAACGCAGATAGGGCGCTTGTAATCGGTCTTTGCTTTCTCCAGGGCCAGGTTCATAAGAATTAGCGCAGTTTCGAAGTCGAATTCAGCCATTTACAAAAACTCCCGATAAAGCAGAAGCAAAGCGCTTCTCCGATCCGGCAGGCATGATAAAGCATGGCGGGAAAAAGTGGATGTGACTTTTTGTAAGATATTGCTGCTTCTTAATAAGATAGAGAGAGCATACCGGATTTTTCGTGGCGAGCAGGGTAGAAATCCCGGTTTTGAAAAAAGCGCCCTAGTTATAGTCTCACTCATTTTATCAATCGATTGAAAGGCAGATCAGATGCAAAAGATCACGCCGTGCTTGTGGTTCGATGGCGATGCCGAGGAGGCGATGCAATTCTACTCTTCTGTTTTTCCGGACTTTAAGGCCCTAAAGACACTTTTCGGACCGGACAACAGGCTGCTCGTCCTGACATGTCAGATGCACGGGCAGGAGTTCTCATTTCTCAATGGCGGCCCTGATTTCAAATTCAACGAAGCAGTTTCCTTTGTTGTCAATTGCGAGACGCAGGAGGAGGTGGACTATTTCTGGAACAGGCTCTCCGAGGGCGGTGAGACATCCAGATGCGCCTGGCTCAAGGACAGGTTTGGCTTGTCATGGCAGATCGTGCCGGGAGTCTTGATTGAATTACTGGGTGATCCTGACCGGACCAGAGCGCAACAGGTCATGACAGCCATGATGGGCATGGACAAAATCGACATTGCCGCTCTTCGGGCTGCTTATGCAGCATAGAAAACCGGTTGCTCAGCGTGTAGAACGGGTCTTTCGAGTTCTCCAGATGCCGAGCTGATCTGTCCGCCATGTCTGACGCCCTTCTATTCGACCGCTCTCTCATCAGACATAGAAACCGTCGCGCGCTCCGTTCCGGTTACGCAGGGTTTCTGCTTGAACGGGCGACAGAGGATCTGGGTGAGCGGCTGAGCGCGGTGCTGCGTCGGTTTCCCCTTGCGGTCGATATCGGCACGATACGTGACGATGCCAGCCGCCTGTTGAAATCCTCCGGCCTGGTCGATGACATTGTTCGTCTGGCTCCCGTCGCGATGGCATCGGGTGCAGCAACCGAAAGGTCGGGAATTTCAGAGATCGTCGGCGATGAGGAAACGTTGCCGTTCTCACCGGAACAATTTGATCTTGCGGTGTCGCTTCTGGCTCTTCAGGGCGTCAATGATCTGCCGGGCACGCTGGTTCAAATCAGGCGTCTGCTCAAACCGGACGGGCTCTTCATCGGCTGCATGCTCGGTGGAAACACCCTCATCGAACTTCGAAATGTGCTGATGCAGGCGGAAACCGAGATAGAAGGCGGCATAAGCCCGCGTGTCGCCCCCTTCGCCGATATTCGTGATGTTGGCGCTCTGATGCAGCGGGCAGGCTTCGCCTTGCCGGTGATCGATACCGAGCCGCTTTGCGTGCGCTACGATAATCTGTTCGGTCTTCTTGGCGATCTTCGCGGAATGGGCATGACAAATGCGTTGATCGAGCGAAAGCGGACCGGGCTCAGGCGCGCGACCCTGATGCGTGCCGCCGGCCTCTATGCAGAACAGTTTTCCGATCCGGACGGCAGAATTCGAGCAAGTTTCGACCTGATCTGGCTTCTGGGCTGGGCGCCTCACGAAAGCCAGCAGAAGCCGCTGGCACGCGGTAGCGCCAGGATGGATTTCGTCGAAGCACTGAAGATAACTGGCGATGGAAACGGAGAGAAGGACGTGGACGACGCCTCTTGAAGAAGCTACGCCTGAATAAGATCGATCAGATGCGGTATCAGGGGCTCGTCAGCCGGTGGCATCGGGTACCGGCGTAGATCCAGCGGCTTCACCCATTTCAGAGCCTGCCCTTCAAGGGATCGCGCCACCCCTTCCCAGCGGCGGCACACATAGAGTGGCATCAGCAGGTGAAAATCGTCATAGGCGTGGCTGGCGAAGGTGAGGGGTGCAAGGCAAGCCTCCTTCACCACGATGCCCAGTTCCTCGCGCAGTTCACGGATCAGCGTTTCTTCCGGGCGCTCTCCCGCCTCGAGCTTGCCGCCGGGAAACTCCCATAAACCTGCAAGCTGTTTCCCCTCGGGACGCTGGGCAATCAACACACGTCCGTCGCTGTCTATCAAAGCCACGGCGACGACGAGAAGAAGCTTGAGGGGAGAAGCCACTTCCTAAGACCTATAGTCGCCGTTGATTTCGACATAAGCCTTGGTGAGATCGCATGTCCAGACAGTTGCCCTGCTTTTACCCAGACCGAGATCGACCGTGATGCCTATTGAGGCCCCCTTCATATAGGCAGAGGTTTTTTCTTCGTCGTAACCGGGTGTGCGCGCGCCTTTATCTGCAACGAGAATATCACCAAAAGAAATGGCCAGACGATCTCGTTCCGCCGGTTCACCGGCTTTGCCGACGGCCATCACCACACGGCCCCAATTGGCATCCTCTCCGGCAACAGCAGTCTTAACCAACGGCGAATTGGCAATCGAAAAAGCGATCTTCCTGGCGGAGGCCTGGCTGGTTGCGCCGGTCACGGAGACGGTGACGAACTTGCGTGCCCCTTCGCCATCCTTGGCGACAAGTTGTGCAAGCTCTGTCAGCAGGTCTTCCAATGCCCTGCGAAAAGCCGTCAGGCGTTTGTCGGATGTGGTTTCAAGCCGCGAAGCGCCGCGCCTGGCGGCAGCCCCTGTGGCGAACAGCAGAAGGGTGTCAGAGGTCGAGGTGTCTCCATCGACCGTGACGCAATTGAAGCTTTTGTCTGCGCCCCGTTTCAGAAGCGTCTGCAATACCGGGGCGGCAATCGGCGCGTCCGTGAAAACAAACGCCAGCATTGTCGCCATGTCCGGCTGGATCATGCCGGCGCCTTTGGCGAAACCATTGATCGTCACCTCAACACCGCCGAAATTGACCGTGCGTGTCGCGAGCTTGGGAAAGGTGTCTGTCGTCATGATCGCCTTTGCCGCATCTGTCCAGGCATCTGGAGAAGCTTTGGCGGCGCAGGCATCGAGAACATTTGAAAATTTGCTGGCGTCCAGTGGTTCACCGATGACTCCGGTGGAGGCAATGAACACCTGGTCCGGATCACATCCGGCTGCTTCGGCTGCGATCTTCGCCGTCAGCTCAACGGCCTCGTCGCCCTTCTTTCCCGTGAAGGCATTGGCGTTACCGGAATTGACGACAAGGGCCCGAGCCCTTCCCTGCGCCAGCGAATTTCTACACCAGTCCACAGGAGCCGAGGGACATTTCGAGCGGGTGAACACACCTGCGACTTCCGTGCCGGCATCGAGGGAAACATAGAGCACGTCGGTGCGGTTTCGATAACGGATACCAGCCTCGGCAGTCGCCAGCCTGACGCCATCAATCGGGGGAAGCGTCGGATAGGCGGAGGGAGCGAGCGGTGAAATCGTCGTCGACATGATGATATCCCGGACCGTCTGGGTAATTCTGGAAGGGCGAGGGCTGAAACAATGAATGATTCATGGAGTTTTGACGAAGGACATCGATATCCTTCGTCAAGCCAAGACTAGGGCGGGGTCAGTCGAGACTGACCCCGGTAAGTCTCATTTCTTCTTGGTGTCTTTTGGCGCTTCGGCCGGGGCCTTCTGCTCCGCCGCCGGAGCTGCCGGCTTGTCAAGGCGTTCGACCTTTGCCTTTTCACGAAGCGCGGTGATGACCTGCTGCTGCGACTGGCGATTGAGGAAAGCCTCGATCTGCGGCTTGAGGTCGTCGAAGCTCGGGACCGGCTGGGCGCGCTTTTCCTCTGTCTGGATCACGTGCCAGCCGAACTGGGTCTGGACCGGCTCGGAAATCTGGTTGGGTTCAAGCTTGAAGGCTGCTTCCGCGAAAGGACCGACCATGCGGTCCTTCGTGAAGAATCCCAGTTCGCCTCCGGAATCCTTGGAGCCTGGATCTTTCGAAAGCTCGGCTGCAACCTTGGCGAAATCCTCACCCTTCTTGAGGCGCTCGATGACGGCCTTGGCCTGGTCTTCCGTCTCGACCAGAATGTGGCGGGCCCGGACTTCCTGTTCCGGCTTCATGTCCTTGGTGGTATCGTCATAGAGCTTGCGAGCCGCTTCGGGAGTGACAAGCTTCTGGACTTCCTTTTCCAGGAAAGTCTCGACCAGAAGCTGCTGACGCATTTCCGCAAGCTTGTTGGCGAATTCAGGATCCTTGTCGAGCTTGGCAGCTTCGGCGGCCTGACCGAGAATCTTCAGATCGACCAGATAACTGATCAACGCCTCGCGGCGCTGTTCTTCCGGCAGGTTCGCTGCTCCAAGCGCCGGATTGTCGGATGCCGCGGCTATGTCCTTTTCCGTAATCGTAAACCCGGTGCCGCGTGCGACGACCCCGCTTTCACTGGAAGGTGCGGTTGCTGTCTGGGCGGTTGCCGGGAGGGTGACCACCACGGTGCCGAGGGCGAGACCGGCAGCGATCAGGCCGGTGCGAAGGGTGTGGGAGACGAAAGAAGACATTTTAAGAAAATACCTGCTTGTATGGTGAGGCATCGGAATGGCACACCGAATGGCTGAATTGCCCTGTCTTGACAAGACATTCCTTCGTTAAAGTGCGCTCGATCGCAAAAATCCACCGAATTGCGGTATTTTGGTGTCTCCATCAGGGGCTTGTCATGGTCTTGGGGTGAAAAATTCCGCCCAGGTTGCCGAATCGATGGCAGATATTGATATTTTCACACCAAGGTATGAGATTTATACCGCATTTGCCATCTTGCTGTTGCCGCATTGTTTTTGCACAAAACGGTTACTCCTCGACCAAGTATGGAAGAGTGTTGATTTTCAAGCGATCTTACCGCTTGTCGAGGCGAGAGTATCGGCTTAAACAATGCGCAGCTTTGTCGTCCGGGAGATATCGTGAGATAATTCCCGCGACGAAGGTCTTTCAGATGTGCGGACGGGTAATTATGTGTACATGGCGGTCGTCCGCTTTTGGTTTTCATTCGATCACAGGTTCTCGATGCTTAGCTCTCTCGCGAAGAAACTTTTCGGCTCGGTCAACGAACGCCGTCTGAAGTCCTACCAGCCAAAAGTGGCGGCGATCAATGCGCTTGAAAGCGAGATCGAAAAGCTCTCGGACGATGATCTGCGCGCCCGTACCGATGAATTCCGCAAGCAGATTGCCGCAGGCGCATCAATAGACGATCTTCTGGTACCGGCCTTTGCGACAGTGCGCGAAGCGGCTCGAAGGGCGCTCGGCCAGCGGCATTTCGACGTTCAGCTTGTCGGCGGCATGGTTCTGCACGAAGGCGGCATCTCTGAAATGCGCACCGGTGAGGGCAAGACCCTCGTCGCGACATTGCCGGTCTACCTGAACGCCCTTTCCGGAAAAGGCGTGCATGTGGTGACGGTCAACGACTACCTTGCCAAACGCGATGCGGACTGGATGGGACAGGTCTACCGCTTCCTCGGTATGAGCGTCGGGGTCATCGTTCACGGTCTTGACGACGAGGAGCGCAAGGGAGCCTACAATTGCGATATTACCTACGGAACCAATAACGAATACGGTTTCGATTATCTGCGCGACAACATGAAATATGAACTCGAGCAGATGGTCCAGAGAGGGCACAATTTCGCTATCGTCGATGAGGTCGATTCTATTCTGGTCGATGAGGCGCGCACTCCTCTGATTATCTCCGGTCCGCTTGAGGACCGCTCCGATCTTTACGTTTCGATCGACAAGTTCATCCCGCAGCTCGACAAGGCCAATTACGACCTTGATGAGAAGCAGCGCTCGGTCTCTCTCAACGAGCAGGGCAATGAGACCATCGAGGTCATGCTGCGCAAGGCGGGACTGCTCAAGGAAGGTGATCTGTATGATTCGCAGAACATAACCCTTGTGCATCACGTCAATCAGGCCTTGCGTGCCCACACCCTGTTCCAGCGTGACAAGGATTATATCGTCCGCAACGATGAAGTTGTGATCATTGATGAGTTCACCGGTCGCATGATGCCGGGTCGCCGTTATTCGGAAGGGCTGCATCAGGCCTTGGAGGCCAAGGAGCGGGTACAGATTCAGCCGGAAAACCAGACGCTGGCATCTATCACCTTCCAGAATTATTTCCGTCTGTACGGCAAGCTTGCCGGCATGACCGGCACCGCGGCAACCGAGGCTGACGAATTTCAGGAAATCTACGGTCTCGATGTCGCCGAGATTCCGACCAACCGCCCGGTCTCCCGTATCGATGAGGATGACGAGGTCTATCGCACCGTTGAAGAAAAATACAAAGGGATCATCCGTGAGATTCAGGCCGCATCAGAACGTGGCCAGCCGATTCTGGTAGGCACCACCTCGATCGAGAAATCTGAATTTCTCGCCGAGCTTCTTCGCAAAACAGGGTTCAAGCAGCTCGACTTCGATGATCCGAAGCGTTTCGATCCGGTTTTCGAGGCAGTGCGTGCTGGTCGCAAGGTTCAGCACTTCTCCGTTTTGAACGCCCGCTTCCATGAACAGGAAGCCATCATCGTCTCGCAGGCTGGCGTTCCGGGCGCGGTAACCATCGCCACCAACATGGCTGGTCGCGGCACCGATATCCAGCTTGGCGGTAATGCCTCCATGCGCCTGTCACTCGAACTGGCAAACCTTCCGGAAGGTGAAGAGCGCAAGGCCAAGGAAAAGGCCATTCTCGACGAGGTCGCGGATTTCAAGGAAAAGGCCATCAAGGCCGGGGGCCTTTATGTGCTCGGTACCGAGCGTCACGAATCCCGGCGCATAGATAACCAGTTGCGCGGTCGTTCGGGACGCCAGGGCGATCCGGGCCGCTCGAAATTCTACCTGTCGCTGCAGGACGACCTGATGCGCATCTTCGGCTCCGACCGCATGGACGGTATGTTGCAGAAGCTCGGTCTGAAGCCCGATGAAGCGATTATTCATCCGTGGATCAATAAGGCGATTGAAAAGGCTCAGGCCAAGGTCGAGGCCCGCAACTTCGATACCCGCAAGAACATCCTCAAATACGACAACGTCATGAACGACCAGCGCAAGGTCGTGTTCGAACAGCGCCGTGAGTTCATGGGTGAGGAAAGTGTCCGCGATATCATCGATGAAATGCGCGATGGTGTCGTTGATGATCTGATCCACCGCCACATTCCCGAGAATGCATTTGCAGAGCAATGGCACGTCCCGGAATTGAAGGAAGGCGTTCTGCATTTCCTCAATCTCGACCTGCCGATCGAGGAATGGGCGAAGGAAGAGGGTATCGCCGACGAGGAGATGCGGGACCGGACGAAGAAGGCTGCCGACGAGGCTTATGCCAAACGCGTCGAAGCCAATTCTTCCGATGTCATGACTTATATCGAGAAACAGGTTCTTCTCCAGACGCTCGATCATCTGTGGCGCGAGCACCTCGTAACGCTCGATCATCTGCGACAGGTCATTGGCTGGCGCGGCTACGCCCAGCGCGATCCGTTGAACGAATACAAGTCGGAGGCTTTCGATCTTTTCAATGGTCTGGTTGGACATTTGCGTGAGCAGGTGACCGGGCAGATGATGCGGGTCGAAGTGGTCTATCAGCAGCCGGAACCGGCTGAATTGCCGCCGATGTTCGCCCAGCATGTTGACCCGTTGACCGGCGAGAGCGATATCGAAGACGAAGGCATGCTCGGCTTGTCGCCGCCGCTCGGCTTCGCCTCGGCTTCAGTGTCCCGCAACAGCTCCGCGGAACGTAACCCGGGCGATCCTGAAACTTGGGGCCGGGTCGGGCGCAACGAGCTTTGCCCGTGCGGCTCCGGCAAGAAATTCAAGCATTGCCACGGCAAGCTTGCGACGGTCTGATCGGCAACGCCAAGAGTTATTTTGAAAGCGCCGGGGTCTGTGAAGACCCCGGTTTTTTATGAAATTATCTCAACCTGTTTTGGCAAGCCATCCACTTTGTTGATACCAGTTGACGGTATCGAGAATGGTGTCTTCCAGCGGGCGAAAAGTAAGCCCGAGCTCACTCTCGCTTTTGGTGGAGCTGAAATGTGTCCGGCCAGCTTCATTTATCATGAGTTTAACGGTTGCAAAGCTGAGTAGAATGGGCCTCCCCGTTACTCTGGCGTAAATTTCCTGGGCGATTGCAAATGCATAAAGCAGCGGTAAGGATAGCTGCCGCGTCGGGGTTGCGACCTGACCGATTTTGCCGATGAGAGGGATGAGTTCCTTCATTGTCACATTTCGGCCTGCCGCCAGATATCTTTCTCCCCTGCGCCCGTGCTCCGCGGCGGCAATGAGAGCCAGGGCGACATCTCTGGTATCCACCACCGAGAAACTTCCCGGGACCAATCCCGGCAGTTTTCCTCGCAGTGTATCCACGACAACCTGACCGGATGATGTCGGCCCGATGTCGCGCGGCCCCCACATCCATCCGGGCAGCACGAAACTCGCGTGCATTTCCGGATGTTTCTCCAGAAAGACCCGGACAACCTCATCGGAAAGCATCTTGCTGCGGTAGTAATCATCTGCCTCGGCCACATCACGATCACAGCTTTCATCAATCAGCGAGCCGGGAGCGCCCCGAAGGACGGCAATGGATGATGTGTGTACGAATTTTCGGACCCCTTGCTGGAAAGCGCATTCCAGAAGCTCCGCCGTTCCATCGATGTTGATCCGCTTCAAGTCATTCCAGTGCCTGCCACCCTTGTAGCTATCGCGAAAGTAGGCAGCCGTATGAAAGATCATGTCGCAGCCGTTCAGCTTATCGGCGAACGCCGCGACATCCTCCATGTCTCCGAAAACGCATTCAACATCCAGCAGGTCGTCAAATTGTTGACGAGCCTTTTCGGGGGAGCGCGCAAGAGCTCTCACATTGAAGTCGCGGGCGATGAGCTCGCGAACGAGATTATTGCCAAGAAGGCCTGTTGCACCGGTCACGAATGCTGTCTGTCGTCGCATTGTTAACTCCGAAAATCAATTGAGATTCAGATATCGATTGAACTTTGTATATATTGGTGATTGAGTTTCAAAGTTCAAGTGCTATTTTAATTGCATGAATAAACAGATATCCCGCAAGCGGTTGAGCCGCCAGGAAAGCCAGATGCAAACGCGTGAGCGTCTTATCGAGGCAGCTCAACGTTTATTTGTGAAATATGGCTTTGGGGGAGCATCGATCAGGGATATCGCTGAAGAAGCAGGATATTCGCAGGGAGCTTTCTATTCGAATTTCAGCGGCAAGGAAGATGTGCTTTTAGAAATACTTAGCCGATACAAGGCGAGGGAAATGCAGCAATTTACCGTTATGCTCGATGCTGCCGATATTAATGCGGATGATGTTCTTGCCAGTTTGGATTCATGGGCTGCCAGTCTCAATCACGATGCGAACTGGTCTATGTTGGTGGTGGAGTTACAGCTTCATGCAAATAGAAACCCAGCATTCGCGGTCGAGTATGAAGCCATGTGGCAACAACACCGGGATGAGCTTGGCTTCTTGATTGATCGCCTGTTCAGGCATATGGGTTTGATACCGCAGGTGGATACAAGTGAAATGGCTGCGGGGTTTATGGCTCTCGCCCATGGTCTCGCTCTCCAGCGTGTTGACGCCGGGCCTGATCAATCCGGCCTCCTGATCATGGTCTTCCTTCGCGGTCTCATTGCCGGTGCGACGCGTCAGGCAGACACCAAATAAAAACACCCGGACCAGCGAAGATCCGGGTGTCAGGAAAACTCATTCAAAAGAAGAACTATCCGCCGAACAGGCTCGTGAACACGCGCTTGTAACCAGGAACCGCGGTTGCTGTTGCAGCCGGGGTCTGGGCGACGTCTGTTGGCTGGGTTTTCGGGACTTCCTTCAAGGCGGTGCGAGAGGAGCCTAACGAGCCTGTTGTCGTCAGAGAATTTGCGGAAGCAGTTGTCGCCTCATTGAGAACGATTTCCTGCGGGCCGGAAGCAAGAGCTTCGGGGCGGCTGACGTTGTTTCCGGTTTCAGCCGCAAACATGCCCCGGAAAGACGGGTGCTGGCCACCATCATCATAGACGAGCTTGACGGCTTTGGTACCACTCGCAACCAGCGACGCTACTTCCTGGTCGTCCTGAGCGGCTTTCTGGGCAATGTCGGGTTCGAAATTGCCATTACAGGCGCCAGCGTTGTTGAATGCGTAGCGACCGCCGCACACGGCTACTTTCGGCTCCTGATGCTTGACTTCAAAAAAGTCCGACCCTTCTTTCAGGTTTTTCCAGAAGGCGATATTCGGGTCGGCACGGTGCTGGGCCAGATTCTTCGGTGTCATCCGGAACGGATAGGACTGGAACTGGAAATTGCGCTGACCGCCGGCGAAAGCTTCCCGGGCAACGGCATAGATTTCGGCGATGTTCTGGTCGGTCATCGCGAAGCAGCCGCGTGATGAGCATGTGCCGTGCACCATGAGCGCCGACCCTGTACGACCGCGCGAGCGGTCATACGCATTCGGATATCCGGTGTCGAAGGAAAGGTAATAGGCTGAGTTGGGGTTCATCTGCGCGGGTGTGACAGTGTAGAAACCTTCAGGAGCCTGACGGTCGCCTTCGCGCACTTTCGGGCCGAGCTGACCGGACCAGCGGCAGATCGGATAAGTTTTCAAAAGGGCGTAACGCCCGTCTGAGCCGCGTTTCCATATCTCCATTTCCGCTTCCTTCTTGTAGGAGCGGATGACGATCGGATCGCTTTTCGACATTCCCTTGGTTGCCATGAGAGACATGGTCGCGGGAGGAATCGGCGCCAGGCTGCGCCTCGAACTCGTATCGTCCTGACAGGCAGCCAAAGCCAGCACCAGGCCAAGGACGGCAACAGCACGCGTGAACATTCGGAAAAACCCCGCGAAAATGAACTCATGCACCTTATTGGTGCGTCCCTATTATTACTTGTACCAGCGTTACTCAAATCTTACCACAGGGAATTAATCATCACGAACATGGTTAACAAATCATGACGTTGCGCTGGCGGCCCTGCAGGGTCACGGATTCAGGGGTGCGCCTCTTTGGAATTTCCGCCCTTCAGCGCACGATGGCAGGGCAGGCGTTTTGCCGAATACGGCTTCCGTTCGGATGCCCCATTGTCCGCCGTTAGCGGGGGCAACCGCTCAGCGTTATCCCTACAGATTGCGCCCGATTTCAAGGAACTTCTTTGCACGTTCCTGGCGGAGTTCCTTGCTGCTTTTTCCTTGTAGTTCTTCAAAAGCCTTGGCAATTGCATTGCCCGCAGATGCAATCGCTTCCTGCGGGTCGCGGTGGGCTCCGCCGGTCGGTTCCGGGACGATTGTGTCGATAACCTTCAGGCGCAGGAGGTCTTGCGCAGTTATCTTCATGTTGGTCGCGGCATCCTGCGCACGAGACGAGTCACGCCACAGGATGGATGCAGCGCCTTCAGGCGAAATCACGCTGTAGATAGCGTGTTCCATCATCAGGACCCTGTTGGCAGTGGCAATGGCGATGGCGCCGCCGGAGCCGCCTTCGCCGATAATCAGCGAGACATTGGCAACGCCGAGACCAAGTTGAGTCGAAGTCGAGCGGGCGATAGCCTCGGCCTGACCGCGCTCTTCGGCCTCGATACCCGGATAGGCACCGGGCGTATCGACAAAGGAAAGGACCGGAAGATCGAAACGATCTGCCATTTCCATCAGGCGAACGGCCTTGCGGTAGCCTTCCGGTCTCGCCATGCCGAAATTATGCTTGAGCCGTGTCTCGGTGGTGGAGCCCTTTTCCTGGCCGATGATGCAGACAGGGCGACCGCGGAAGCGTCCGAGGCCGCATAAAATGGCTTCGTCTTCCGCAAAAGTACGATCTCCCGCAAGCGGAGAGAATTCTTCGATCAACGCCGCACAGTAATCGACGAAATGCGGCCTGTCCGGATGGCGGGCCACCTGGGCTTTCTGCCATGGGGTCAAGGCAGCATAGAGTTCTTTCAGTGCCTGGCCTGCCTTGGCTTCGAGACGCCCGATATCGTCGGCAATCGATAGAGTTTCGCCGTTCTTGCCGAGGTTGCGAAGTTCTTCAACTTTCGCTTCGAGTTCGGCGACGGGTTTTTCAAAATCGAGATAGCTGCGCGTTTGTTGTACTGACATGTTCTGGCGATCATTCCCGGCTTGCGACACGGCCATACGCCAACTGGCGCACGGTCGCGGCGGACAGTGGCAATCCATCGTCACCGTGTCAAGAACTATAGAGAATGACATGGAGGAGCGGGTATGGTTTGTTTTATAAAAAATATTTTATATCAATGAGATGGTATTCACTCGCCCTGAGTGTCGCGCTACGGGCTTGTTCAACCCGTTGCCCCTCAATCTGCGAAATCCAACAGGCGAATGGGTCGCCGGCATGAGGACTTGGCGGAGGCGGCGCGACTTTTGGGCGTTGCCGGAAATCGCGGGACGATAAAGCTGCTTGGTCGCGTCAACGACGTGCAGTCCTGCAACTGAGAAAGGCAGGGAGAAACTGCTACCGAATCTTTCCCAGGCCGATGCGGTTTGCAGCAATATCCTGTTGTCCAATGGGGGAACGTAAAGTATTTCGGCCCAGCTTTCCGGGGAAAAAAGGGCCTCCCGCATCAGCGCCTTCAGCTGTGTGCGGCTGAACGGCTGCCCGTGGCCAAACGGGGTGGTATCCATGCGCGCCCATAATCCTCGCCGGTTGGGTGTGATCATGACCAGCCGTCCGCCTGGCGTCAGGATGCGCCATATTTCCTGAAGAAGCTCGGATGGGCTCTGTACCATTTCAAGCGCATGGATCAGGATGACGCGGTCGATGGAGCCGTCTGCCAGCGGCATCGTCAACGGGTCGATCAGTGCCGATGAGGAGTGCGCGCCGGAAGGCCAATTGACGACACCTTGGGTCGCAGGCATGAAGGCAAGAACACTGGCTGCCTCCTCCCGGTATTTTTCGAGATAAGGCGTGGCGTGGCCGAGGCCGAGAATGCGCTGGCCATGCACGTGCGGCATGAAGCGGTTGATGGCGCGTTCAGTATATCTGTGGGCGATCAGTCCGAGCGAGCTTTTGTAAAAGGCGCTGAGATCGATGACGTCGATACTCATAAAACGTGTTCTCCCGCAGCAAGGACGGCTCTCCGCAGTTGCCACCTAGCGGACAATAGAGAGATTGTAGCGTAAAATGAAAGGGAATATCTTAATGGTTTCCCTCGAGACACATGTTGCTATAGAGCGGAACGCCTGAAAATATGGATATCGGTTTTTGTAATACCCATGCCACACCAGCGATAATGGAGAGGTTATGTCCTCGGAAATCAAAGCTTTTCGTTGCTTGAGCGATAACATCGGCGTTCTCGTGCATGATTCCGCAAGCGGAACCTGTATCTCGATAGACGCTCCCGATGAAACCGCCATCATGGCTGAGCTGGATGCATCTGGCTGGCATCTGACCGATATCCTTGTCACCCACAGCCATAGCGACCATGTGCAGGGAATCGCAGCCCTCAAGAAGCGTTTTGGCTGCCGGGTGACCGTGCCGGAGAAAGCCCGCAGGGCAATCCCCGAGGCTGATGTGTTCGTGGAGGAAGGCGAGCGTCTCGATATCGGGCCTTTCCAGATGGACGTGTGGGAACTGCCCGGTCATTGCGCTGACCATGTCGGATACCTGATACCGGCCGCCAGCATTGCCTTTGTCGGTGACGTGTTGTTCACACTTGGGTGCGGGCGCGTTTTTGACGGTGCTTATGAAGATATGTGGCGCTCGCTTGGCAGATTGATGGAACTCCCCGACGAAACGGAAATTTTCTGCGGCCATGATTATACCTTGTCTAATGCCCGTTTCGCTCTTGCTGTCGATCCCGATAACGCTCTACTGAAGGCACGGTCGGAGGATGCGGAAACTATTTCCCTTGAGGGTGGTTTTCTTGTGCCGACCCGTCTGGGGGACGAGCGGGCGACAAACCCGTTCCTCAGAGCGGGAAATTCGGCAATGGCACGCGCTGTCGCCAAAGACGGATCGTCGCCGTTCGAAGTTTTCAAGGCGCTTCGCGAGTGGAAAAACAGTTTTTGAAGAACGCACATGTCTAAATTCGAGCTCACACAAGCCCTTGAGGCCAGGATGATGAATGCCTGGCCTTCATTCGAATGCCAGTTCTATGACGGGTGGGTCGTCCGCTTCGCAAACGGCTACACCAAGAGGGCGAATTCCGTTTCGCCGCTATGGCCGGGGGCGAAGCTCGATGACGAACTGATCGATCATATCGTTTCCCAGTTCGCCCAGATGAATCTGCGTCCGGTCTTCCGCCTCACCGGCCTTGAAGCTCCAGATACTGATGAGCGTTTGGCGGCGCATGGTTTTTCCGAGAGCGATCCGACCTTCTGTATGATCAACGATGATCCTGGTAGTTTCGATGCGGAGGAATCGATCCATATCAGCACGGATCTGCCGGAGCGCTGGTTGCAGGACACGATAAAGTCTTATGGGGATCAGGGAGTAGGGCCGGAAGTCCTGGAAGATATCGTATCGCGTATCCGCCAGACCCACGGTTTTGCCACCCTCATGATGGATGACCAGCCGGTTGCATGGGGGCTCGGGGTTATCGAGCGTGGTTACATCGGCCTATATGATGTGGTGGTGCAACCGGATTTACGTGGTCTCGGGCTCGGGCGGCGTGTTCTCAATGGCCTGATCTCATGGGGGCTCCAACACAATGCCGAGCGCGTGTACCTGCAGGTTACGGAACAGAACGAGGTTGCCCGTTCCCTCTACAAGTCGCTCGGCTTTGTCGATGCCTATCGCTATCGCCACAGAATCCTGTTGACGGAAATACCGGAGCAGGATGAGCAGGAAACGGAAGAAGACCTCCTCGATCCGGTACTGATCGTCGGATAAAGTAATGCGGGGCGGCAGACGTTCCGCGGACTGGCGGAACGTCTGGTTTCCATTACCCGCGAACGATGCGGGTTCCTGCTTTGCCCTCGATGGCAAGGCCCATATGTTCGATGTCGGTTATGACGCCTTCGCCGTCGCAAGCAGCTACGTAATCCATCACTGCCGCGACCTTCGGGCCCATCGATCCCTTGCCGAAATGGCCTTCATCCATGAAGCGGCCCGCTTCCGACAATGTCAGGCGGGAAAGCCACTGCACGTCCGGCTTACCGAAATTGATCGCGACCTGCGGCACGGCGGTGGCGATGAGCAGCCGTTCGGCGCGAAGTTCCCGGGCCAGCAGCGAGGAAGCGAGATCCTTGTCGATGACAGCTTCCCGACCTGACAGATTACCATCGTTGTCGGAGACGACCGGAATGCCGCCACCGCCGCAGGCGATGACAATGTGGCCGCTATCGAGAAGGTTGCTGACCGTGCCGGTTTCCACAACGCGCTTCGGTTGCGGTGACGCCACGCAACGACGCCAGCCGCGCCCGGCTTCCTCCATCAGCGACCAGCCGTTTTTCGCGGCCAGGTCTTCGGCGATCTCGCGTTTCATGATCGATCCGATGGGCTTGGTCGGGTTGGCAAAGGCGCCATCATCGGGATCGACCTCAACCTGCGTCACTACAGTGGCAACCGGGTTCTTCAGACCACGCCGACGCAGCTCGTTGAGAAAACTGCGCTGAAACATCACCCCGATGGCGCCTTGCGTATCGGCCGTGGCGTAGTCCATCGGCACGACAGGAACTTCATTTGCGGCAATCTCCGATCGACGCAGGATATAGCCGACCTGGGGACCGTTGCCGTGGGTGAGAACGACCTGCCATCCGGCGGCTGCGACATCGATGACGTATTGTGCGGTACGGGCGGCGGCTGCCGCCTGATCCATTATCGATGTTCCGTCCCCTTCCGAAGCGAGTGCATTGCCGCCGACTGCGATCACTGCGATCTTTTTCATGGAGGTGCCCTCACTCGTTAAAGGTCATGGTGGTGGCAAGCGCTGACACGGCTTGCGAAAAGCACGACAGCGGCGCGTAGGTCAGCCCCGCTCCGACCTGGCCGACACCGGCTTCCCTATGGGCTATGCCGGTGTTTATGACCGGCTGGATACCCGTATCCGTCACGAGCCGGGCATCGATGCCGGCGGGGGCACCGGTAAAGTCGAGGGCAGGCAGGGTGAAGGCCGCATTCTGGCCGAGCGTGATGTGCAGCATGCGCAGGGTATTGGCGAGGGCGTCCTTCGGCGTGCCACCGACGAACTGGACGATGGCCGGGGCCGCCGCCATCGAGAACCCGCCGACACCCGCGGTTTCCGTGATTGTGCTGTCGCCGAGATCACGGGCGGCATCCTCCGGGCCGTAACCGGGGAAGAACAATCCCTCGATGAAGGGGGCTTGAGCTGTAAACCAGGTATCCAGGCCGGAGATCTTGACCCCGAATTCGATGCCGTTACGGGCCATGACCGTGACCAGTGTGGAGTGTTCCACCCCGTGAGCGGCATCAAGCATCACCTTGCAGGCAGCCATCGACAAATTAAGGAAGAAGTGATCATTACCCGCTATGAAGGCAAGCACTTCCGCCGTATCCTTCTGGCTGAGGCGTTTGGAGGCCAGAGCCACGGTGGTCAGCTTGCGGAACAGGAGAGAGGAGGCAGCGACGTTCCGGTTGTGCACCTCGTCACCCATATGCAGGGCCTGCGCCATAATGGGCTTCAGTTCAAGGCCGCCCATTTCCTCGACGATCACGGCAAGAGCCGGCCCCATCGTGTCCGCCATCCAGCGCAGCCGTGCCAGAACATCCGGTCCGTTGGCACCGAAACGCAGGACCTTGCCCAGGCCTTCGTTCATGTTGCTATAGGCTTCTCCGCCACCTGTCGTGTCACGCACGATCCAGACCGGCATGCTCGGGCTGGTGATGCCCGCCATCGGGCCGACGGCACGGTGGTGATGGCAGGGTTCGAGTTTGATCGCCCCTGAATCGACCAATCGGCGGGCCTCATCGAGATCGCTGGCCCATCCTTCGAACAGCACTGCGCCGAGAACCGCGCCCTGCTGGGGGCCGCACATCCTTTCCCATGAGATCGGAGGACCGGAATGCAGAATGATCTTTCCGTCCATGCCGGGAACGACATCGCGAGCCGGCTTCACACCGACCAGCACCGGTTGGGCGGCAAGAAACCGCCCATATGCAATCTTGTTGGCTTCTTCGATGCGTGGGTCATTGGTGAGAAGCGCCAACTGCCACGCGATATCCGGATTACCTTCCGCCGGCGGCTGCCATTGCAGATCGACTGCCTTCGCACCGGATTCGCGGATGACGTCGCCGAAGCTCGACAGACCGATATTGATAACGCTGAGATCATGCTGGATGAGATTGGCCATGTCGGGTCACCCTTTGATGTGTTCGAGAACGGCGCGCACCAGAGCAACCGCTTCGGCATTGCTGGAGCAGAGTTCGATACCGGCTTCCCGCAGAGCGACCGCCTGTCCGGCGATATTCTGAGGGTCGGCATCGGTGCCGCATATCTGTGCGATGAAGAGCGGTGCGCCACCTGCCCCTGAAGCTGCCCGGGCCTTCTCTACAGCGGGAGCCAACTGGCCCGCCGGGTCGTCATGGGCCCCGTGGCCGAGGACGACATCGAGTAGAATGATCGCCGTGCCGGGGTCCGCCGCCTCCTGGGCGATGCGTTCAAGCCGCAGGGACGGGTCGATCATCGGATGAGGGCGTCCGCGTGTGAAATCATCATCGCCGAGGTCCATCACCGTATGTCCGGTGCTGTTCCACAAGTCCGGCATCCGCGTCACCTTGCCGGTCGGCGTATTCGACTGCATTCCGGGCAGGGAATCCTGCAAAAGCAGCAGTGCCTCATAACAGAAAGTGCCACCGCTATAGAGGCCGCGCAGGAACTCGCGTCCGGGTTTCAACTGGGATGCCAGCTTTTCGGCACGCGCCTGCAATTCCGGCTTGTCGCCGTGGTTGGAGCGAAATGTCGCTCTGCCATTACGCAACACCTCAACGGAGCGGAATGCCGCTTCTTCGAGGGTCAGGGCGCAATCGATGCCATCTCCCTCGATATCGGCAAGTTTTGCACCGAGGAAACACACCACGATCGGCTTTCCGGAAGCGCGTGCCGCAGCCAGAACCTTATCGGCAACCGATTTGGCCGGTGGCTTGGAGATCAGCACAATGACTTCGGTTTCGGGATCGCGGGCCAGTTGGCCGATTGCGGTCAGCGCGGTCAGGCCGCCGACCGCTTCCGACAGGTCGTGTCCGCCGGTGCCGATCGCCTGCGAGACGCCTTCTCCTGCCTGATGAATGAGGCAGGTAACTTCCTGAAGGCCGGTTCCTGATGCGGCGATGGCTCCGATCCCGCCTTTTCTGACCACATTGGCGAAAGCCAGCGGTACGCCGTTGATGATTGCCGTGCCGCAATCCGGGCCCATCACCAGCAGGTCGCGCTTGTGGGCATATTGCTTGATTGCGATTTCCTGATCTGCCGGAACGTTGTCCGAGAAGATCATCACATCCAGGCCGCGATGGAGCGCTTTCATCGCCTCCGATGCAGCGAAACTCCCCGGTGTGGAGATCAATGCCAGATTTGCGTCCTTCGCCTCTTCCAGGGCCATCACTATGGCCTTTGGCGGTACGCGCTGTACGGTTCCATCACCGCCCGAGGCCTTTTCGGAGAGAGCCTTTTCAGTGAAGTCCAGTGCTTCGGCAAGCGCATCTTCTTCGCCGTGCACCACAAGCAGCATGTCGTTCGGCCGGGTTGGCGGGCGCTCATCGATAAGACCGGCCTCCGCCATGAGATCGATATTGGCCTCCGTTGCCATCTGCGCCGATGCTGCGGAAATACCCGGCAGTTTCGCTATCTTCGATGAAAGCTGCATGAGGGCGACGGAATCCCGGTACATGTTCGGGAAAAATTGGGTGAGCGTTTTCATATTGCTTCCTCAGAGCTGTCCGGGTTCAATGCCGGGGCACCCGCGGCGTTGGAAAAGGAGTTGGGAACGCGACATTCGGAAATGGAAAGTCCGGAGATAAGGCCTGTTGCCAGATCGATCCCTGAACTGTGTCCTCGCTGGGCGAGTTGGCCGATTGCCTGTTCGATGCCGGATTTGTCGGCATCGTATCTTTCAATTTCTTTGAACAATGAGTGGAGTGAACTCGTCCACCAGCCCCGGCATGCCTGATCCAGATAATCCCGGCTGGTGGCGGTGGTTGCCGCTTCATGTGTGCGTATCGCGTTGCCAAGATCGGACTGGCGGTCATCGCCGGCGGCGTTCAGACCGGCCATCAATCCACAGAGCATATCGTCGCCTGAAGGAGTAAGGCCCGGCCCGGCGCCAATCAGGCGCATGACGGATGTTTCGATATTCGAACCTTCCCGCAGGCTGCGGCAAAGATCTTCAAAACGGTTGTGAACAGTGGCCCATAGCAGCGGCTGTTCAAATTGTTGCACCACATCGTTCAGGCAGGATGCGGCAACCGCAAGGCCCTGGCCCCAGCCTCCGGGCGGAAGGGATTGTGGCACCTGCGGACTGGTCCAAATACCGGCTTCGCTCCAGTCCAGCTTCACATGGCCTATGGAAACATCGGATGCGCTGCAAAGCACGGATTGGCCTATATCGAGGTTCCGCCTCAGAATCCGCCAACCCCCGTCAGGGACATTGATGATGCGCATCCCGTTTTCCGCACTGCCGCAGAGAATGGTCAGGCGTCGCCCGTCCGTGAGCAGCAGGGTGCAGGCATGCGCGAACAGGGCTTCCACACGTCCATGACATGGACCTGTGAAAACATCTGCCCCGATAATGTTCGCCTGCACCTTCGTCATGATGATCCTGCTGTCTCAGGCAATCGCGCTGATCACGGCTTCAGACGGTGCAACCCACCCGAAAATACCGCCCTGGGCTTTGATCATTTCCAGCGCCATCCGATTGAATTCGGGGAAATATGAGCCAACCGCGTCGGAGACGACGAGGCATTCGAAGCCACGATCATTGGCTTCGCGCACGGTGGTGTTGACGCAGACTTCCGTGGTGACGCCGCAAACGATCAGTGTCTTGATGGCGCGGTTTCGTAGCATCAGTTCAAGGTCGGTAGCAAAGAAGGCACCTTTGCCCGGCTTGTCGATGACCGGCTCTCCCGCAATAGGATACACTTCCTTGATGATGTCATGCCCCTTTTCGCCGCGGATCAGAATACGCCCCATCGGGCCTTCATCGCCGATGCCTGTTTTCAGCCCGCCGCGCGCTTTCTTGGTTGGAGGGCAATCCGCCATGTCAGGAGAGTGGCCTTCACGGGTGTGAATAATGAAAAGCCCCGCTTTGCGGGCAGCTTCAAGAACTGCCTTGCACGGTGCGATAGCCGCCCGCAGCAGCGACACGTCGTTACCCAGCAGTTCCCCAAAACCTCCCGGTTCCAGAAAGTCGCGCTGCATGTCGATTACCACGAGTGCAGTGGTCTTGGGGTCGAAGTTTAAATCGTAGGGCTCGGCTTTGAATGTCTTGTTCATGACAACCTCCGTCGAAATAAGGCGTTATGACCTGCAATTGGCATGCAGACCCGGGAATAAACAGTCTATCGGTTTGGCGAAAAGCGGAGGTTCAACTCCGCTGCCTTCTATTTTCCTTTTGAGGCCATGTAGGCTCGCCAGTCTCCGAACGTCGAGATATCGGTATGTTCGGGGCGGATGGCCTCCCTGGGGAACAGGATGCCGTCCACGACCCTGCCATCATCGAGCTTGACCGGCCCGCAATAGAGGTGCGGCGGTTCTCCTGCCTCGACCTTGGCCCAGGTCTCGTCGCTCATCCTGTACATTTCTCCGGCAACCGAGACGCCGCCCTGATCCACCTCATACATGCCGGGATGCACGTCATTGATGCTGTAGACCCGGTAGACGGGGGCGGTGTTGAAGGCTCCGAGGAACTCGGCGCCTTCGAGGTTCTTGTGCAGGGCGAGGCCGCGCATCAGGGTTCCGTTGACAAAAAGCTCTTTGCTCATGGGTGCATCAGTCCTTCTTCATCATCATTGCTGGGTTCCCAGCTTATTCCTTCGCCATCCTGGATCTGACGCCATGCCAGGTAGGCGAACATGGCTGTCGCCATCGCGTATCCTGCGGTCACTCCGGGGGACGCGTTGATCGCCAGGTGAGACCCATGAATGAACCCGAAAAACGACAGTATGGTGGCTGCTGCTGCATAGACGGCGGCCCAGTTGAACCGGCGGTCGATCACGAACACGGCAATCGCGCCGATCATCAGACCCGCCAGAACGGCACCGCCCCCGGTCAATTCCATGCCGTGATACAGAACGCCGTTATTGGCCATGTTGGCGATGACCTCGGGAGATACGCCGACCGTATTGACGCCTGCCGCTCCAAGGGCCCCATCGACCTGTGTCTTGGCCCATTCGGCAATATTTGGCACCAGGGCAAGCACGATAGCCGGCGCATGCCGGTTCGGGCACGCCTGGAAGGCCTGAGCGCCAATGACAAGACCGATGAACAGCAGGATGGGAACGATCGCGACCAGCGGAATGACCGACAACAGAAAGGCGGTGAGCCCGAGGAAGCAGAGCAATGCAACACCGATGCCAGTAAACAGGGAGTAACCGATGCGGCCTCCCATCGCCTTCCAGCCGGGATGTCCGATATAAACCGCAGGCGGGAAGGGCGAACCGAGGAAAGCCCCGACAATCGCGCCGATGCCGTCAGCCGAGAGAACGGCGCGCAGGTTGTACTCGTCGCCGCCTGCGGCTGCGGATTCCACGTTGTTTATCGCTTCGGTGAAATTATAGATGCCGAGCGGGATGGCAGTGACCAGAAGCGGCCAGACCTTGTCCAGTGACACCGATATCACTTCCAGCCCGAAAACGGGTAGATGAAGCGCGAAGTTTTGCAGGGAATCGCTCACCGCTGAAGGCTTCATGAGGTCGGTCAATCCAAGGCCGACTCCGGTCCATGCCAGAACGCCACCGACCAGAACGACGGCGAGACCGCCCGGAATGTTGAAGGGCAACCGCACTCCGCCAACCCAGTTGATGAGGATGATCATGAAACAGATCAGCCCGATCCAGCCTGCTTCGAACATTTGGAACGAAGGGCGCAGCGAAATAAATGCGATTGATATTCCGGCCAGCGTCCCGAGCATGGCGGCCCTGGGCGTGTATTTGCGGATCGTCGGCCCGACAAAGGCCCCGAACAGAACGATGAGACCGACGATCAGCGCCCAGACGAGCCCGAGCTTCCAGGCCAGAACCACGTCATTGGTGATGAGGTAGGTCGGCAGCATGACCACGAACACCACGATGAACATGTGCGGAACGCTCGGGCCATAGGGAAGCGCGGTAACATCATTGCGTCCCTCGCGTCTGGCCTTCTGGAAAGCAAGCCAGGCGTAGAACAGGTTCCCGAGAGGCAGAGCGATGCCCAGAGCAGGCAATATGCGGCCATAGACGATTTCGCCGGGAAGTTTGACCACGAAAAGGGAGAGGCTTGAAAGAACGAGGACGTTCAGAAGAACGTTCGTGAACAGCCCGAAGAATGCATTGAGGTCGCCGGGAACCCAAAGTCTCGGCGACACCCTAGAGTGTGCGGCGTCCATGACGTTTCTCCTTATTCTCGATGCAGGAATGCGAGCGGGCAAGTAGATGAACGATTGTGATCTCCACATTGTTCAAGCCGCTGGTGATGTTTTTGCGCAGGACATCGACAGCTCCCTGCTCATCCTTGGCGACGATGCGGTCAAGAACGGCGGTATGCTCGTCGCAGGTCGACTGAACGCGGGTATTGTGAGAGAAGTCGAATTCGCGAAACGCGTAGAGACGTTCGTTGATGCGCTTGATCTGCTCCATCATCAGGCGGTTGCCGTGTGCGGTGACGAGGTCGGCATGGAAGGTTTCGTCCATTTCGACGAGAACCTGCCCGGAGGCGCTTTCAAGCTTTGCGGGGTCCTTCCAGCTCTCCCGCAATCGTGCTTCGACATCTTTGGGAAGCCCGTCGCGGGCGAGGCAGCGCACGGCCTGTGCTTCCACTGCGAACCGGAACTCATAAAGGTCCTCGACATCCGCAAGCAGCAACTGTCGTACACGAAAACTCTGGTGCGGTTCGCGCTCCAGCAGGCCTTCTGCCGCGAGCTGCGTCAACGCCTGCCTGATGGGCGAACGGCTGACTCCGAATTCGCCGCAGAGGCTTTCCTCGGTCAGTTGATAACGAGGTGGATACGACCAGTCGAGAATCCTGCGGCGAAGAGTCAGGATGATTGTTTTGACGCGATTTCCGTGTCGTGGCGCTCCGGGCATTTATTCCTCCGGTCGAGACATCACCAATGAAGGCGGATGCGAACATTGCACATTACATTGTATACAACACTATAAGACAATAGAAAAGTACCAATTCACTTGGGTGCGCAATGAAAACAGGTTGTCTCGCGGTCGTGTGAGCCAAGCGGGGCATCGAGTGGTCAATGCCCCGCTTGGTTATTATTTTCCTTTTGAGGCCATGTAGGCTCGCCAGTCTCCGAACGTCGAGATATCGGTGTGTTCCGGTCGGATGGCTTCCCTGGGGAACAGGATACCGTCCACGACCCTGCCATCATCGAGCTTGACCGGCCCGCAATAGAGGTGTGGCGGTTCTCCGGCCTCGACCTTGGCCCAGGTCTCGTCGCTCATCCTGTACATTTCTCCGGCAACCGACACGCCGCCCTGATCCACCTCATACATGCCAGGATGCACGTCATTGATGCTGTAGACCCGGTAGACGGGGGCGGTGTTGAAGGCTCCGAGGAACTCGGCGCCTTCGAGGTTCTTGTGCAGGGCAAGGCCGCGCATCAGGGTTCCGTTGACAAAAAGCTCTTTGCTCATGGGTGCATCAGTCCTTCTTCATCATCATCGCTGGGTTCCCAGCTTATTCCTTCGCCATCCTGGATCTGACGCCATGCCAGGAAGACGAACATGAGAGTTGCCATCGCGTATCCTGCGGTCACACCGGGAGACGCGTTGATCGCCAGATGCGAGCCGTTGATGAAGCCGAAGAACGACAGCACGGCTGCAATGGCGGCATAGACGGCAGCCCAGTTGAACCGGCGGTCGATCACGAACACGGCAATGGCACCGAGCATCAGACCAGCGAGAACAGCACCCCCGCCTGCGAGTTCCATGCCGTGAAACAGCACGCCGTTTTTCGCCATCCCCGCCATCATCTCGGGCGAAACCGGGTTCGTTGTCTGGCCTGCTGCGCTGAGCGTGCCGGACACCTGGCCTCTGGCCCATTCCGCCAGATTCGGTACGAGGGCCAGCACGATAGCCGGTGCATGACGTTTCGGGCATGCCTGAAACGCCTGGGCCCCGATCACGAGACCGATGAACAGCAGGATTGGAATGATGGCCACGAGGGGAATCATCGACAGCAGGAACGCTGCGAGACCGAAGAAGCAGACGATGGAAATGAAGATACCGGTGAACAGGGAATATCCGACGCGCCCACCCATCGCCTTCCAGCCGGGATGACCGATATAAACCGCTGGCGGAAAGGGTGAGCCCAGCAAGGCTCCGACAACGGCACCGATGCCATCGGCACACAAAACGGCGCGCAGGTTATATTCATCGCCGCCTGCGGCTGCGGATTCGATGTTGTTTATGCATTCGGTAAAATTATAGATGCCGAGCGGAATGGCGGTGACCAGCAAAGGCCACACCTTTTCCATGGGAATGGAGAAGACATCGAAGCTGAATGTGGGAAGGTGAAGCGATATCAGCTTCATGGAATTGGTCACTTCGACCGGTTTCATGATGTCGGTGAGACCGAAAGCCACGCCTATCCAAGCCATGCCGCCGCCGATGGCGATGATCGCCAGGCCTCCAGGAATGCCGAAGGGCAACCTGACCCGGCCGACCCAGCTGACGAGCACGATCATGAAACAGATCAGGCCGATCCAGGCCGCATCGAACATGATGAAGGACGGGCGAAGCGAGATGAACGCGATGGACACTCCGGCGAGTGTGCCCAGCATGGCCGCACGCGGCGTATATTTTCTGATGGTCGGGCCAACGATGATGCCGGCCAGAACAATGAAGCCGACGATCATCGCCCAGATGAGACCGAGCTTCCAGGCAACGATTGCATCACCGGTCTGGATGTAGGTCGGCAGCATCACGACGAACGTCACGATGAACATCTGCGGCACGCTCGGCCCATAGGGAAGAGCGGCAACGTCGCTGCGCCCGTCCTGGATGCCCCGTTTGTAGGCGAGCCATGCATAGTAAAGATTACCGATCGGAAGGGCTATGCCGAGAGCTGGGAGAATGCGCCCGAAAACGACGTCATTCGGCATCTTGACGACAAAAAGAGAAAGGCTCGAGAGAACCAGAACGTTCAGGAGAACGTTCGTGAAAAAGCCAAAGAATGCGTTGAGATCCCCGGGGACCCAAAGCTTTGGTTTATCGCTGGAAACAGCGACGGCCATGACGTTTCTCCTTGTTTGCAACACAGGAATGGAACGTGCGCGTAAGCGGGCGAAATTGTTTTGGCGGTGTCCGGTCGTTGATGGCAATCGTGCCCAAAAAGCTGACGCCAGAAGATCGTTTCGAAGCGGTTGCCGTCAAAACAATCCCTGTCGAGCCTCCCCTGATCATGACCCGCGCACGGGAGACGATTCGAGATTTTGGACATTTCGTTGTATACAATAACGAAGTACAACAATATAGGACGATAAAAAGATACAAATTGTCGCAGTTCGCATGTTAGATGCGGATGAGCATGATGAAATTGTCTGGTTTCAAACGTCCGGAACTGCTCTGAAACAAGGCACGTTCCGATGGCGTCGGTTAACCCTCACAGCATTAGGAATTTAGAGTTCTTTGTATTCAAGGAGAATTGCCGCAATTCAGGTGCGTCAACGAAGCCATCATTCGCGACGACGCCAGAATGTGGCGATCATCGCGCCGGTGACGATCAGCAGGCAGGATAACGCGAGCTGCCAGGTGGGTTTTCCATTTCCGGTCACGACCAGCAGCAGCGTCGAGAGTACCGGGGTGGCGTAGGATAGCACTCCGATACGCTGAATATTGCCGCGTTTGATTCCGATGTCCCACAGATAGAAAGAAACACCGAGCGGCCCGGCACCGAGCGCGGCAACGGCGAACCATTGGGAGCCCTGCGGCCACACCGTTGTCTCGAAAGCCAGGTGACAGGCGAGGCTGAGCAATGATGTGGCGAGGCAGAAACCGGTGACTGCGTCTGTTGGAACGGCACCGAGCAGACGGGACAAGACCGAGTAGCCCGCCCAGATGATCGCAGCGAGAAGGGCGAAGCCGTAACCATAAAGATGGGAGCCGGAAAATGTCAGGCTCCCTGAGCCACCGATCAGGATGATGACGCCGAATAGGCCGCACAACGCTCCGGCAATGTGGGCGGCCCGTAACCGCTCGCCGGGCAGGAGGCCGGAAAAGAGCACGATCAGGAGCGGCCAGAGGTAGTTGATCAGGCTGGCCTCGGTTGCAGGGGCCAGTTGAAGGGCTGCGAAATAAGCGCTATGGTAACCAAACAACCCTCCGACGCCAAGCAGCCAGACTTTCAGCGGTTGACGCAACGAGCCGCCCGGCCCCCGCCGGAATAGGCGCGAAAAGGCTCCGACTGCGGCTCCTATCGCAAATGTCATGGCCACGAGCTGAAACGGCGGCGCTTTCCCTGAAAGTGTCGTCAGAAAAGCCAGTGTGGACCAGAGCAGTATTGCTCCGAGACCGCAGAACGTTGCGTTGATTGCCATGAAATTGCGCCCAGACCCGGCGGTATTAGCGACAAGCACAAGGCTCTCGTCAAGCTGGCTGAAGGATTGTGAGCAGTTTCTTGAAAAAGTAATGCGCCCCGGCGAGACCGGGGCGCATCGTTTCCAGTCGGAATGAATGCTGTTGCAACCGTATCCGATATCTTCACGGGTGCGGGGCCCACCTAATGCGGGAATAAGAAGATACCGGTGATCGCAACGACATTCCCGACCAGGAACAACAGAACGGCGAAGCCTATCAGGTCTCTGATGCTGATCCTGGCAATAGCGAGGAGCGGCAGGGCCCAGAAAGGACAGACCACGTTCCAGATACTCTCGCCCCATGCGACGCCCATGGCGACTTTCCATGGCTCGACGCCGAGCTGTGCCGCGGCAGGAAGCATAAAGGGTGCCTGCACAACCCAGTGACCGCCGGCTGAGGGAACAAAGATGCTGATGACCAGAGACGACAGGTAACAATAGAGTTGGAAGGTGTCGTAGGTAGAAAAGCTGAGAAGCCAGTCGGAGATCACGAAAACCAGGCCGCTGCCCTTCATGATGCCCATGATGCCCGCATAGAATGGAAACTGCAGGATGATGCCGCCGGCGGTGCCGGCACCGAGGCCGATAGCCCGTGAATACCTGATCAGCGTTCCGTGGGCGAAGACACCCAGTATGATGAAGATCAGGATCAGGATATTGACGTTGAGATTGAATCCGTTCTTGGCAAAGTAAGCACCGAGGAAAATGGCGCCCACGGCACCAAGCGACAGATTGAGGATGACGCTACGGTCCATTCTGTCGGCGAGTTGCACCGGACCTGCTGCCTGCGCGTCCTCTTTCTCGACATTTGCATCGACGAGCAATGCCGGATCAGCGCGGACGACATCTTCTTTCTTCGGCAGCATCAGGACGCAGAGCAGCGGAATGACTATTGCCAGAGTGATGGTGATGAACAGGGCCTGAGGATGGAAGATCGTCTCACTCAGGGGAACGAGACCCATCTGCTTTTCGAACAGATGACCCTTGGTATTGATGACCAGTGGGACCGATGCGGACAATCCGCCATGCGTGATGATGATGCCGGAGAATGCAGCCGTCACGATGAGACGGAAATCGACGTCTGGATGTTCCTTGGCTGCTTCGCGGGCCAACAGGCCGCCGGCAATAAGGCCGAGGCCCCAGTTGAAGTAGTACAGGACCATCGAGACAAGAGCGATGAACAGGACGGTCTGTCTCGGCGTCTTTGGAATTTTGGCGATACGCTTCAGGAAATTACGCACGATCTTGGCCGAAGCCAGGGCGTAACCCGTGACGAGGACCAGCGTCATCTGCATGGCAAAGGCAAGAATATCAAAGAAGCCGTCGCCCCAGTATTTGATGATGTCCATGGGCGCGGTACGTGTGATGCCCAAAGCCATCGCGCAGACGACGAGTGTAATCAGCCATGCGATGGTGAATGGATCCGGCAGGTATTTCTGCATCAGATTAACAAAGAACATCAGAATTTTGTTTATCATCGAGATCCCCTTATTGAGGTTGACAGAGCATTGCGTCGCCAACAGGCGCCGTAACTAGTCTCTTTATGATCGGGGTATGTTTTGAGAGCTGCCTCCAGGAGGCCTGGGGGTAGCTCTCTTTGCTTTTCATGATTCCCGAAACAGGGTGAAGATAACGGTCCGTTGGGTGTCCGTGGTCTCCGGATCATCTTTATTTTTCGACGTAATACTCAGACGCCTTCAGTTGATGGATCAGCTTCTTGAGGAAGTGCTTCCTGACGGCGGGTATTTTCCCGGGATCGTATTTGAAGAAGCCTTCCCCGCTTTTTAAACCGAGCTTGCCTTCCTCCACCTTGCTTCTGAGCGCCGGATTAGCTTCTTTCGATGCGTCCATGACCTTCAGCAGGTTATCCCCGACGATGCACCAGATATCGAGGCCACCAAAGTCGGCAACTTCGAGCTGTCCGGTGGTGGCGTAGCGAAAAGCGGGACCGAATTTCAGTGCCTTGTCGACTTCCGCCGGCTCGGCAATGCCTTGCTCAATAATCGAGAAAACCTCCCGGGCCACGCCCTGCTGGATGCGGTTGGCCACGAGCCCGGGGACATCTTTCAGGACTTTCGCGGTTTGTTTGCCGATTGAAAGATAGAGTTCATCGACCTGGTTATAGACGTCCTCCGGCATGTTGCCGAAGAACGACAGCTCAACCAGCGGCATCAGGTGGGCCGGATTGTACCAGTGATTCACCATGATGCGCTTTTTGCGCGCTTCGCTGATCAGCTTCATCATCGGTTCAAGTGACAGGCTCGATGTGTTGCTGGCGAAGATGGTCTCCGGCGGGCAGAGTTCATCGAGCTGCTGAAACAATTTCTGTTTCAGATCAATGTTTTCCGGGGTCGCCTCGATGACATAGTCACGATCTTTGACTGTGTCAGGGATCGAAGTGAAAGTACGGATCAGATCAAGGGTCGGCTGGATGCGATCCGCGGAAATAAACCTTTCCTCGGCCAGAAGCTCTAGCTCTTCCCGTATCGCGTCGGTGCCGCGTTTCAGGGCTGCAGCGTCGATATCCCACAGATTGACCTGATAACCGTGGAGCGCGAAAGCCTCGGCGATGCCGTGGCCCATTGTCCCCGCGCCGAGGACGCCTATTCTTTTGATCATGGCATCAGCGTCCCTTCAAATGAAGCATCTCCCGGGCGTCGGCGGGGGAGGCGACTGCCCGGTTAGCTTCCTTGCTCAGACGCACGGCGCGCTCGACAAACTCGGCATTCGACTTGGCCAGACGGTCCTTGGCGTAGAGCACATTGTCTTCCATCCCGACCCGGATGTTGCCGCCAAGCGCCAGTGCCGCCAGCTGGATCGGCATGTGGCCGCGACCGATGCCGATCGCCGACCATTGCGTGCCTTCCGGTATCAGGCTCTTCAGGTAAACAAGGTTCTCAACCGTCGCCGTCGTGCCGCCCGGCGCACCGAGTACGAACTGGTAATAGGGCGGCGGTGCGATGAAACCCTTCTTGAGATAGTAGAGCGAGTTGTA